>JGI24159J19872_10004341_pt1 | contig 18018 bp, 13 predicted proteins | sample Ectturendosymbi4_FD_19872 | JGI IMG/M metagenome (IMG submission 19872) | reverse complement strand
AATGGCACGACAGCAGAAACAGCCAACGCGATCCGTGCGCCAGCGATACAAAACTCGACTAGCAAGCGGTGTCCACGCCGCAACCGCAAGACCCAAATTGGTATCACGAAAATGAGGTCATCAAAATCTGCGCGTAAGCAGTGGAGCGCGAACACGTGAATTGGCCTGACGCGAAGACAAATTGAGTCAAACCAGCCCGCACGTAGAGAAAACAATTTCGGGTTAGGAAACACTAATTCGTAATATGAAAACGTACATCCACTATATTGCTAACCGAAGTTTAACCTCCAGAAAATTTTTGAGAAATCTTGGGATATCCCAGTGATGACTACTTATGTTTTACTGACCTCGGGAAGCATACAATCGGGTCCTTGGTGGAGCGACGTCACAACCATTCCCTATCGGACTCCGACAACGGTGTGTGCTGTCATTATTCATCGTCATATTTTGTATCAGTGATTCCCATCGTACTCCAAGTGAACCACCAATGGTTCACCTTGAATTTTGGTGGTCCAAAGGGAGTGCCATAAATCCTTAATGAAACGCTCCTGAAAATTGTAACCTTTACTGTACAACAGTTGCTCATGAGGTGTCAGCATAATATGTTGGCTCCTCGCATATTTTTTTAAAGATGGTCCATGCCCAAAAAAGCTGGAAAACCACTGGTTTATATGAACAGGATAGACAGTCAAAACTGAGACGACAAATAATTCACTGTTGGAAGTTTCAGGAAAAATTGTTTGCTTTTTGTGGACAATTTGATACTGCAAGCATCTTCTGAACGGGATCCTCTAGATGCACTTGATCGGTTTTCAGCTGCGTGCGACCAAGCTGTAATGAATATCAGCACCAAAAAGATTAAGTATTGTGTCTCTCCAAAAATCCAGTCAGTGTACGCTGAAATTCATTAAGCACTAAATATCGAACCACTACTCCTACGAATAAAGATATTTCCAGAATCTCCCAGGAAAATTGGCGAGGCAATTCCTGCTGACTACATCCATCGGAAAGTGTCCCAGAAGCCGACCAAAGACTAAGTGTCGTGATCACATTTCCCATATGGGTTGTTTTTTTGGTGTGGAGCTAGCAGAAATATCAGAAGTTGCTTAACACCGTAAGATATTTCGAATCCTCCAATGGCTGCTGCTCCTGCGACCCCCTGAGAAAACGCGGATCCGAATATGAATGAATAAGAAGTCAAAAGCATTGGCCTGGAAGTGACGATGAAAGACAGATGCATTTCAAAATATTTAATGTGACTTCATCGAAATCATCAGTTTTCGCGTTAATTTGTTCTTGATGAAATTTGACATTTCTCAATCAAATTTCAGGATTAAACCCAAACAAAATAATAATTTCTTTCTTTGTTACAAAAAGCAGTGTGTAATATTCGTTTGCTTCACAGATAAACTGCTATGATGATTTTTCTCTTCATAAGTTTGTCTCATTATCTATCGCATTTCAGTTGTTTCTGCATTTGCAAACTTGAAATTTTTTGCATATCAGTAAGTGTCTTTGCAATGTTATACGGAAATTTAACGCATTTCAATTCACTGAAAAGTTGAAAAGACTCATTTTTTACTGTAATCTCTTTGTCATAGGTTGGTTCGCACGCAGCCAACTGTCTTCTAAACTTGATAACAGTCCAACCGTCGTTTTCGTGACCTCCAAGCATATCAATGTCTTGTTCAGGATCCAAAGGTGGTAATGTGTTCCTACTTGAAACGCCATACCTGTCCTGCCAAGATCAATCGAATATAAAATTAGTTTTCACTACAAAAACTCTAGCTTTGTGAGACTACTACTGGAGCTCCTCTAAAGATTTTGTGCTTGTCAAATTTTGCGAAATACAACAAAACGACGATACCAGTGTGATCACAAAGTTTGAAAATTCAACATAAGAAGATTGAATATCAATCATCTGGCGTATTAAACAAAAACAAAATTAAAATTGTCATTAGCAAAAGCAATTTCGGTCAGAAAGAATGCATTTTGCAAGTGGTGGATTTAAAGAATCCATTTTCATACCGTAACTGTGGCATTTCCATTCTTCACCCAACCCACTTGTATGTCTGCATCAATCATCGAACCGCTCGGAGAAACTCCTATCCCCACCCATCCTGTAGTTTGGGCATGTACCTGAGAAACGAATCATTCAGGTATGACTTCAATGCGTAATGTTCCATCTGAATATTTTTTGAAACAACATTTCCAAAAATATGCGGCAGCAGCAAAGCAAATTAAAAAACGCAGTGCACTTTCATTGATGCACCTTGCAGCTGTGTCAAAAATTCATGCGCTAAATATTTTGCAATTACCTCAAATGCTATGTGAGTCTCGTTGAAATTCCAGTAAAGACGGAATCTATCTTCCAAAACAACGCTGTGTGTGTATTGCTGAGTAGGAGCTGGAATGTTCACCCTGACAACCAGGTTGTTTGAATTTCCACTGGTTACAGCCAAACAGCACAGCGCGATAGCTATTGAGACTAACATAGCTTCTTCCAGAATAGCTAGTACCTGGATACAGTAAAATGAACAAAGCAATCACGTAATAGCCACAAGACTTGAATGTGTTTGCTTTACAACCTGTATGAAGGGTAATAGGTTTTATGCCTATTTCATAAATATTAAAACTCAATACAGCGTTTCCTTTTCAACGAAAATCGAATAGATTTCTTATGACTTCGTTGCTTAAAAACCAGTTTGATTTGCAGACATTCGTTTTGAAAGTAATCTCAGAATTTATTCATGCCTTCAACAAGACTATAAAACCGTCTGAAAAAGTTCAGGACGTTTTTGGAAACCAGCCATGCAGAGCACATTAATGGTTCCAGGCGCCATTAATGGTTCCAGGCGCCAGGCCAGGTGTATATCTCTTCACGTTCGAGCTATTTGGCTGAACTGAAACGTGTTTATTATCAGCCAACGTTTCGAACGTGCAAAAATTATTACATGAATGTCTCGTTTATTTTCTATGCTTTTAGGGGAATTTTCTGCGTCACGACCGAAATTCTTTGATTTTTCCAAAGTATGCACTTTGCACCTTCGAAAGGACGAAAGAAAATCCAAGTATCGTTCGATGCACAGTAGTTCCGCTTTTCACAAATGTTTTAATTGTCCTACGGCTGCTATTTCTATTTTGTTACAAGTCCAATTGTTTGTGAAAACTCAGCATAATTCCACTTGCTGGACTGCCAATGACATCGGCAAAGGCCTTGGTATTTGTCTAATGGTGTATTTTCTTACGTTTAATGGAGATCATCATCAACTAGTATTCAGTACAGTAATCAGCTCCCCAGTTTCCACTGAGGCTAGCGGGGTAATAAAAAGGATCGAGGCATGATCTGCATTGCTGAAAGGATTACCAGCAGTTCTGTAGACTTTCTGTGCTGTCAACCGTAGGTGACGCCTGCAGCAGGCTTTTGGGTCTCAGCAGACTAGCTCAATAAGCCAGAGCAAATTTCCCAGGATCTTGACAAAATCCGGAAATAATGACATGGTATCGCAATTAGCAATGGAAGATTTCAAGGGCAGAGCCCTCAACTCTCTTCATGTTTGAAACCCAGAGGTTGGAGAAGTTGTGCAGGCGATACTTTTGTCTTGATATCAGGGAAATTGCCAACCGGAAAGCTGCCAAAGGACAACAGAAAACTAGGGCAACTACCAACTGCCCACATAATACTACCGACTAGGACAATTACCAAACGGAGAACAGCTCTGTAAAACGCAGTTGAAAGAGAAACCATCTGCAACTCCGTTTCACACAGTTGTTCTCCAGTTGGCAGTTGTCCTGGTTGGCCGTTGTCCAGTTGGCATTTGTCCAGTTGACAGTGGCTAGTTCGGAATTATCCGTTGGGCAGTTGGCCTAGAACCGGCTATTAACCTCTTTGGTTGGAAAGCTTTTCATCACAGGAGCATGAATGAACTTATCCCACCGATAAATTAAATACGGATGGCATTTAGTGCGGCCAGCAGGACAGCCACACGAACATGGGTAGCACATATTTCGAGTCTATNTAAAGTAATTTTCACGGGTTTGATTAGAATTATCAAGATTTTGTTCCGTCCATGTGAATTACAGTGNCATATTTTGAAAAGTACATTGCAGCTGATCAGTAGACAAATACAATATTTACGGTTCCTGCAGCAACAGGATTCTCAATGCTGACCTCCGTAGTAAATGTTTGCTTACCCATGCTCTAAAACTTTCCTAAACAACAGAAAATATAGACTTCATTCTGTTTTTCGTCAGGTTTTGAAAGTAGGTCTACCAAACATCAGGTTGATTGATGCAACAATGGGGTGGGAACCCCTGTACGTCCTCGTCGTCCACCCTGGGTACCCCCCAAAGGCTAGCAAATCAGCAGCAAAACTACGCACTACGTGGTGATGAAAGCAAATTTTATTTCATCGCAATCTTCCAAGATGACAGAGATGAGCTACAAACAGCCCTTTTCAGGAGGATAGGCCCTGACCTCTGACAAGGAACATCCAGTGGTGTAACCAGCCCAAAAAATTTGAGGGGGCAAATGTTTGAATTCAGGCGAATAACACTATTTTGTTTGGAAAAACGCCTCTCAAAGCACAAAATCACTATATTTTTCAAAATGTTTGGAGGGCATGGCCCCTTTGGCCACCCCTGGCTACGCCTATGGGAACATCACGTCATCTTGCAAATCAATGTCGAAGGCTGGACTTCAGCCAAAGGTGAGGTGTTGCAAAGAGTCTCCTTTGAGGAAAAGGCCACATTAATACTGGTACAAGAAACACACCAGACAACTCCTGACAGACTCAAACTAAGTGAATACACATTGGTAGATTACATTCCTGGAAAACACCATGGTATAGCAACATTTGTCTCGAAGCGTGTGATGTTAACACATGTAGAAAGCTCAGGAGACAACAATCCCACGCAATCGTCTGTCATCAAAATCCAAAACGTCAATGTCACGAACATCTACCACACCCCACCAGCATCTATGGTCCCATCAAAATTACCCAAAATCGCAGGACAAGCAACAATATCTAGCGACTTTAACTGCAGACACGAAAACTGGGTATATAGCAGCTCAAACACAAATGGAGTTCTGACAGAATGGCAAAAAATCCACAATCTACAACCACTTCATAATCACAAACAATGAAGGAACTCATACAACCATTACGTTTATTACCTAACATTTTTTGCAACCATCAACGGTACAAAACCAAAAAGACAAGTCATGGAAAGGTTTTCCCAATCCCAACATCGCCTCCCAATTATTCGAACTACCCCCCTGATCCTGATAGTGTGCTCTTCCCCTATCCCAAGATGGAACTTCAAGACTGCGTAGGCTACAGACAAGCTGGCAATCCTGAAAGCGCAAACTCATGGGTTACTTTTCTAACAGATCACCTCAACCAAAAAATATAAGAACGCTGGACAGAATCTATCTTCAGTATATATTTTACCCACTGTTCCAGACAAGCTTGGGAAATCATAAACCGACTCACCAGCAGAAGCCTAACAAAAAAAGTATGCCTGATCACCCCTGACAGCATAGCTAAGCAAGTTGTAAACAACGGCACCGCCAAGAACCCGGATAAAGTGTCCACGCTGAGGTTATAAAAGTCGTTTCGAGAATCTTTGTTCAGTGTTGATTTCCTTTTATTTTTTACTTATCGTGGTTTTGAGCAATCTTGCCACTACGACGTGGTACTACCTGCACCAAGGTAATCCCTCAATTCATCCGAATATTTTAGAGACAGAGCTTTTCATGAAAAAGTCCATAGGAAAAGCAAAACTAAGGAGACGAGCAATACCTCGGCTTTATTAGAAATCGATAGCAATGCGGAGGAAGTGTAGCCGGTTATCGCACGAAGCACGCAGGAAAGAACACGTAGGTCCTTCAGTCCCATTTTCATTGATAACTGCTTATAAAGGCCATTGGTGACTACGTGTCGTGGATCCCTTGAAACAACAGCGATGTCTTCATCAAATCTAAAACTGCCCAGCAAATCAGAATACTGCTCACTTTGTCGTTTTGGTCTGATGGCAAGAAATCAGTATCCATATCGACAACATCGATGTCGCCACAAGGTACGAAAGGTGTGGTATATAACGTACCGCTTGACCTCTCAACCGAAGAACTCCAAGTATGTTTACAAACACAAAATTTCACCTTCAAGAAGCGTTTCTAATACCGATCACATGACACTTAAAAATTGCGGTATTCCACTACAGTATTAATCCATTTTTCCAAAACAGAATTACCAGTTGTGGTTAAAATAGGATATATGTTGTTTAAAGTGAAACAGTACATCCCTAAACCAGTCAGATGCTTTGAATGCAATTGATATGGCCACATTGCAATATGCAAATCATTGCAGAGGAAAAGAAAGATGCTCCAATTGCGGCGGTGAACACAACTGGAAAACTTGTACCGCCTCCCACAAACAGTGCCCTAATTGCAAAGGCAAGCATTCTGCAACTAACAAGCAGTGTCTGTCCAAGAATCAAGCGTGAGACTGAAGTTCTACACATCAAAACTACTTCCAAGTTACATACTCTGAGGCATCTAGAAAATATACTCACGCTAATACAGTCACTACAGCGCGACTAATGCAGCCTTGTGATTTTCCTCCACTACCAGCTTTACCTTGGGATAGTCTGTCGCTAACAGACCATCCTGGTAAAAGGGATGTGATGGTCGCCCATCCTGATAATAAAGAAATATTCATCATCAACGAACTTTACCCGGGTGGCGCAATATTAGGTAGCCCCCTATTGTTTCTCGCTTTTTTAGCAGACGCAACCAAACAAACCATCACAGCCAAGGACAATAACGAACAAGTAGACATCTTTAAAATAATAGTGAAAGTTGCTGGCGGAAAAATGGGCATACGAATAGACATAGAACAAATCAAATTTTTAACAACATAGTGTCTCTTAAATTTAAGCAATGGAATTTATCTTCCAGAAATTACCTGAATTTAGTTGTACCTTTCCACTCTTGGTGAAATACCGCACGTAATCTGCCTTCAGGAAACCCACCTCAATAGTAAATATCAAGCAACCATTCCAAACGACGTCAACCAAAGAAAAGACCACCTTCTCTATAGGGGAGTGGGTGGAGGTATAACAATATGCATAAAAATTTCACTAAATCTCTCCAAAATTATAATCATATAACCATCCAAGGAATGGAAATAATGGGCATAAAAATAAGACATTTTCCACCATTATGTATGTAATCCACCTAGCAGTTCTTTAGACATCAACAACCAAGAATTTCTATCTTGTATGCACAGGCTCATTCTTTAGGATGATTTTATTATACTCCATGGCATGTGGCGAAGATCACAAAATGGTGCTAACGTAAGAGTCTCATTATTGGACAAACACAACCACGTCATTCTGAGTTCTTTAAGCCTAATTCACTTTTCTCTCACCAGTCACAGTCTCTGGAGCCTACTTGACTTAACAATCGTCTCCAACATAATTGCCTCAAATTGCTTCACCACAGTAAACAAAATTTTCTTGGCAGCGATCACTCCATAATCCACACAACAGCAAACGGAATAGAAGTTATAGACACCTCATTTCTTCCCAAATGAAATTTTGCCAAAGCCAACTGTCCCACATTTTCTGACTTGTGTGATGGAACTTTATTCTCATTTTCTCCAAACCTGGAAGATTCATATCAACGCTTCGAAACATGTTTCCTTGAAGCATCCAAAGAGTTCATTCCGCAAAAAAAACGATGTAAACAATATCGGTGCCATGGTGAAACCACGAATGTGAAGAGGCAATAAAAAATGGAAACACGCATTCAACCGCATGAAACGTACAAGATCTCCACTTGACAGTAATTTTCAAGCGATGTTCTGAAAAAGCAGTAAAAATCACCCAGGAATAAAAACGTTCTTCTTGGCACAACTATTGAAACAAAAGGTACAGCACCTGGAGCAGACGATTTGTGCTATGAAATGTACACATGTCCGATAAATCTCTTAATGCACTTTTAAACCCCTTTAATGGTATTTGGGTTTTATCAGTTATTCCACCAGCTTGGTTACACTCGATGATTTTTCCAATCCCCAAACCAAACAAACCCTCCGATCTTCCATATTCCTATAGACCAATATCCCTCACCAGTAACGTCTTCAAAGTATTGGAGAAGATCATAGTCGGACGGCTTAAATGGTTTCTGGAATACAAGAACAGCTAAGTTGCCAACAGTCCGTATTCAGAAACCCCAGTAAAACAATTGATCATATACTGAGACTCCATGGTATTGTGCAAAATTCTTCGGCCAGGGATCGCAGCGCACTCGCAGTCATTATGTACATTGAAAAAGCATATGACGTGGTACGCAAAGAAGTTATTATTCTAAAATCAATAAAACTAGACCTAAAGGGCGAATGCTCAATTTCACTTCCATCAATTGCGAGTGGGCTCCACACTATCGATGATTAAACAACTGGGTAGCGGAATACACAAAGGTAGCATTCTCAGTCCAATACTTTTCTTGATCGTAATTAATCATCCCCTGACCGATATCACATCTCCCTCTGCTTTATATGCTGACGACTTTTGTTTCTGGGAGAGTGAATCTCATATTGAACACCTCTTTGAGAGATGTCAAGTCTCCCAAAGTGAAGTCGAGAGGTGGTGCACAAAATGGAGCTTTAAATCTCTGTTTCAAAATCGGCAGCAGTCCTCTACAAAAAAAGGAAACCAAGCTCACTTTCTTTAACTTTCCAAGGCACTACTCTGATTCTGAAAAAATAGTACACATTTTTGGGTGTTATTTTCCATGGAAACGGATTATATTCTTCCCATATCCAACACGTCTATGAAATATGTTAAAAATGGATGAACGCATTGTGTCTCTTAAAAGTTACGAACTGTAGAACCGAAAAACGTCCTCTCCTGAATGTCTATAGATCAGTCATTCAACCAGTCCTCGAGTGCTCAATAGAGGCATATTTTTCTCTTCACTAACGTCACTTGACCCATTGTTCAATGTGAAGCTCTTCATCTATACACCGGTGCAATGAAAAGCATCCCAACAATCTGCCTCCAACACGCCTGCAGAGAAATTCCCCTGGAGATTAGCCATGCGTTCCTCTGCTTGAAATACAAAGACGGTCTTCTGTCCTTCGAACACCCGACCAACCCACTCATATATGACGGTTGGCAAGAGTGCTTTCCGGATTCATCCAGTTTCTGTTCCTTTGACTTGTTAATAAACTGGCTTACTTCCAATTCTGTCTTTAAGACCAACCTGTTTTTTACCCCACATGTCCCCGTTTGGCTGATGCTGAGTCCCTAAATAGATTTTGCTGTGTATAACTTTGTTCACAAAAATCCTTTTGCAAACTATGTCCCTTTCTTCTTATCATTTTAAATTACCTATATGATGAACACAGCTATGTCTACACGGAATGGTTCTGAAACTGCGAATAACGTTGGCTGCGGAATGAATATAGAGAACCTAAAATTCTCCACTCAACACAGATAAAACAATTATTCCTCGGTGTTTAGCATAGAACTCTATGGCATGCTTCAAGCACTATATTGGATTTCATCCAACCACATCCAAAAAGCGGTAATCATAACAGATTGTCGTAGTACGCTGAGGGCTATCCAAAATCCAAACTGGAAACGACGCCAGACTGTCAACAAAATAGTTCTGTTCAATCACACTTTGACCACCACAGGTACTGCAATAATATTCTTATGGACACCTGCGCCCAGTAATCTACCCGGCAACGAAACTGCCATCGAACGATTACGATATTCCAACCACAACGTTGAAAACGGTTTCGAAAAGTAAAGGCGAGTATTAATTTCTCACTTAGCAGTTTCAGAGTATACGCAAAAGCACCATACTGTAAGCGTTAATCCCAATCAAGGAACAATTTTAACCCTTGCCATGCTTGGCATTGACTAAAAAGCCATTTCAAGAACGATTTATTGTGGCTCGGCTATAACGACAGTGCGCCTACAACGACACTTTTTCTCCGGTCCTGTGGAGTGATCTTACAGGGCAATTCTACTGTATTTCCCACACGTCTATCAACCAAAGCAAATTCAAATAAAAGCTCTAGGTTTTCTGTAAGCTTTCGAGGGATCAGCCGACTGGGCTCTCCTTTCATCTTTTAGCGATGATTCAAATTTGCACATATCTGTATTCAAGTAACTTCACTCCACAGGTGAAACAAGGAATGAATCGATCACAAATTCTAAAGCAANTTTTTCCACTCTGTCTTATGAATAACATGTACGANATATCTTCTCTCTAAAAGCGAATGAGCGATACACTTGAGAAACGGACAGAAGCATCGCCAAAAAACGGTTTGTGATGTAACGAATCAAATGAACTTGCAATACATTATTCATATTGTTCGGCGAAACACTATGAAGAAGCCCGCTGAACACAACCTTTCCGACGAACACAGTTCGAAAAACGCTAGACCAGGGGTCGGCAACCTTTCCCTAGCCGCGGGCCAAAATGAAACTTTGCACGCTCTGGTAGGCCATACTAATTTTGCACAAACAATACCGTTTCCTTCATTGTTCGTAACGTTGTTAAAACGAATTCATGTAATTTTAAACAGGTTAACCACTGATTTTCAAAGGTCATAACGGCAATATGACGTTCAATGAATTTTAGCAAAACCACAATGTGATATTTGATGTTGTTTTTCTTTGACAGTTTCTGAAGTTCAAGCAGTAAGTAGGATGAGGCAGCAAGTATAACATCTTACAAATGGTCATCAGTAAGTTGCGTTCTTAAGTTGCTCTTGTTGGGTCTTGTTGAAGAGAAGAGTTGTTCACACGCGTACGTGTTGTCAATGATTGAATTTTATTTTTTTGGCATAATAAATTAAGTTTGAATATTGTTTGCACACAAAAAATATTTTTACAAAACTTTAGGCAGTGATAATACTCTCAGCATCAAATTTTGAATTTAACTCCTTACTACACTGCAGCTCAACTCACTCCATTGGAACCTTCTCTTCTACTTTTGCTGAAGTTACCGTAGTTTGTGAAGGGGCTTCGGGCCAGATGACTTTGCTTGGGCCGGATCCGGCCCGCGGGCCGTAGGTTACCGACCGCTGCGTTAGACTTGAACTGAAATGTGAATATGTACTGCAACTTGCAGACTTTGGAAACCATGGTGTATGAGTCGTCTCCTATTAATCTTAACACATCCACTATAAAAAAATACACACAATTTTATATGCGTTTCTACAAAACTCTGAGGAGTTAAAATGTTTTTCTCTTGTTATCTTTCTTTACATTACTATTGCCCTCTCATCTTTATTACTCAGTGGTTGTGTTGCTTAATTTATATTCTTGCCTGATTTTCCATATTTCAAGTGTGTTTACTGTACAGCATGGGTTTTAACGTATCCTTTTCGTTTTGCGTAAGCTTTCGCCTAGTGCTGTGGTTTTACTGTGCTTAAAAGCTTATTAGCATGACTGCTCCTTTGACTTCGCGCTGTTTTCTTTGACTCGTGCCAGACTGTCCACCTGCTTTTGTCACGAATTTTGTGTCTTGTTGAAAGAAGGTAGCAGCTGTCGAAAGTTTAGTGATCCATAATTGCGTTTTAGTCCACAACAAGAACTCTTTTCATTTTTGTAAGAAACCGTAACGTTTAAATCAAACCGTCAATACCTGCAATGCTTCCAGATTCGGCTCAGTGAATCTAAACTAAAGGAATGATTTTAATGGTTTGAAATGCAACATCATATTTCCCCAGAAACGAAAACAAAATTTGTTGTCGTTTTCTGCTGATATGTAATTGGCGTCAGTTTTGCTTTTCGGTTTTAGTTAAACCAACATCATGGTCGCAGATTGTGTTTGAAACTGCAAGTAGTGTGCTTTCTCTAAGTGTCGGCTTGGTTATTTATGACTTCACTCGTAAGCTTTTGCTTGCATTTTTTCGGGACTGTGGATGCGTAATTGCGTGAAATCGATATTTCCTATTAAAACAATTTGCGAACTTATTCGACCGCGTCGCCTTTTTGAAGATTTATTTCTCCTGGCAAAAAATATAATATTCTGCTTAATCCTTTCGTCCTTAATTCTCTTACTGATTTGAAAGCTAAAAGTTTGATTTCAATCTCCACTGCCCCATCTGCTCTCATTCGTACTACTGCTTATATTGCTGGCAGCATCACTGTCTTGAGGCTTTTGAAGTGATCGGGTGCGCGATACGCATGATCAGGAAATCTTTTATAAGGCAAAACATCGGTAACTAGGTTGTTCACGCAAGACTGCATCAATGAATAACGATCTTACAGAGATTCCGCACAAACAGCAGAAACAAAGTGCTTGGCTGCCTTGAACTCTTTCACGATAACATGGAGAAAATTTTGGTTAGAGCAAAATATTTAGTGCTTTGTGTGATAATGGGGTCCAAATAGAACAAATCTAACTTTCGAGTTCTATTTTGCCTGGAAATAAAACGTTTTCGTTTTGAGCTCAATTTTATTTGGTTGCGTTTATAAACCAATCTTCCCAAGTTGAATTTAACACTTTCATCAGTTTTGACATATTTATCCAGAAAATAAACGAATAAAGTAATTGAGCAGGTGTTTGCTGAGTTTTATGGATGTTTCGCAACCCTGTATTTAGAAAACAATTTTAAATAAATTTAATTTGCTCTCCAATTAGCAATGATCTTTGATCTACCCGAAGGTCAACAACTGTATAATTCTGTGTGCAATTTCCCGTCAAGACAAAAATGACAAATTAATAAATGTAGGAATTTGCACACTGGAAAAATACTGTATCCGCATTTTAAAAACAAAAACGTTCTTCCAACTAACGGTACTTTGATCAGATATCAAGTAACAGCAATAAAAGGACAAACACTCACGTCTGGATAATTATCACCAATAGATTTGAACGAAACGATACCGTAAATTATGTAAAGAAACAAAAACATCTCTTCAAAAAGTTAAAGAATGAATTCATTGGAAAATATTGTTACAATCTCAAACTTCCAACAAAACCAAACAACATTGAACTTGCACCCTAAACGTTCAAATAATTAAAAAAAACCCTGATTTTTACACGTTTTCACACGCACTTCATGTGGAGAATGTTATTACATATTTTACATAATAAAGTCATAGAATATCACGAACTTTCTTAAAAAAATTGTTAGATATCCCTCAAGGCACAGTGTCTTTACTCAACTGCAGACATAAATATCATAATGTACGGCAAAAATAAGCCCCTAAACAAACTATGGCACGCGCACCACTTCCTTAGTAGCAGATTTGGATTTGCTTGGCGCTTAAGTTGAATCACTGAACACCAAGCAGTTTGCCATCAAGTTTTCAAAAGCCCAATTTTGAAAGTGTTCAGTCGTACTCCCTTAAAGAACATCAAATGCTTTTGTGTGATTAAGCAACTTTGCTTGCAAAAATGTGTGTGGTATCTGGAAGCAAAGTTAAACATATTGCTTTGCATGATTTTTTGCACCTGAAAACCATAATACTTGCTCCAAAGCAGAGCAAATTTCAGCACGTGCATGTTCCACAAGTACACGCATTTTTTTATAAGTTTATACATCATAAGATTCTGTCTGATGCAAATCTAAACGTTCGATAGTACTGTCTTTCAAGGGACATCTTGCAACGACAAATGCATTGAAGGATGAGATAACGGGTGGTGTAAAAAGTAATAATATACAAATGCAAAGCCGCGAGAGATAAATAAAAATATTACCAGGAGAAATCAAGAATAGTCAATCATCTACCTTTCACGCCAAAATCAGTGGCTTGTCTGTGGTGGACGAATTCATATGAAAATGGCCTTGTAGCGTCAAACGACGCTTTCGCAATTTTCTTAAGTCATTGAAAATTAACTGGACCCTCTCAAGAAGAAAATATTTTGTATGAAACTTAATTTTCAAGGAATAAATTTCAATTTCCTTCCACAAGAAAAAAAATCACGCAATGATTTCATCGCTGAACTTGTTTTACGGGAATCTATTTGAAAAACGACAATAGATATAACACTATCAAAACATGGCAGAATCAGTAAAAACGGTCAAAATTAATGCCTATCGAAATGTCCTTAGTTTATTCAAAGACACACCCCATTACGCGTGCTTCATTCAAAATCATGTTTAAATACACGCATTTTTATCCAGGCCTAGATTTCTATCAATTTTCTTTCCGAACCAAAGGCATCTCTAAGTTAATATATTTCTGCAACAACACTTGAGTTTCCCAGCAACAAAAATCAATGAACCAATGATAACAAGAGTTGGATTGTATATTCTTGTGAAACTGCATTTATTTTTAAATACTGTACATTATCTTAAGTGGATTTCCGCTATGCACTTTTGTTTTTTCTATTTGATCAACTGTGACATGCTGCACTTGTTTCATGATGCCATCTACTGTAATGCTGCAATAGGCAGGGATGTCAACGCTGTTGATTTTCGCCTATACAGTAATTTCATACCTTTCAGATTAAGTTCCACAGAAACCCTTGTCATTCCTAATCTGTTTTGCTGAGCCCGGGGATCTGCATTGCAAAAGCATGACGCAACATATCCGACCCGTACTTTTTTTATACCAGGAAATGGAGAAAATCCACGTAAATCTTCAGATGATAAAGTTGTTGACAGAAACGGTGTGCTTTCATTGAGAAAATGAGGAACTTTGATGAACTCTACATTTTTCCTCAATTTGTGTTAATGCAAACACTTGGCGTCTGTGTCACAGGCGCAGATCTCACGATCGGGGAATATCACTTCGACCAGTTACTTCGGAATGAATGACGAAAATCGTGTAACAGAAGGTCATGTCACATAAGGTCATGTGTTGAACGATCATGCGATGAATGGTCATGTGGTAACACGAAAGGTTGTTTTTGAGCAAACGAAGAAGGTCATGTTTTGAATCATCAACCTTAAACGTTCGTAGATCAAGTTATACTGTTGGAACCCTTATCACTAAGAGCTTGCTTTCCTCCAACGTTGTTCATGACAATGTTCTCTCCGTCAAACTGAGCATTGCTGGATTACCACAAGATTATGTTTACTGGAATGTAATTGATGAACAAGCGTTGCAAAAATCAACCCCAAACCATGAACTTACCATTCAAATTCTTTACTAAAATTGGTGTGACGTAGATTTAGACGTGAAGTTAGACGTGACTAATTTTGCTTGTGTATTTTGAGTTTCTATCACAAGTCTAACTCAGGCGAAGAGCACTTAAAATTCATGCTTTAGCAAACGAATGCAAAATTTTTGCAAAGGCTACATTGTTAAAATCTAAACAAGGAACCTTTGAAGGAGACCCATTCACATGCATTGCATTTAAACATGTTGAAACAAGATGGAAGTTTTTCGTTTGTCAATGATAAAGTTTGTTAGTTTAATTATTGACGTCACTGTGTAAAAAAAGTAATTTAATGCATTGCCAGTATTTGTAATGTGACATTCTAATTATGAATCCAAAATACCTTTTGAAAAAGTGTTTGACAATATTTCTTAAATTTGGAATTAATAAATTGAGTTTGCGCGATAAAACCCTGCTTTTAATGCATAGTCTGTTGCTATTGCGTGGTATACCAGTTATTTAGCATCAAACATATCCCAACAAGTTTTGGAATAAAAGCAAGGGTAACAACAACTCAACCCCGCGAGGGACCTGCTCAGTTAGACTTCGTTCAAACGTTAGCGCACTTCCAGCTTTTTCAAACAACCCTTACAATGGTTTTAAGTTATGAATTTAACGAATTCTATCAGTTTTAGAAAGCTAGTTTTAGAAAAAAAATTTATTAGCATTAGAAAGCTGGTCTTTTTTAAAAAGTATTTCAACTGCGCTTTTGTATGTATTCTTGACTCTGAAAATTTTACAGCAAGTATCTCAGCTACGGCAATTGTACATAGTGAAATCGTCTATTGGTTCAGTTAAGTCATCTGGAAATCGCCATAATTGAGGCTTGAACGAATTTTTGACTGTAACATATACAGTAAAAGAAATGGTCAGGCGCGAACCAGAATTAGAAGCCCATTCATTTTTCCCGGTGTACTGGAAGTGGTAAAAATGTTATTTGCCATTTTCAGGCATGCATTTTTGAGAAATGTCCGCGTTTTGCATCTTCTGTACCAACCGTGGTTGCGAACTATTTTTCACCTATGATCTTGCTAATATAAACCGTTGAGCGGCATTTGTTCTATAGAAATGCTAGTACTTACAAATATCTATCTGAAGAATGATGTAGTAACGCTATTTCGTTGAAATAAATATAAATGATAAATAATAAAAATGTTTAGAAATAGCAAACAAATTGACTTGGATTAAGGACAAATTCTGAATAGCAGTTAAGACAAACTATGCAAAATCAGTGCTATCCTTCAAACGATTGAGACAGATAAGATTTCACTTGATTCCCTTTTTCAGAAAGTGCTAGAAAATTTGACCATTCAGCAAAAGCCTTTAACCTCAAAGATAATAGTTGAAGAAACTTTACAAGATTGGATTGCGCCCTGTGTTCGTAACTGTGTGAAAGCTTAGTAAGAACATGGTTAGTGAAATAATAGCATGATGATTGCATTTGATCATTGCCAACTGATGTAAACTGATCCAGATTGATCGTTCGTCCAGTAATAAAACCTAATAAGCAAACGAATTTCCAAAGATGACAACTACCTGTCTCTACGTGATGCCGTTAAGAAAAACTCATTTGAACTTTACGGAAAAAGCAATTAAAATCTCTATGCTTGTTAAAAGCTTTTGGGGAATTAGCCGACTTTCATGTCTCTACGATGATTCAGACTTGCACATGTCTATTTTCAAGTTACTAGTATCCACAAACGCGAGGAGTTGAGACCATTAGCAATTTTTTCATAGGTAATCGATTTCACGCAACGCAAATTATCCTCAGTCCTATCCTATTATGCAAATAGACCCGCAGTTTCTTGTGAATTTTTCGAATTTTTTTTTTTGCAAATAAACCAGCAGTTTGTGCTTAATTTTTCCCGGGAATCTTCTTTTGTTTTTCGAGATCATCAGTTTATTGAGAAAAATACTGTATGCTGATTCCTTCAACTTAGTTNGCTTTGTGGAGACCAGTTAGTTGATTAAAGAAAAAGCAAGAAATATTGTGAAGTACTTTCAAGAACATTAAAAGAACGAATATTCCCATCAGTGCGGACTGCAGATAACACTGTGAACGTGATAACCGTCATTTAGCAGGCCGCAGCATTGTTCCCTCTTAGAAAATTTTGCACTGAGAAAATGTTTGTTTTAGTGCGCGTGCAATTGCGCAATCATGTAGACACACAAACAGTGAAGCGTTTCAAGCGTTACAAGAGTTATGCGATATACGTGCGATGTTAAATTTGAAATGTTTCAAGTGCGCGAGAATATCATTTCACTGCGAAATTTGTCTGATGGGACTGCGCATTTGGTCCATTAAAGGGAACACTGAGCCACAGTAACAAAATTTTTGCTATTGTACTGCGGTTTATTTTTAGAAAAAACCTTATTGCTTCACCGCTTTACTCTTAGGAAATTTCTTACTTCATAACAATTAGGAAACCGATCAACATTTTTAGGCTCGCACCTACTGTATTGCACACGTGACGCATCAGTTAGCAGGTGAATTATCAGTAGATTCTATGACATCATAGATGCCACTGAGTAACTCGATTTCCGTGCAACACAGCATACATGATTGTTGATGGTAGTGGCTGGGGTGATTGTGCAGTTATTATGACCGTCTTTTGGCAACCACTCCCACTAAATTATCATAGGAGCTAAGATTTTGTTAGAATATTTCAACCTCGGAGGTTACTACTGCAATGGGGACAAGTTCGGTCAAAACTTTCCTAGGTTTCGAGCTTGGAAAACCAAAACAAGGTCATACAAAATTTTATTTTGAAGCTAAAGACTTAGAACCTATTTTGGTATCAGCTGCACATTCGCAAGATGCTTATAATACTTTAATGTTACAACCCATTTCAGTTTGTAATATTGTTGGTTTGATA
>JGI24159J19872_10004339_pt1 | contig 18023 bp, 9 predicted proteins | sample Ectturendosymbi4_FD_19872 | JGI IMG/M metagenome (IMG submission 19872) | reverse complement strand
ACTGCGGCTGGTGAGCCGCATCCGGTTCGCCGACATGTTTTGTGCGGCTCTTCTAGCTGAATAGCAATATCTCAAAATGATAGCGAGTTGTCGCTTAATATTTAAGGTTTGTGCCATTTATCAATGTGTTTGCAAGAATTCGCAAGGTTAGTTGCCAGGGAGTCCATGCGATTTGATGCAGTTTTTTATGTAAACATTTTCTGTAAAATTTCCATTCTTTAGCGAACTGTATTTGTATTGACTCCACAAACTGATTTTGCGGCTCGCTGGTGTTTTTGGTTTTCTGCAAAAAATTCTGCCACTTAACAACTTTGCCCACCCCTGATATAGAATATTGGATATGAAGTCCAATCCAGTGGACAGTTTCCATTTCGAGAATAATTTCAAACGAACTATAATTTGTCCAGTAACTTGGCCTCATGAACGCGCGTAGTAAGTAGAAGACTAACTGGCGTTATCATTGCTTTTTGACGCACGTTCCTCAATAATGGAGAAGTTATCATGTGAACTTCTCATTTAATGTTACGTAACTAACGTCACAGAGCAACGATAGCGCCAGCTAGAATGAAAGTAAATGGAAATTTCAGTGACACAAAGCTGAACGGTTGCAATCAATCAGCATAAATCGCGTGATGAGCCCGAGTGACGCTGTTGACCTGGAGTCACCCCAGTAACAGCCTATTTGAATTTCAGGTGGTTCACAGATACGTTTTCATAGTGGTGAAACTTTATCTGAAATAGTGTAATTTTGACCTTCATATGGTGAAGGAGCTGAAAGTGAATCTGGCGGCAAAGCCCCTCTCACCCCTATCCGCTGATGTAATATGAGGACGCTCCCTTATTTATGCATTGTGGCATTGTCTTTGTTTTAACAAATCTTTAGGGCGCCTCGACTAGATAACTTCAGGATTCTTTCGGCGTCCTAGTTACGAGTACTTGTTAGCAGTGTTTTGTTTTCGCATTGCTATATTGTATCGTAACCAATAAACTTCTTCCCTTAGGTTTGTGCGTGTTGCATTTGTACTTACTTGTGAATGAATTTTGCGTAAGGTTAAGAACAACTGGTTGCATTTACGTGCTCAAGTCAGTGTAGCGTAGGTAGATAGGGTGTACTGTAGATACAGGGCGTTGAGGGCTTATAAAACATTGTATAAAAATGCTTAAACATTCTCAAAAAAAGTTAATGACGTCATATTTCAACGCTTGTGACGTCACAGTTGCCAATTCCAACCACAAAATTTTTCTACAGTTTTTTTTACTTGGAATTGTGCCCCCCACTTTGAAAAAGGTTCCCCCACCCATGGATGCGCCCCTGGCCTTGGATGCCCAGGGCCGGCACCCCGTTCACCCCTCTGCACGCCACTGTGTGAAACTTAATGTAGGTCATGTGTTTTGTCAAATATTTAACCGTGAAATTTATGGTTGGTTCGCCTGTCGAAATTAATAATCGTGTTTCGCCCAGCCAAGCACAGTTTCACAATTCCGTGCAAGTGAACGTGTTTGCGTCGACAATAGCAACCGGCACAGTGACCGTGGGGCACTCAAAAGGATTTACAAATTATTTATTGACTATACTTTTAGAGCGTCGATGTCGTTATTTTCGGCTTAGCACTTTTCCATTTTTCCATCGTAACAGTGGGAGATGGGGCCTCACGAGTGGATTAGAATAGGAGCCTCGTCGCATCACCTAAATCCGGCCCTGTATGCATGACATAAACAAGTCCGGAGGTTATGCACAGAAAAACTTAAACGCAATTGAATCAAATGAAGCAAGTGGCGTTTGCTTACTACATTGGCGAGTGGCGTTTGCTTACAAAGCAAGAGTCATTCCAAGAATTGTGTAAAAGAATTCAGGAGTTTTAAAAATAGAAATAAATAAATAATGTAGCAACCAAACTATACGACAGCAGCAAGTTTACCTACAATGTTACGCAGAAAGATTGCAAGGAGTCGAAAACTTCTGGAGGGTAAAATGTTCAAAACTACCGGAGTCGGAGATTTACAGGGCCGTCAAAAATTCAAAATATATTTTTAGGGACTGAAAAAATTGTAAACAAAGATTTGTTGGAATGGATGGATTCGCTTTCTTTTTCAATAAAAAAGGTAAAAAGCGGTTTCCTTTTTCGTGCCGAAACGTTTCTGCACTTGTACGATCAGCGTGTGGATTTGCAATCAGTGAATAACCATCGTGAAATAAAAATCCGCGCCTATTCGGTTCAAGATACACATCAGTTGATCATTTCTTATTGAGGAAGCATGCTGAGCTTACAGAATGATAAGCTCTGTACAGAAAAAAGTGACTGTACAGTTAAACGTGATCAGCAATTTGAATAAAATTATAAAATTATTTCAAAAAATCTTTACTGCAGCTGCATTTTCCATTTTTTACTATAAAAAAGGCTTGCCCACTTGATTTCCTATCGACAAGGAATCATTTTGTATATATTTTTCTTCCCAGATCTTTTCAAGCTCCTTCGTCGCTTCATCGAGCACAGCTATTCCTGCCACTGCTGCACATGATCCTGCAAGCTCTAAAAATATTTAAAATTGTAAAATGTCTATACTTATGATCTTAGAAGTTATCAGCTGGTGAGTTTCACGTTTCTCACAACACAAAAGCATTATAGGTCGCTTATAGGCATTAAGTAACTTGTCTGAGATGCAAAAATTCCACATACCTGCACTGTTTTTGACAATCCATCCAGGAAATCCTAAGCAAACTGGTATATTAAAATGTAAAAACGAACCCATTTTAACATATCTTGTATCCAGGTGATAAATATATCTGTCTGCTAGATATGTAACATCAAGATAAGTTTGTTCGCTATCTACGATGCTTTTCACAGTATTTCCTGTCGTTACACTTGATAGGTAAGTACAGTGGGAAAGTGACAGATGCTTGCGCTCATAACAAGTCTTTGAACTGACTCGCAGTTTGAGGCCTCAAGATAAACACGGGTGCACCTGCAGCAATGCTTGGTTTCACAATTGATGAAACATCGGAAATGAATGACAAGATTCAGGGGCGTATTCTCCTGTGCGACGCACACCCAGACTGATGGTGACGTGACTTTTTTCAGAACGGGCGATCAAGGGAAAACCACAAAAAAGCTTGAAAGATAATTATGGACGTCTTATTGATTCACTGAGCTAAACTTCAAAACTGTCCTATTTCAACTTACTTGATTTAGCTGACTTTTTCAGGCATCACTAGTTTCCCGTTTCTTTTTTGGATGCGGCAAACCTGGGTTTGCGCTAATACAGCCGCACACCTGTGCAGCCGCACACCTTGCAATAAGAGCTTCAGTATTTAAACCTGCCGCAGGACACATTCGAGCTTCGTCATTAATTGGCAGTTCAGTCGGATTGAGCATAACGGCTCAAACAAGCCCGTATCTGTTTTGTCCTCCCAGTAGTTGCATATATAACAGCCACATAACAAAAAATGCGCAGCCTGATATTTTTGTAGTTTTGAACTGCTCCGTCGTAGCGTTGAGTGTATTTTGCTCCGGTATCCCAACTTGGAGCGCTGATATAGTTTATAGTCAATAGAATGACACATAAAATTGTACAACGAGTAAGGAGAGTGCGTGCAAAATAATATGTGTACTGTGTCAACAAACTTCGCCAAAACGTTCGTTTGGAAAAGTGAATATGACGTTATAATGTGACGTGACAGCCCACACCCAGTAGCAGTAACCACCATGCGCCACTGACAAGAATGTGTGTCAGACGCGAGTCGATACACAACACAGGCTAAGGGCTTAGATTTTTCCAGCTGCCAGTCATGCGTTAGAAGTGTTGTAGCGAAACTACTCTCGACCGCCTGTTGTGAGGTCCCAAAGAGTAAAATGCTCCGAGAACCTCGTCATGAGCCATTCTTCCTTGTGCTAGAAATCAGTACTTATGAATAATTACGTAATATTTTTCGATCGATGCACCTTAAGTTGACGATCGCCCTTAAACAAGCACAAAACTGAGAGTGAGGGGCTAATGTTTTACAATTTTTTGAACATATTTTTTCAAGAAGATTGTAAGATTTTCAAATTATTCTAACAAAACCGTTTTAGTAAAACAGTGAACTTATAAGAAAAAATATTCAATGTTGCAACACCACAAAATGTAAAAACTTCTTTAACGGAAAAATAAATCAAAATTATTAACCACCTTGCGCGAAATAGACAAGAGTTTGTGCGGCCATCAGTTATCTTGCAATCATGAAATCCACAAAGTTTTAGCATCTAATGACTTGCCACAGAAGCCAGCGACAGAAAAAAATTTAATGGGGAAAAGAGGTGAAACAAGGAGGGCACTGATTGTAGCACAATGAAGGGGGGTTTCTGCAGCAACACAAGCAGAAATACTTTTCTATGTATAAACCAAAAATATCATACTTGTGTTTTGCAGCAAAAACATGCAAGGTTGAATCAAAAGTATGGTATGCCAACGCAGATCAAAACTACACCGCTTCAGGTTTGATGAGGCATTTAAAACCACTCTGTCAAACTGATTTGAATTTATAAAACAATTGATCTTCTACACAGCATTAAGCTATTTGCCAAAAAACTCCTAAGAATTAAAGTTCACCGATCAGAAGGAAAATGTTTTGAACCACCGTGAAAGGGTGTCCACAAAAACTTGTTTAAATTTTCGAGTGCCACAGAGTAGCATGAGCACTCTTATAGTTTTGAAAGTATAATTATACCGAAACGTACTTTTAAGCAGGTTATGTAATGAAAGAGGTTTGCTTGACAGATATACAACCGATCTCTTGGTACCAAAATAAAATAAATAAAATGATACTTCCAAATAAAAGTTACTCTTTAAAACTTCCCATGTGAAGTACAAGGCAATGTAATGATGCTGTGCAGAGCCCATGATGAGCATGAGATCTACATTTTAGGTGTTTCCTACACAAAAGGTTTTTGATATTCTAATAGTTCTGATTAAATGCTTTATAATATTGCTTCGTTTTAGTTTTCTGATATGAATATATCAACTAACAGTGGCGTATCTATGCAAAGTGGCGCCCATGGCAAAGTTTAAATGTTGCCCCTTCATAATAATTTAAATATTAGATGCAGGTACAATTTTTAGGAAAGTTAAACCATGAAGAAAACAAATGTTTTCAAAAAGAAAATATATGTCTCCATTTTTGCTTTGAAGTTTTCCAGCAAATAAACTATAAATAAACTATCCATAAGAACCACAACAGAATTTTATGCTCATTTATTTTTATAATGAAGAATATCAAAACATTCAAATAATAACCTTATCGTAGTTCAACTTATTGTGCAATTTTTGTAAGATATACAATTTTGGCATGCAGTCTACTGTACATAGTGCTGCATGCCAAAATTGCATATCTTACAAAAAAATCAAACAACATATTGCAACTGCAAACGACAATTTCTTTTAAAATGGAACACATTTAATTTGACTTGCACAATAAATTAGTTATTGCAAGCCATGCATTACTTGTGCGTAGAAAACACACAACTCCATCGAACCGTAACTATATCTAGACTTTTCCTGTTAAATTACACAAAAATGATAATTTAAACAACACTTTGTGTGCTTTTATGGAAGCAAAGTCGTCTGTGATTTTAACCTTTCGCTCTTTCGTCCCTTTCTATTCTCATCAAGGCTAGATCACACAACCAGCCCTGACTTATCATTAGTCATTGAGGCCCGGAGGTACAAAACGATCAGTTTCAGCTTACTGAAAGATCGTTCGGAGCATACAATACATATAATTGGTATCGTCAGCATTATTTGCAAAGCAATACGAAGAATGTCAGGACTTCAAGACGCGATGATTTTAAGTGGCACGACTTGAAACCAGCATTTCTAGAATGCTAGTTTGCAATCTAGAATCTTCTCATATAATTACTTGCCATCTACATCTGAACTGCAGGGGAAGTTCGGGTTAGTTGACTCATCTTTTATTTTATAACTTGTAGCTCCGATGCTTTTCTTTCTGGAAAGCTTAATTTTATAGTGTTACGTTCTACACTTTACCCCGGCCTATACTTTGTTTCAGTGTGGTGATACGTCGGCAATTGACATTTCCAGCGCTTTACGAAAATGTTAATGAGTTGAGTCAACTGGCACTAAGGGATGATTAGTTGACTCACCCTGTTGGATAGGGGACTCATTCTGATTAAATCATTGTAAAGAAAATGTATTGTAAAATACCGAATAAAAGCCAATCGCGACAGACAAATATAATAAGTGACTGCAACTCTTGAAGCAAATAAACAAAGGTTTATTCGTTTATCCATCCACTATTCGCAGCACATCGGGTAGAACCCAACGGCGCCCCTGCTAGCATAGATTAATTATTAAGTATCAATATATTAAATTGTTTTCATTGCCTAAGAAATACATCGTAAGTTCAACATACCGTTAACCATTATATTTGAGAAAGGTATTCAGCATTCTTTAAAAAATGCGATGTTGCTTTGCTTCATAAGGTAGTTTTACATCATGTCTCATTGAGTCAACTAGGACGACCACCACTTAGTCAACTAACCTTTCGGTGCCTTAAATCAGAAAAATCTCAATCACTAATTTCCTGATGAGAAACAAGCTACCAAAATTATATGAAATGTGGAGTGGTGCTTAAGCTATAACCTGCCAGAAACATTGTTTTATACATGCACCTACAAGAGGAGATAGAACCTGACGAACTAAATCTAACAATATTTACTTTTTTGGATCAAAAACTTACTTTCTGGCATAACTTTTCAGCCCTTCCATTATGACACGTCAATCTTACGTGGCTGTCATTATAGAATAAAAAAAAACGAAACAATGCAATATATTTTGCGCCTTCGCGCATGGGTGGTTAGATTTTGATGGTGAGTCAACTATGCTGCTGAGTCAACTAACCCTACCTTTCTCTACACAGCTCCTAAATTGTCACACGTAGATTTTAGTTTCTCACAATCATGACCTTTCCACAAGGCCTTGGACATCGAACAGTGAGCTAAATTTGGACAGAAAAAGCTAGCTCTAAACAAGACTAACAAATCTCTTTCATGAGTTAACATTGTTTGCTCAGCTGGTACGGTAATGATATAAACTGCTGAATTTTCGAGGAGTAACTAATAATGTTCTCTACCTAAGTCTCCAGACTGGGGCATTGTATTCAGCCTATTTATCGGACACTGGTGGCCACCGAAGAATATTCGTGAAGTCGGATTGGGCTGCAGCAGTTTAAGTAATATGTAAATCTGTAGGATCTCAACAACAGTTATTTGCGCAACCGTCAGATTCTCACAGCCACGGTCTTAAACCCGTCTCAACCAGACAGGGGCGTAACGAGAGGGGCACAATTTCCCGGGCGACGAATGACTTCCGGGGGCGCCGAAAAGTCGCAACAATGTCACATCACAAGTACCTTCTTCAATACAGTATATTTGCTTCCAAAAAAACTCAGGTTCGAACATGGGGGCGCCAAATTCGCTTCTTGACCCGAGCGCCATCTCACCTCGTTATGTCCCTGCAGCCAGATTCTGATTAATATCTTCTTGCCTGAAATCAGCAGTACGGACTGACCTATGCTTTCTTATAGCGTGAGAAGGACGAGATCTGGTAGCTATTGCATCAGGGGCGTAACGAGAGGGGGCAAAGGGGGAGCAATGGGCGCCGAATCATTATGGGGGCGTCGAATCACTGCGGGGCGCCGAATGACTGCGGGGGGCGCCGAATGTTTGCGGGAGGCGCCGGAAAGTCCCAACAATGTCACATATACATTCTTCAATGCAGTAAATTTGCTTCCGAAAGATCTCAGGTTTGAACGTGGGGGCGCCAAACTTGTTTCTTGCCCGGGCGCCATTTAACCTCGTTGCGCCCCTGCATGGCATGCGAGTATTGTTGTTCTGTCACAATGTCTGACCGTCGTGTTATGTCACAGTACCACAGTTTTGTCATAATGCTTGGCGGTGCTGGCGCAACACGCCCGACTTATTACATATTAGCCTATTAGGTAAGGTGCTGTGGTAATGCAGCTTTGCAATTTATGAATGTATGGGGTGCAAAATAGAGGTTCAAGAAACTGTAAATAAAGCTTTTAATTTTTTCCAAGCAATTTTTGCGCCCCCATCAAAGTGGCGCCCATGGTGCGTGCCATGCCTGCCATACCCTAGATACGCCACTGTCAACTACACAGTAGTTCCCAACCTTTTTCTATCATCGGTACTTTGAATGCAACCCCGACTCGAAATCGTATGCAATACGAAAGACAAACATTTTAGACCTAGGTGAATGAAAACCTGACATGATCAGAAAATTTTGATTTTAGATTCGGGACTAGTGCAGTGAAATCATCCTAGCGATGAGTGGTGCAACTGCATTCTCAACCGATACCAAATTATCGTTTACCAGTGTATAATCAATCAATCAGGCTAAAACTCGCGGGCCCTAGGTTGGAAGCCACTGCAGACTAAGACAATGAATAGATAGAAGTGAAAATTTACTTTAGTTTAGCTGCCATTTATTGCAATATACTGTAATTAGCAGATATCTTACATGTTTCTAGGTTTTTACAAGTTTGGCTTTATTTTGTCTGGTTGTGCTTACAATGTCATAGACACTACAGATATCACTCTCAGCATGCAAAAGTAGCTTTCTCCAGAGATCTACAGATCGAATTCCGCTATCTTGCCACTCACAACCAATAGGAAGCATTTTGCAATTTTGGTGCAACGATACTGTAAATCAAAATACGTTTTTACGAGAGCGTAGTGAAATTAAGCAGGGTTTCGACAGCTTGTGAATAGATACAGAAACAAATGAGATGGGGCATTGCACTTAAAGTTGCAGCAAACTGTAAGCTGCTAACATCGATTGCATGTGAGGAATCACTGTTCAGTATTGCTGGAAATGAGAAGATCTTATAGGCGTCACTTCAAAGTTGAATTAGATACATGGCATACCGCGGTTGGATGAAAGCTTTGCATAGACCAAAGGAATTTCACTCTTAACCAGTGTAAAAAATGCTGTCAAATGTACATATAAACCTTTAGTCTAGGAGCATCTTCACCTACCAAACTTTAATATAAACAGGATTCCACATGAAATTATCCAAGCACCATAGCGAATCGGAAAATGTTCTTAGTGAACAACCAACGGTTCCAATCAGTGGCGTAGCAAGGGGGGGGCAGGGGGGCCTGGGTCCCGGGCGGAACCTTCTGGAGGGCGGCATTTTGTTAATAAAAATTAAATTTTGAAAGGAGTTCAAAATTTCTAACTCTTCTTTATTACTTTTAAATAAAGTTTCAAATGGTCTAACTCTTTTCATTTTTTGTGTTTAGAAACCCTAGTCTGGTAAGCTAGCCTAAAAATACACATCTGGCTGTGGAGTGAGCAAATTGATGAATTGTTTACTCAAAAATCTGGGTCAAATCGAATGAGCTAAAGTACCCCGATGTTTGTTTTGGAAACAGGGTTTTTTTAACACACTGACATGGGGAGCAATTGCGCCGCAGTCCTTACACTTTACTCTCCAGACAAAGCTACTGTATTTCATCCCATCCTAGTCAAAGCTCCTTAGAACAAAGGAAAGAGATGCCATTAGACCGCAGATTAGCAAACATAAGTGATCCGGTACTGGTATTTCGAGTTTTATATTGCCCTTCCTCTAAAAATCTGGTGAAAAAGGCCCTGCATGAAATCACGGCAAATTGTCAAGGATAGCTTCATCCTTTTTCTCCTAACGTTGGTTCATTAGCAACGCCCCAACGGCACTCCATAACATCACCTGACACCTAAGCATTGGCAGCGAACCTCTCTTTGGGACGGCGATGGCTAGTCCCCTCTCAATCGGAGGGTTGGGTGTTCGATCGACGGTCCCTGAGTGAATCGCCGTAGCGCTGTTTGAGAAGGGTGTTCACCTCAACTGCCCCGGCATAAACCATGGTTCAGGCGTTGGCTTACTGCTGCTTGACGACACCAAAATAAAAAATTAACATGTTTTGGCACATCTCATACTATTTTTTAATGTTCAGGGTGATATTTTCAATAAGTGCCATAAGTTGTAGCCTGGTCATTAGGTGGGGTTATCAACATTAAATTTTGGCGGTTGAAGTGAAGAACTCTGCAAAGGAACATTGCTCAGTTTCAATGCAACTGTTGTTTTTCCGCATGACGTAATGATGTCCGAAAATGACGTTCTTGAAGCGGGTAGTGCAGTTGATGTGTATGCGTGGCCAACTTAGAGCTCAGATTGTGAGTTTGAACTGCAAGTAGAGTGAATCAGAGCCATACGGTAGGTAGTGTGAATTTCGTAGAAGTCCCCTTTGTTCAACGGTATACTAACAGTTGCAGTCATAGAAAAAGTCTTTTCAACAAGAAAAGCTTATAAAAGGTGTTGCTCTCATTTTGATGAATTTGGCATGGTTTGTTAATACAGTTTTTGACATACGAATGATGCCTCTTGGCAACCAGTTCCGTCGCCACAAGGGGCTTTGGTAAGCTTAGCCCCCACCAAACAAATTTACAAGTCCCTAAATCGAACTTTGAAACATTATAAGTCAGTGGATTTTTGTCAAATTTTGGAATGTCAAGAACCCCTGCAAAAACGGCGGGAACACCGTTCCCACACCTAATAAAAAGGAAGACTGCACCAAATATTTCGAATAAAGTGAGCATTCGCCTGCAAGAATTTTCACACTGGATCTTCCTGTTTCACTGTAGACTTTTGACAAGCAGTGCGAATCTGCGTGTCACTATCACATTTGTGAGATCGCAGCCATGTTTTAATGTAGGGCAAAACGGTGTTGGAACGTCGTTCCCACCACACTACACCTCTGACAAAGCCCAACACTCAGACCAAGTGATAAACGATGAAGTCTGCAAGTCATGATGAAGGCTGCAAGTCAGCGTTTCTCACCCAGAGCAAGTTTTAAACCTATTTCACCTATTTTATCAAAATAGGTCGCGCACATATAGAGGGCCTCGCGCAAGTGCCGACAGAGTTAACATTGTAAGCCTTTTATGCATTCTAAGAGAATTAAACCACTACTGAAACGTGAAGTGAACAATGAAATGTCCTTTACATCACTGAGATCAGAAATTAATATTATAGCCTACTATTTGCAGTACATATACTTTTTTAGTTAAAGACAGGGATACTACACGAAATATTAACATGCATAAATTTTTAATTCTGCAAAGTAAGATGCCGCCAACACATCCCTTAATTTTTCGGTTGATCCCCTGGAATGAGTAAACTATTAAAAAGCCAAGCAGTGGGCTTACCGGAGACTAAATACCAACAGGAAAGAACATTTGAGGAAACACGTTGGTTCCATACATGCATAAGTAAACAAAGCAAAAAGATAGGAAAAGTACTAATGAGGAAGGTGGCGACAAGCAGAAAAAAGCAAGACTCATAATCGACAATGAAAAACAAGACCCGTTTCAGTTTGTGAGTGCTTGGTTGTGATCTGCAACATGCTTTATTAATCCTTATATGTTTAAATAACCACGAAACATGATTTTCTTTCATTTAAAATTCTTGTAANCAAATTTGAGAGGTGGAAAAGGCGGCACTTTTACGGTCGGCCCCANGTGGCACTTAGCCTCGCTACGCCACTGGTTCCAATCATGGCATTAAGACAGGAGGTACCAATGGGATATGCGAGAATCACTTTAGATTTATTTTGCACTCATTAGGTTAAATTGGTAACTTGCTTGAGCGGCTAAAATAATCAAATACACACTGTGCTCACGTCTACTCTTCGCCACAGGCAATATTTTACAACATTGCAAAAGCGATAGTTCTTTTTGGAATTCATCACCTCTCATTGAATAAAAGCATTGATAATTTTCAGCAAATGCCAGAGTAGTTCGTGTACTGTTTTAAAGCCGCGCAACGTCTGTGCAGACATACATCCTGCTTGTCTAGCTCTGTGAGGGTACGCGACTTTTCGGTCTGGCCGATTCGGTCTGAGCCGTTCCGGTCTGGGCCGTTTCGGTCTGGGCCGTTTCGGTCAGGGTCGTTTCGATCTGGGCCGTTTCGGTCTGGGCCGTTTCGGTCTGGGCCGTTTCGGTCTGGGCCGTTTCGATCTGTGGACATTTCGGTCTGGGCCGTTTCGGTCTGGGAACATTTCGGTCAGACCATGAAATCTTGCAGAAATCTTACATGTTCACATTTTAATGCAAACATACTTAAATCAACGAGAAGTTTTATTTAAAAAAAATACAAACATGATCCAAGATCCAAAGTTAACCGGCATCAGCATATGATTTTCATTATCATCAGCAAGCAAATGAAATCATCATCAACATTTTGCAATTAAACACAAATTCTTCAAAGTCATATTTACAATTCAGATTTAATCGCAATCATGACTCCTCAAAGGGAGTTAGTATAACACCAGATAGAATGACATTTCGACTGCCCATTTAAATAAACGAATGTAATAAGTTGTTTATGTACAGAAATGTCGTGACCGAAATGTCCCCAGACCGAAATGTCCCGTGACAGAAACGGCCCAGACCGAAACGGCTTAGACCGAAACGGCTCAGACCGAATCGGCCAGACAGAAAAGCCCTGTTCTGGCTCTGTGATGCACTTCGTGCAACAAACGTGACTGGAGATCAAGCCCGCAACCAAGAGGAGCAAACCGGGCAATTGCTCTTTCCGAAATGCTTTGAACGAAACTTTTAGGTTTGATAAAAAACATTGATGTTCAAAGTTCATGATGGATCTCAACTGAGGCTCTCCATACGTTTCTGTTTCAGGCATTTTCGAATCCTTTTTTGAGGTAAACCGTATGGAAATAAAAGATCGCCCTTAAGCTTTGAGCGAAATTGGATTTCGTTTGTTTATGTCTGCAAGGGCCGGGCGCCATATATCCTTTTAAAAAGTAAGAAGTATTATTATGTTGTGAGAGAAAAGCTTCATAAGCAACATCTTTTCAAACAACTTAAATACGGAGTTCGTCATGTAAGCTTAATGTTTTTGGCCTCCATCTAGTAAACTGAGGGTACGTTCACCTATAAATCGATTAAAATGTAATTTTTTATTTTTGTAAACGCTTGCAGTGAAATAATGCAATATAATAATGTGACAGATATATCATGGAATAAAGTGATGAGATGAGTTTTGCAAAAATCCTTAAAAAGTTGAAAGGAAGATTAACTGTATCAGCTTAAATGTCATGTTTTACTGGATACGAAGCTCTTTATAGATCATCGGTTTATAGAGCAAACCGCTTATTCGAGCAGTTTCGGCTGAAAAAAACTATCCTATCTTTTACCTCTTATAAATTCTTCGCTTATTAGAGTAGGCACACCGCTTATTAGAGCACTTTGAGGAAGGGACTGCTTTTTCGTAATGTCGATGAGTGGTCACTGCTGTCTAAGCTTGATCATGCTGTAGACTTAGCAACCAAAATGAAGTAAAACAATAAAAAATCGACCAGTTCTTTTGTGCTGAAGAGAGGCAAGAGTGAACAGTATCCACCACAACAGCTACTGCGCAATACATTGTGACATAAATATTGCAAAAATACAGTAACTTTTCTTTTTACAATACTGTGTACAGTGCTCACAACGAGAATAAAATACAGTACCCTGATATTGATATGTGCATTGGTGACGCTCTAGTGTGAATGACACCCTATTTTTATCGCAAAAAGTTATTGAATAAGAGCAACCGTTTGTTAGAGCAGGTTTTGCTATTCCCGAGAGTGCTCTATTAAGCGGTTTCCACTATATTTCGAAAAAGTATTTTGGTTTCAGCTGTGCTCCATTCGTAACACTGGTTGTTTTCAGTGGTTTTTATATTTATTAATTTGCTATGGGCAGTAATTTGTTACGGGTTACTACACATCCTATTCTAGTATTGTTCATTTTTTGTTTCTTTTTGTTGCGCTTTTAATAGCATTACGGCATGCTTACTTTCTACCAGGGCCTCTGAGAAAAATTTGACCAAAGGATACGAAGACCGATACCGGGCCCCTAAATTCAGGGACCCTAACTGAAACTTGTACAGCTTGTTTGTATAATAATCAAATTACAGACAAAACAACTACCATGCTAAGATTTATAAATACTGTAGATTAATTACTATACTGGCTTACGCTAGGCAATGGGACAATTGCCCCCCCCCCAGAAATTTTCATAAATGCATGTATTTGTTAGGTATAGCAACAAGTTACATCATTTTGCCCCCCCGAAAATATCAGTTGGTTGTGGCCCTGGCACTACTGACTTAAGGTTTCCTAGAAAATTTTGGTCCTTAATCGCAATTTCCAAAGGGGTGGGAAAATGCCGTTTTTCCCCCTTGTGGACGTCCATGCTAATTTAATTATACTTCCTCTTACAAATTTTTTCTGCAGAACAAACATTAACAGTTGAATATATAGTTATCATCATATTATTGAACACACTGAAGTTGCTGATGAACTTATCACTTCAAAAAACACAGATTTAACGCGCTTTTTCATAATTAAACCTACAGACACCCAGGTTCACTAAAAAAGCAGATGCGGGTCGAAAAAAAACGCAGTGGGAACCCTGGTCACATGCGGAAAACGCCTACAACCGTGATTTAAACGTTTGAAGATTTACTGCCGTGTCATTATTACGCAGTGAACACCAACAGCAAACCAATCCGCTAGCATGTTTCAGAACCTGCCTCTGCAGGCAAAGAAGTGGACATGAGTGAACTGCAAGCTCATCATTGCATGATACTAGTGTTTCCAATTCGGTGCAAAAAATACCCGGGTTTTGGGTAGCTGAGAAAAGAAACCCGGGAAAACCCGGGTTCTTTCGGGTTTTCAAACGAATGCGATTTTGAGCGATAAAACTCAATATCATTGTGAAATCAGTTGCTGTTGGTCCCTGCGCAAATTATTAACGAATTAATAATTAAATAAAGCACAGTTTTTCAATGATGTTTATAATACTGACGGTTGACAATCAAAGCACGCTTTCATCAGTCAGTATGTTTCTGAGTTTTGTGACAAATAGTCCCGTGGCTGAAAAAGCCCTCTCTGGTTCCATCGATTTGGGCTTGATTGCAATTAAGGCATGGTACAGTTTTTCAAGGTTATTTGACCTCTTATTTTTAACCTCAAAAAGGCTCATTTCCTTTTTCACAATTTGTGACTGGATCTTTTCCTGTGCCGGAATTGTTTTTGTGGTCTTCATTTTCAAGGATTCCATGGAGTCTGTACTTTGATTTCAAATGGTTGATTAAAATTTTGGTGCTTGAACCACTTGCCTTTGTATAACGGAGCACAAATTGCACTTTGGTGTCGGTTGAGCCTTATTTTATAAGAAATGGCTCTAAGCTTCTGATTTTCTTTGATTACTAACGTCTTTAAACTGAATGTGTGCGATTAAAAATCTACTTAATGTAACTTCTAAAGGAAAGCCAAATATTTTGCAGAAAGTTATTGCAAACTGAAAAGGAACGAATCGATTTTGCAAATAATTAAAATCATAGCTTGTATATGAATTAACACATAACAGCTTGTAAATGAACTAACTAGTAACTACGAAGCTACGGCGTACCTTTGAAGAACTACCTCACGTAGTAGTTATTTAATTAGGTTAGCGAAAAGAGTAAAGTTCACGTAGGCACCTATTATGTGCAAAATAACGTCACGATCCTTCTAAATAGGTTAATTGAAAGAAAATATAAACGGACCAACAACGAACGTGCGATTTTGCGAAATTTTTGAATTAGCGGCTGTGAATCTTTGACCATTAAACTTCTGTTAAACATTAAACTGTTGTGTAGAGGTATTTCTCACGTTTGTTAATGATTGATAAACAAACTCTCAGGCACGGGTTGACAAAAATCTTGAAAGCTTTTATTTGCACTAACGAGACTGTCTTTTATATGGTGCCTCTGTTTTAGAACAAGAACTGCTTTGAAAAGAAGCAATAACAGCATTTAAGTATCAAACTGGTTAGAAAACTAGCACATCTTTGAGAGCAAGCGTTTTTGCAGCAAGTTTCGTTCGATGCCACTGAGGTCGAAACGGTGACTGTTTGGAGTTTGAATACGAAAAGGCATATAAGAATGATTTAAATAAAGACGAAAGTTGCAAAGGAAACTTCGAAAAACAAGTGTTTTTGTCGTCTGCAAAGATTGAATGAAGTGTGGAATCATTACACCACAGAACAGGCACCGCAGTGCGAAGTAGAGGAAAAGCGTGCGGAAAAGAACAATTAATCATGGCGGTAAACGGCGAATTAGGAAGAGAATTCTTTGCGTCTGAGTCAAGTATTAAAAATGAAGAAAGGCGTGGAGCTAGTGTCGACATTTGGCAGTGGTTGTATGGCTGTGTTGAGATCGAAAAGAGAAACTTCAGGTGTTGGCAGTCGTTAGCGGTGGTCACGGTTTCTGGTTCATCAAAATTGACATCTTCAGGGCGCTTTCTGGGGTGGGCATGTACCTCTGAGCTTTTGGAATTAAATACAGTATCTAAGTCTACTGATGAAGTTGTGCCGAGTGTGACCAGTATGCGCGTCACCAACGGAGCATGTTAACTTGTACGCGACAACAGAGCGTTTCAAAGTTCGTTGCCGCTCTTTGGATGGAAAGCTTGTTTTGAATTTGAATGTGTCATGCACTCTACTTGCACCCATCACTGAGTTTCAAGGTACAGGGAATGTTTTTTCATTCATGCTACAAATTGTGCGACGTTGAGCCCAGAAACAGTAGTTTAAGGGTCACATGTCTTTCGTTTTCACCTGGTTGACCCTGAGCACCTCTGGTTGGGGCGTGTTTAATTTATTCAAAATCCTTGTGCATGATTTTGCGAGAAATCGCTATTATGTGAACGTAATTGTTGCATTATTGTTTCTTACACGACTTGGCAAGACTTCCAACTTTCACTCTTACTCCAAAAGCTTACACAGTTGTGTAAGTTTTGGATGGAAAAGAAGAACGATCAGCGATAAGAAGTTTCAAATGTAAACATACCTGCATAACAGCTTAGACTACAAAACTGTAGTACAATTTTCTTGGTCATGAATGCGCCTCCTATGACAGATTCCGAAGGATATTTTCAGAGCAAGGAAGAGCTATAAAATTTTTGCTGATATTGAAAGCAGTTGGTTTTCGAAACGTCCGTTATTATTTTATTAATTGTTGGTATTGCGTTATAAGTTCGTAGTAACGGAAATCCCACAGGCTTTTTTCGTCAAAAGTCATTTGACAATATATGTGTTGAGCCTCTTTCGCTTGAAGCGGGAAAAGGCATTTAAAGCTTGTAGTCCGCTGAAAGAAGTTTCGTAAGGCTTTTTCTGAGTAGGTAAGTCCTTGTCTTTGGAAGCTGACCGCAAAATTAAAATCAGGAAGAGAGTGCAAGTCATGATTTGTATCTTTCTGTGCAACAGATAAACTTCTGTTAGTTTGAATATAAGAAAGAGGGGTTTGTCGGCTTTTGTCATCGACACGATGTGTAGATTAGATCACTACATACTACCATTACACATTAAATAGTCCTATCTATTGTGGAAAAACCTTTCCGAGTGATGTTTGGGTCAAAAAGTTGTAGCTTTGTGTTTTTAACAAGCTTCGGAAAACAAATTTTTCAAGCTGTGGTACCTTACTTAAATAAACCTGAAAATCTACCTATAATTGTCCCCGTAGATTTGGTTTACAAACTCCACTGTGCTTCTAGCTTTTGAGTGATCTCCCTACTAGAATTGTGGTGAAACTTGTATAAACAAAATAGTAATTTTCTAATATAACTTCTGTTCATTTGACAAATCGATTTGAAACAGATAGAAGTTACATGCATGTGTATGTTTTTCGTCATTTTCTTGTTTTTTGCTGGATAAAACTTCAAAAGTCTGGTGGATCAAAGGCTGCGAATCTTTCCTCCACCTTAATCATCAGTTGCGCAAGTACTGTTCAACGAAATTTTCCCCTATTATGCCGAAAGTCCTGCGGCGAGGATCTAGCAGGTGTCGGGGGCAGGTCTTGGATGAGACTGGGAGCCTCTAGTCTGTTACTCCCACGTAGGCGGCTCAGGTCAGATGGTCGC
>JGI24159J19872_10004338_pt1 | contig 18024 bp, 8 predicted proteins | sample Ectturendosymbi4_FD_19872 | JGI IMG/M metagenome (IMG submission 19872) | reverse complement strand
CCGAGTTATGGCTGGCCAAAGTTTGCCCCGAAAGGGCAAATTATGCCTTTTCTGAAAAGTTTTGAATTAGGCCAAAAACTGGGTTTTTGACCCATAAATTTGGCTACAGATATGGTAGCAAGTCAATCCAGGGCTCTATAGACGCGGATTTTGACCTAGTTTTGAACAAAACTTTGAGCCAAAAGAGTGGGTCAAAAGGTTGGGGCCCAGGGCCGGCCAAAGAGGCCAAAATTTCCAAAACATGCCTTCTCTGTGACGTCACCTCCAGAAATTCCCCCACCGAAAACGAAAAACGTTTTTTTTTCGGTTTTGACTGCAAGACTTGCTGAATCCGTGGATGGTTTGAACAGCTCTCTAGCTCAATCGCCTGGCGAGCTATAGGATTGCAAAGCTCTGCAAGATTTGGGGCTTTCGCGGGACTGAAAGGGCTTTGACCAGTTTCTAGTCTATTAAGGTTGTTGTACAATTTAAAACATCTTTCATGCAAGCAGTTTCATAATATTGTCAAGGTGATTCTACATAAGAAATTTAAGGAAACTACAAAATATTCATGGGCTAAATAGGACAAATAAATAAGCGTTTTGTGTGTTTTGACTGAAACATCGTCTACACTGGACGTCTTACTTCAATGCTTAAAACTTATCAACAGGCTTATTTGTTATTTGACTTGTTAAGGGTGGATAATGCACTCAAGCAAGTGACAGTCGTAACTTGCCCTCCTTTTTGCGATGAAAATGTGGCAGCCCTATTGAGCTTATTACTGAATAAACATAGACAGAACAGAAGAAAGGGGTATCGTCACCTTTTCAAGTGTAGATCGTATTCAAGTGATTCTAAAAAAACGTAAAAAGGCAAAAGAGACAAAAATGAGAGAAGAAGAAGTTGCAGCTAAGTCAAGAAACATTCAAGTTACTATTTTTCAGTGGCTGTGAAATCTAGCTGAGACATTTTTGCGGAACCTGCAAGACAGGGTTCCCAGCCTGTGGTACGCGTACCACTAGTGGTACGCGAAGGTCTTCCAGGCGGCACGCGAGTAACTTCCATTTTTTCACAAAAACCTGGATTGACTGCTTTCTAGTTTACGTATTGGGCATGTTTTATAAATAAATAAATTTGTATGTAGCCTGCCATTCTTATTGTATCGCAACCTGACTTTTAATGCGCTGTTAGCAAGTTTACGCCACCCATCGACCAATTGGTGGAAGGTAAACAATAACAAAAACCCCACTAAATTTAGTTGTGGTCTGTTATTGTTATTTTAATGTATATTCTTGTAAATGAACTAAGATTCGATCAAACTATAGTTGTTCAGGAAGAAGTGGTACGTGTTGACAATACGGGGCGCCCAAGTGTTACGAGATCGTAAAAAGGTTGGGAACCCCTCTGCAAGAGGACAGAAACCCAAAGAACATGTTGTGACAGATTAGATCTGCGTAACGATGAAAATAGGCCAAGTTTGACCAGCGGTGCAACACCAGTAGCAGAAGAACGTCAAGGAGTATCATGGAAAAACACGCTAGATGAGATGGCTGAGGCTATCACGGGGGGAAACGTTACCGGTCTCTGGTCAGCCTATATACCGGAAAAAATGCGGAAATATTGGTTGAAAAATGAAACAGGTTCTCTTTGACATTGTGGTGAAAAGTTATTTTTAAAACATGATGCTCCACAACACGGAAAAGACAGCAACTCGTCACGGAAATGCACCACAAGTATTATTCGTTGCCAGAACCACAACGGCGAAGTAGTTGATAGAAGCTGGCTTTGTTTTTCTCCTTCACAAACTTACAAACTTGTGTTTATTGTTTCGCTTGTAGACTGGTGTGCGCGGGTACGACGAGACGTACGCATTTCCTTATTGGAAAAGGAATCTGCGACTGGAAGCACGCTCTTGCGCCTGAGGAGACAGTGGCGTAGCCAGCCCAAAAATTTGGGGAGGCCAAAATGTTTTATTTTAGACGAATAACACTATTTTGTTTGGGATGCCGCCTCTCAAAGCACAAAATGACTTTATATGCTAAACATTTTGGGGTGGCATGGTCCCCTGGGACCCCCTGGCTACGCCTATGTGAGGAACCATGAGCAATCAATGGGACATATAGATGCCACGATAACGTTTAGTCGCAGATGTAATTACAATTTTGAAATCACTATGAAGAATTGATACTAGCTAGTCAGGTTAATCAATGCGAACAATATTGAAAATCGCTTCTGCCTGTAATATTTGGTTTCTGTCGCAAAATTTATTACTGAGCGAGGACTGGCGTTTAGAAATGATAAAAACGTTGTATCACCCAGGACCTTTTTCCAAAAAAATTTTCAAAACGTTTTTCAAGCAAAATTATAAAAAAATAACATGCCATGCTTCTGGTGACCGGTTTTGCAACAGTTTCACAAATGATCGCTAATCATTGTCAAATATCATGCTGCATCATAAAGTTTTTTTACACGTGAGTTACCAAATGTGACGTCACAATATTACGTCATAAATATTAATTATCCGTGGAAAAACTAGTGAATTCATCGATTATACCCTACCTAAAGATTCTATGTCCACATATGGGCCTCCTACCACGCCTGGGCCCCAGGCCTCCACCATCTAAATCCGGTGCTGCCTTCAACAGTGCTTCAGCGGCAAGTGTGATGCTTGCCATCGTCTTTTTCTTCTTCATCGTTTGAGCTCGGGCAGGTGTTGATCAGCCATTCGATTATCTCGTCATCCAGAACCGTCAGTGTCAGGTCATGCGCTCCATGGGGAGGACGATGGATTGGACAATCAAGGACAACATGGTCAAAGGTCTGTTCTTCTGCTCCACACTCACAAGCTGCGGAAGGGGAGATACCCCATTAATACAGGGGTGTAGTGGGGCGGGAACGCGTGGGAACGGCGTTCCCACACCTTTTTCATGTTTTGCTTTAAAATGAATTTGAAGCTGTTTCAAAATGGCTAGTTTTTTGGGTGCATTCCACACCTTTTTGTTAGCGCTACATCACTGTATAAGCAGGAGCAGAAACGTCCGACACTGGTGCGGAAGCGGTTAAGCCGGACCAACACTGTCCTTGGTAGGGCCATTCCAGGAGGCTGGGTGCCGGTGTCGGGGATGAAAGTACGGAGTCTCGTAGTGCTCTCCAATCACTCCTCATTCCATCGGTGATCACCCCAGAGCGCCGAACTTTTGTTGTTATTGTCAGATGAACTGATGAGTTGTTGTGTGACAGGTACAAATGGGTGTCTCGATTTGAGATGCATTCGCCCGGTGAACAGGCGAGGGCTGAGTGGAGCAGCGATGTCCAGACTATATGACACGGAGACAGTGTGCTTTCTTTCCGATGAAACTCAGCAGGTTGGATGCCCACGAGGATAGGAAAGTATTGTCCGCTGGTATAGGACGCAGGCATCCAGTCACAGTTCACAAGGCGTCGTTGATGATAAGATCAACGAGGTGGGTGTGAGCACTATGGCACCCAGGCAGGAGCGCAGTACTCTGCTGTTGAATGGGCCCGGGCTAAGGTGGCTGTTGGCAACGTTGTTGCCCCAGTACCACAGCCCGAGGCAGCAAGCAGCCTCAAGAATGGGACGCGTGATGTCAGCTTTTTGCGAAGTGGCCCAAGGTGTCGGCGATGCCTGAACGTCCTGTCCAACGTTACTCCGGAGTGTTTAGAGCAAAAGAGCAGGGTTTCGTTGTTGAATTGACTTTCAGCTCACGTTTAGCTTTCTTGTTGTTAAGATGGTGGACTGCCGACACCGTTTCTGTAGTGTTGAACTTTCCCTTCCTGATCTTGAGGTATTCACTTATAGCCGCCAGGTTTTTGTTGAGCACTCCTTCCACTGCTTTCCAGTCTCCATCTGCATCAGGGGCGGATCCAGGGGGAGGCGATTGGGGCGATAGCCCCACCTAAAACCTATACGAAAGTAACTTTTTTCACCATGATTTTGTACAACTTGCAAAAGACCATTCGCGATATAAGGCCATTTTGCCGTCCATTGTTCTGTCATAGCAGTGTTGTGAAGTATACTTCATCTCTCTTACAGTAGTGAACCCATAATGGACTTGACTGCCAAATATTACTGAAATCGCCCTCCTAAACCTAGACCCCTGTGAGAGTTGAGACGCCATTTTTCAGGCTTTGCAACCTGATCCGTTTGCCATTTCCGGTGGTAAGGATGAAGCTGCTATTATTAACCAGCTCCATGATCATGCGGACCAGTAAGGTAGCAACCACAGTAACTTGCAGCAGCGCCGGATTTAGGGGGGCCAAGGGGCCCGGCCCAGGGCCTCCCACCAAAGAGGGCCCCCCACCATGTTCATGTGTTTAGCCAAATGTGCGACATGTTCGTGCCACTTAGTCATTTTAAAAAGTTTGTTTGTAGACGGTATTATCGGCCGCACAACGTAGCAGTAATTCTCTTGAAGAACATTTGATATGACGAAAGAACTATTACACTTACTGGTTTCCTGAAAGTCTGTCAGGTATCTGAATCTAGTGATTGCAAGGCCAAGCCACGTAGAACATGTTAGCTTAGTACGTCTCTACTGGTTGCTGGTAGATTTTGCGTCTGCTTTACTCAGGTTTGCACGCAGGTCGCATATGAGTAGCATTGCTATGTATGCCTACCATACGCCTTCTTTTGGAAGTACATGTCCACTTTTTTCATGAGAAATGAAATATTCTCCGAGGACAGCAACTAGCCTACATTATTTAAAAGAAAATCAATGATTCTATTTAAATAAGAGCTGATGATGCCTGCTTCGTAGACGAAGTATATACCCTGTAAGATTTTTAGTATCTGATTCTTTGCTGGGAAAGGATTTCTTTCGATAGACAGTATTCTCCGAGGACATTCGAAAATGTCAAAATGCCCTCCTTTTTGCGTTTCTTATTTTACATAGCCATAATCAGTGGCGTAACTAGAGCTTTGAGTCAGGGTGGAAAACGTAGCTAAAAGGGGCCCACTGGCCACTGTACAGGACCCACGAGCCAACACTCGGAAAAAAACATGAGAAATGATGGTGAATCCGGATGTGGATAGCTATGCTAAAACCCTAAATCACCGGAAAATAATCCGAAAAACGCAATAAACGAAAACCTACTGAAAACCAAACGAATACTAAAACCGAAATATCAGTTGAGTTACGTCACTGGCTATGATATTTTGTTTTTGCATACAGTAATCTCTCCCTACTCTACTGCAACAGGATACGAGCTGGTGGCGTAGCTTAGTTTATGGGAGGGCCTGCGAGTTAATCTATGTTTTGTTTGCGTTAATTCTCGGCTGGAAAGGCGAGAATGCTTTCACATTAATCGTTACATATAACCTTGACATTAGAGTGCGGACTGCTGACACCATTATACTATACTAGCTTTGCTGATGAAGCGTGATACGACGATGATACGGTGGATTACATAGGTAACCCAGGGGCGCAAAAATGCGGTCGCGAACTCGATCAAAAACTTGGAGTGCGCAAACGTTTTTTGCATTTTACTCTTTATGCATATGAATGCTGTATGGCAAAGCTTATGTAGGCGCTGCCAAAAAGTTCTGCGCGCTACTAACATTCACATAAATTTTTGCACCCTGAGCTAATCAATACTGCTGAAAAATGAAGAAATACGACAGAAGTAACCCTTTTTCAGAAAAGGACTAAATTATTTTGAAGCTGAGTGAATTACGTGTGGTTGCATTTGCACAGTTCGCAAAGAAGAGTGTAAAGGCTATTGCAGAACCGTCGCCAGAAAGTCGTCAATAGGGGGGCTTTACGTTCGTGAAGGCGGGCTTGACATTCAAATTTGACAAAAATTCCACTAACTTATAGTGTTTCATATTTCAATTTGGGGGTCTTGGAGCTTTGTTTGGGTGGCTAATCCCACCAAAGCCCCCCCCCCCTGGTGACGGGACTGCACTACTGTGACTTTGTGGATATTGTGTACCAAAAACTTATTTCTCGTGGCGTAACCAGGTGGCTCTCACTTTATCGCAGCTTGCCAAGGATGTTTCAATTGTTCCCAGCTTCTAATCCATACTTCATGTCTATCGACAAACCAACTGTTGTTGTGAAATGTTTTTTTTGGAAATTCTCTGAGAGAATTCTGTTTAACACATTAAGACATTTGCAATCATTTGTGGTTGTTTTTATTGAGCAAGTTCAGAATATTGAGGAATCAAAAGCATCAGTTGTTGAGGTTGTATCGTGTTTCGCCACTGTGAAGGCAAGAATTCAATTGAGACAATCAGATGTATATCAAGCCAAGTAAAATTAGCAATAAGAAAATTCAGCGAAGACAAGGATCATGACTGTGATTTATTCATGTCGGATGTGTCTGTATTGTACAAGTCTTGTGTTTCACATCTAGCTAAATGGGCCACTTTATTTGCTGAATTTAAATGCTTCTACTAAATTCCCCCGTTTGCAAAAACTAATTGGGAAAATGATGAACCATGTGAGTAGTATCTGCTTGATAGAAACGTTTCTACTGATGAAACTGAAATAAACTGTTTGACCAATACCAAAATTTGTTCGAGCTCGTGCAAAAAGAGCATCAGCCAAATACAATTCATTGTGAAATGATGGAACATGAAAGATGGGCAAAATATTTTGTAACTTGCAACACCATTAAACGCTTCAAGAACTGATAAAGATTGCACAGTTTTACTTTACGTTATGGTCCTTTATGCTTATGTGGAAAGATTTTTTCCTTGATGCAGCCACAAACCTGACAGAAAGAGAAACCTTTCTGGTTGAACCAGTTTCTAGTCTAAAGCTGGTGTGCAATTTGAAACATCTTTCATACAAGCAGTTTCATAAAATTGTAAAAAGCGAATCTACATTTTTAGGAAGTTTAAGAAATTTGCAAAATATTCATGGTCTAAATAGGTTAAGTAAATAAATATTTTTTTTGGGTGATTTGAATGTAACTTTGTCTACACTGGACGTTTTACTTCAATGCTTAAAACTAATCAATATGCCTATTTGGTATTTGACTTGTTAAGTGTAAGTAATACACTCAAGTAAGTGACAGTCGTAAATTGTCCTCCCTTTTTGCGCTGAAAATATGCCAGCCCTATAAGGACAGAAAAAAGGGATCGTCCCCTTTGCAAGTGTAGAGCTACCCAAGTAGTTCTAAAAGACATTAAAGCAAAAGAGGCAAAAATGAGAGAGGAAGAAGTTGCAGCTAAGTCAAGAAGCATTCAAGTTACTATTTTGCCGTGGCAGTGAACCCCAGCGGAACATTTCTGCGGAACCTGTAAGGGGCAGAAAATCGAAGAACATGTTTTTCCAGACTTAGATGTACGTAACGATGAGAGCAGACCTAGTTTAACCAGCCGTGCAGTAGCAGAAGAACGTCAAGAAGTATCATCGAAAAACACGATAGATGAGTTGGTTGACGCTATCACTGGAAGCAAAAATATCGGCCTCTGGTCATCCAATGTACCGGAAAAAATGCGGGAACATTGGTTGAAAAACGAAAAGTTATTTTAAAAATATGATGTTTCACAACACAGAAAAGACAGAAACTCGTCACGTAAATGCACTACAAATCTTATTCGTCGCCAGAATCACAACACCGAAGTAGTTGATAGAAGCTGGCTTTGTTTTTCTCCTTCAAAAACTTGTGTTTATTGTTTCACATGTAGTAGATTGATGTGCGCGGATACGACTAAATGTGCGCATTTCCTTATTAGAAAAGGAATCTGCCACTGGAAGCACGCTGAGGAGCCACAAGCAATCAATGGAACATAAAGATGCTACGATTACGTTTAGTTGTTGATGTAATTAATCACTATGAAGAACTGATACAGAGCTAGCTAGTCAGGTCAATCAATGCCAACAATATTGGAAATCGCTTCTGCAACTTTTGGTTGCTGTCGTAAAATTTATTGCTGAGCGAGGACTGATGTTTAGAGATGATGAAAACGTTGCATCGCTCAAAAACGTTTTACAAGCAAAATTTCGAAAAGAGAAAATACGAGTGCTTCTGGTGACCTGTTTTGCAACAGCTTCACAAATCGCTGATCATTGTCAAATATCATGTTGCATTGTAAAATTTTGTTACACTTGAGTTAATAAATGTGACATCACAAGATTACGTCAGAAATGTTAATGATCCGTTTAAATAATAGTGACTTCATCGGCCACCCCCTACCTAAAGATTGTATATCCGCACATGGGGCCTCCCACCGCACCTGGGCCCCGGGCCCCCCACCATCTAAATCCGGCGCTGACTTGCAGGTGAGGCCGCGATGCAATACAGTGTCGTAGGATGCTGTGAAATCGATAAACACAGCTCCTCCTTTTCTTAGCCAAAAAGCCATCCTTGATGCCTTGCGTCAGCAAGATGACCTGATCTACGGTCGACCTCCCGTGTCGAAGCGCGCTTGTACCCGCGAGTGTAATAGATCGATGATTGGTTCGACACGAGCGCGGATGAATCTCTCGAGGATCTTGAAGGGGACACACAATAGCGATATAGGGAGATATTTCTTTTGGGTCCCCCCGATTCAGCTTAAGGATCGCAACTGTTAATGATCTTCTCCAGATCCTGGGAATGTGGAGTTGGCTCTTGCAAGAAGTGAAGAAACCATATAACCAGGATTTGAGACCTGACCGTGCCTGGGGTACGAACTCCGGAAAATTAGAATCCAATCCCGGAAATTTTTCTGGCTTCAGGTGGTTGAGGGTAGAAAAGGAAGCTCCTCTGGCGTGAAGGGGCCGGAGATGCTATCTTCCTCAAGTGTTGGGGCCTTCCAGAGGTCGGACACCTCCTTGTTGACGAGCCTTGTGGAATCGTGGTCTCTCGTCCTGCCATCGTCGATAAGAGTAAAATGTTAAAGAACAGTGGATTATTGTCATTCTACATGCTTACAGGAAATGAAAGCACGGTTTGAGGCACAATTCTGTATCTGTTATAGAAAACTCTTGTATGGCGCTAGGAACAATATCTCAGTATATAGTATACGCTACGATTATTGGGCAAGACGAGTAGAAACACATGTATAAAGGTGGTGTTAGAGCCACATCTTGCACATAATCAACAACTACGTACGGATAGACTAGAATGATACAGTACAGCAAGCTATGCACTGAATATATAATAGTGTGGAAACAGCTAATAAACAAGAGAAATTATATAGGTCTGTTTGAAACATTCGGATATATATGCATCGTGTTCATAATGGATGACGCACAACACTGACCTTTGCTCAGGCAAGAGTTCTAGAGCAGAGGTTCCCAACCTTTCTCTAACCACGTACCCCTTCAGCATTTCGACAGATGAGCATGTACACCTAAGATTTCTTATGACAAAAAAGGTGAGTAAAATATCAAAATCAACTAAGTTTTACATCTAAGAATATTTGGAAAAAATATAAATCTATTTTTCGCTTCTATTGCTAACCTTAAATGTACCTTTTCAGATAGGCAAATGTAGGCTGCATGCACCCCAGGTTGGGAACCCCTGTTCTACAGTAATCAACGTACTGTCTGGAATCGAAACATCACAATTACAGTGTGGCTACATAACTAAACGTCACTGCATAGTTCAAATGTGAGTGCTTGAACACCACTGCAAGAGTCAGAGCCAGTGATTTTTTCAAAACTCCGACCTCGAAAATAAAAATATCAAGACGCCTACTACGGGAAAATTGTAAATATCTTATCGATTCCGAACCCGTCATCTCAACCATTCAAACGCTTTGAGCTATCCGGTTTCCATAGCAAGCAAACCAGTTAAAAATGTGCTTTGTAGTTCAAAAGTGTGGGTATTAAAGATTAAGTTTCATGCCCTGTTAAGTCAGAAATGAGTTTGATGCGCTGTTATTTCACACACGAGTCTCATAGGCGAACCGTAAGATTTGAGAAAAAGGACGTCCTACAGAAGAAACAAATAATATTGAAACCTATTTCTGAACAAGCCATCCGCAGTGGCGCAGTCAGGAATTTTGTTCGAGAGGGGTCAGTCACTGACGTCGTCAGAGTTCAATTGTAGCTATTTTGCACAAATATCATTTTGATACCACAACTCTGTTTCTAGTCTATTACACCAGGATACGACGTGAAATATCTTCTAGCAGTCGGCATCGAACAGCTGAAATTGATGTAAAACACCAACACAGCATCTAAGCAAGTTTGTTTCGGGGGGTGGGCATGGCCTCTTCGGCCTCATTGGGTTGCGCTGATGCCATCCCGGTACCTTGTGTAGCACAAGGACAGCGGTTCCCAAACTTTTCTAAGCGCGACCCAAATCTGAGTTTGGTGAACAGCTCGCTCCCCAAACCTCAAATAGCGTTTGAAAAAATAATGATTGTATGGATGGTTTTGGCAATAAGTTTCTAAGTTTCTTTTCAATATCAGCAATCTACTGTTTTCTCAAGCACCGCTACAGACAGACAACAGAGAAGCAGTGGTAACGTTGAAAATATGCAGCTCATGTTTGCATCGCCTCGGCGCGACCCATTTTTGACTCTTCGCGATCTTTGTTTGGGTCGCGACCCACACTTAAGTAACCACCGCACCAGGCGGTTGATAGTGAATGTTCAGCAGCGCGTGCAGTTGTTTGGACAAAAGCTGAAGTATGGATGATCTGCACGCAACATGAGTGAGAGCCACATATTGTTTCCGCTTCGAAAAAGAAAACGTTGGCTAGAACAAAGTTTTTTTAATGTTTTGAATACAATTTCAGTGAGAAAAGTTCTTCCACTAAAATCTGATGCTCACCCAAATTTTCAAATCTGGCTATGGGTCTGGCTTAATAACCTGCGCAGCATTTCTTACCGATCGTATGATATGATGGTGTAATTTTTGCTTTGTAGAGTTACTAAATTACGGTTGTTGACCAAGAAACCAAATGTATGCTTTTCATTGCAGGGTGTATTCATTTTCTTCTTTTACTGCATTTTGAATACTGAAGTTCGAAGCGTGCTAGTCACATATGTAAGAAAACGATTCGGTTCACGCCAAGGGGTAAGCTTACAAATGACACTTCATTGTGCTGCGATTTCATCAACTGGGCGGCTCTTTTTGATAAGTTTCACACAGAGATATCTTGTAACGTTTATTAAAAAGACCAGAAAACTTGATGGAATTTTGCGATAGCACTTTGTAGATAGCAGTTTGTAGTATAGTAAAATTTTACAACTTGTTTCAATTAAGGGACATGCAGGTGTCAACGACAAGCGAACAATAAACAAGAAATGGACAGCTTGTATTCGGTATAGTTTAAAGAAACCAAGACGACAGAAAACAAATACCGATATTTACCCAGATATTTCAAGTCATTATACTTATTTAATCACCGATATGAACTAACCTTAGGAGGAGCGATGGGAAGAAGCTGTCAATTTCATCGACTTCATACACTCCAGTTGCAAGGCGTGGAGCACCATCAATAAACATATTGGAAACTGGAAGGTATGGACGCTGCTCTCGGCTGTGCCCCGTCTTAGCAAACTCCATCACCTAATTCTTGAAGAACGAGGCACACAAGACCGGGAGCTGCGAGTGCACCAGGCTCACCAACAAGGAGCTGTCCGACCTATGAAAGGTCCCAACACCTGAGGTAAACAGTACCTCAGGTTTCTTCGTGCTAAAGGAGCTTGCTGGCGCCCTCAGGCGCCTGAGACCAAGAAAGTCTCTGGGTCTGGATTCCATCTTGCCAGAGTTTATACTCCGCGCTAGGTTGACTCTCAAATCTAGATTTTGCGATTTCCTCATTTCCTGCGTGCGCCAACTCAAAATTCCAATAATCTGGAGAAAAGCACTAATAGTTGCGATCCCTGAGCCGGAAAAGCCATTGGAGGACCCAAAGACCTTTCGCCCTATATCTCTGTTGTATGTCCCCTTCAAGATCCTCGAGAGACTCATCTACGCTCGTGTCGAACCAATCATCAACCCATTGCTCCCGCAGGAACAGGCGGGCATTCGACACGGAAAGTCGACCGCAGGTTACCGTAGGTTACCCTGCTGTCACAGGACGAGGATAGCTTTTCGGCTAAGAAGAAGGCTGGAGCTATGTTTGTCGACCTCACAGCAACCTACGACACTGACATCGCGGCCTCACCTGCAAGTTGTTGCGATTGCTACCTACCAGACACATGGTTCGCATGATCATGGAGATGGTTGGCTATTGCAGCTTCACCCTTACCACCGGCAACAGCAAACGGAGCAGGTTACGACACCTTAAAAACGGCGTCCCACAAGGATCGGTCCAGGCATTTCTCTTCAACATCTACTGTATATCTCTCATCTGCGAACTACCATCTCCAGTAAGTATGCATATGCTGACGACCGAGAAATCATGTATGCTGATGGAGACTGGAAGTTAGTGGAAGAGGTGCTGAGGAAGGACATGACAACCGCAGATGAATATCTTCAAACTTGGAAGCTAAAGCTCAGCGCTAAAAAACGGTGTCGGCAGTCTTCCACCTCAACAACAAGGAAACTAAACGTGAGCCAAAAGTCAATCACAACCGGAGCAGGACTTTTCGGTCTGGCCGTTTTGTTCACGGGACATTTCGCTCCTGGCCGGTTCGGTCTGGGACATTTCGGTCATGACTTTTATGTACATAAACAACTGATTAGCCTACATTTGTTTATTGAAATGATTATGTAGGCGGGCGAAATGTCACGCTAACTGGTGTTATATCAACCCTTTTGAGGAGTCATGATTGCGATTAAAACTGAATTGCAATCATGAATTATTTGTATTTAATTGCAAAATGTCGATAATGATTTAATTTGCTTGCTGATGATAATGAAAATCATATGTTGATTAACTATTGGATCTAGGATCATGCTTGTGGTTTTTTTAAATGAAACCTTTTGTTGATTTAAGTGCGTTTGCATTAAAAAGTGAGCATGCAAGATTTTTGCAAGATTTCATAGTCTGACCGAAATGTCTCGAGACTGAAACGACCAAGACCGAAACGTCCCGTGACCGAATCGGCCAGACCGAAAGGGCTCAGACCGAAATGGCTCAGATCGAATCGACCAGACCGAAAAGTCGCGGACCCACCACAACAACGAAACCTAGCCCTGCTGCTCCTAACTAAACACCTCGGAGTAATGTTGGACAGGTCGCTCACGTATCGCCGACACCTCGAGTCACTTCGCAAAAAGTTGACATCATGTGTCGCACTCTTGAGGCGGCTTGGTGGCTCTGGCTGGGGTGCTGGAGCAACAACGTTGCGCATAGCCACCGTAGACCTGGTCCACTGAACCACAGAGTACTGCGCTCCTGTCCAGTGCCGCAGTGCTCATACCCACCTGACTGACCCTGCCATCAACGACGCCTTGCGAATTGTGACTGGATGCCTGCGTCCTACCCCAGCGGACAACCTCCTATTCTCGCAGGCATCCAACCTGCTGAGCTTCGTCGCAAAGGAGCCGCGTTGTCTCTAGCACGCTGTGCCATGGAGCCTGGGCACCTGTTCCACTCAGCGCTCACCTGTCCACCGAGTGCGAATGCACGGCGTCTCAAATCAAGACACCCATTTGTACCAGCCGCACAACAACTCATCAGTTCATCTGACAACAACATACGTGCGGCGCTCTGGGCGGATCACCGATGGAATGGGGAGTGGTTGGATAACACTACGAGACTCTGCACTTTCGTCTCCAACACCAGCACCCACCCCCCTGGAATGACTCTTTCGAGAACAGCGTGGGTTCGGCTTGACTGCCTACACACCGGTGTCGGACGTTTCCGCTCCTGCTTGCACAAATGGGATACGGCCTCCTCTGTGAGTGTGGCGCAGAAGAACAAACCGCCGAACATGTTGTCCTCCAATGTCCAATCCATCGACTTCCCCATGCACTGCACGGCCTGACGGTTCTGGATGATACGACAACCGAATGGCTGCTCAACACCTGCTCCGAGATCTAGTGCGGCCTAGGACGAAGAAGTAGTCTTGTTTGGGATTTAATGTACAAAAGCTTATGCAGTTGTTGGAGTTTTGTTGACAAAGTCGAAACCTAAATTTAAGACGTGTGAAAGCTTTTGCCCCTTCAGAAAGTAATAAATTTTTACCTGCAAGTTAATCGCTTGTTATCTCCTCAGTACAAATGATTCAAAGTTCAGAATTTATATTTTTTAAGTACGGTTTCTCGAAAATTTTGTCTGTGAAAAACTTAATTTTAAAAATAAACTTGTTTCAGAGTTGGCTGTCGCAAAGTCATGACAAGAATGATTCGGTTGACCTGAAGCGCGTATGCCCTGTTAACTCTCACTTTGATCGTGGTCAAACACTACGTCCATCCGATCCGTACAAAAGCATGTCCACAACAACTTGCTTTGCTGACAACTCACTAGATCAAGAAAGTTCGTTCAGTTCATTCAAGGCAAACCACAATCTTCAACTAAAAAACACACACCGAATTCCTGTTGAAAAAAGCTTGCAGCCTTCTTCTTCTGAGGCAACTACTTTATTGGACAGCGGTGTGGAGACAACAACCATAAAGCAGCAACGTCAAGAATCATCTACGGTGCAATAAAAGTTTGAATACAACGGTTGACAAATATTTCATACCGGATTTAAACGAACCAGAGTGAAACAAAATGCTGAACGAGACACCAGGATTTCACTGTAGTGAGTTATGTAATATTGATGGTGGAAACCCCCGCAATGTTACTGCGCTACGATAATGTTACGCCGAGATTTTGTAAAAAGTAAGCAGTGCTATGAAAAAGATCCTAAGATAATGATTGTATAGGACAGACGACAAACATTTTTGATGACAAAGAATACGAAAAACAGACGTTTGTCTTATGATCTTTCAGCATATCCGATTTGCATGTCGTGAAAAAGTCCACAAGAAAATACTTTCTGCTAAAATGGTGTGTTTATATCCACAAAACCGCAGCGCATGCTATTTCGGTGATACACCATGATGATTCTTGGAGGAGTGAGATGTGATAGTGATACAGTCATATCGTGTCTAATAGACCTCGTTTGTTGGACAAAAACAGACGTCTGTGTTGGTGTTTTTATTAACACTTTACAAACAAGAATGCGACAAGATGATAAGCACGGACACCAAAGCTGTACGTTGTGCAGTCAATCAGGCCCTCAGCCAGGTTTTATGGTTTTGGGGCAAAATACATTTTTAGGGGGGAAAAATTTTTGTTTTTAATGTATTTTTTATTATATAATTTGAACAACATTCCACGTGATTTTTAGAGCAGTAACACCAAATTTTCAATTTGAGGCTTTCAATTGAGTTTATTATCAAGTATTGTATAACACCGATATTTTAAGCTACTTTGTTTTGATAGTGCTTTTGACCCCCCTCATTACGCCCGTGTGACACTTCGCGACAAAGTGCGCAGCTGTGAAATTCGCAGAGCCCCGATTGTCGAACCACTTCTCTTGATTGAGAGAACACAACTTCGTTAGTTCGGCCATGTGACCAGAATGCCCATCGAAAGACTAGTGAGGCAAGCCCTGCTGGCTAAACCCACGGGAAAGCGACCCAGATATCGTCCAAGGCCTAGGAGGTGGAGTAACTGCATCTCCGACCTTGCTTGGTCTCGTCTTGATGTGAGCCAGCAGAACTATCTGAAATTACTCTTGACCGTGAGGTATTCCAAGTTCTCCTATGGATGTTGTCCCAGCAACCTCCCTAGAGGAAAAGCGGGCATGAAAATGAATGAAGTGAACAGCATTTACGTTAGTTTAATCACCGGTGTTTAAAAGTGCTCAGTTAGCGAGTGAACAAGTTCCTTAGAGGGCAAGAATTGGTTAATACGAACGTAGGGACGGCTAGAAATGATTTGCCAAATTCATGCCACCTTTCACACGAAATAAGATGTAAAATTAGGTTCAGGTACCGCTATTGTTGTGTCAGCGTCTTAATGCGGCCCGCGGGTTACCTTGTAAGTCCTCATGTGGCCCAAGGAGCAATTTGAGTTTGAGACCCCTGGTCATAACTGTTCTGATAGTGATAAACAAATGCATGATAAACCATAATTCTGCCCCCGCCGTTATATTAGGATGCTTTAAAATATCGTCCCCTGACGACGTGCTTTACTGATCTGAATCTCATAAGTTTGTGCCAATGAAAATTAATGCTCCACTACTTACGCAACTTAAATGTTCAATGTGGTGCTTTTTCCCTCTAGCACTACCAGATTATTACGCCACCACCTAAACGTTCAGTTCCTACTTCAAAAAATCGTGTGTAACTCTTTTCCGTAATTCCTTCAGCTTATGAACTGTCCTCCACTTGAAATCAAATCATCAGCCAACCACTCCATATTCACGATTCTTTCAAGTGTTTAGGTATTATCTTTTTGAAATTAATCCACAGCTGAAGTCTATTTTTGCCTGTTACCTTATAAAATAAAATGCGTCCCAAAGTGCGTGTTTCAAATTTCGTAGTTGCTTTGCAAGGATTGGCGCGTTTATTCATATCATGCCAAACAAGTTGTTTTCACTGGACTCTATCTAATCACGCGACGCGAACTGAAGTTTCACTCGAAACAGCTGCATAGTTAAGGCCTCCAAGGCAAGATACACTCAGGTTGAAACTGACAACGCGCACAAATTTACGGTACCACCAGAATCTTATTTTTTTCGAGAGCCGTAATTTCAACCGCCAACAGCTGAAACCCGTTTTTGGAGGTGGAACCTTTACCAGACATACTGTGCAATGTTCGATGTTGTTAATGGCAGCGTGAACCCAGAGAGTTCCGACGTTCAAAGGTGTTTCGCTCTCGTCTTGATAACTTCACAAAGATATCCGTTTTTCGTTAAGTGTATTGTTTAAACAGTATAACGTTAAAACGTAATAATTTGGCGAAAAATTGACGTTGATAAAACAAACTTTAAAATACTGCATATACACGCACGAGCGCGGATCGTCAGTTCACTGAAACACAAAGTGAGTATCGCAATTTCTTTTCGAGCAGCCACCACCAACAAAACAAGTTCGCTGAGCTATTGCCATCCAATATTCCATACAAGTTATTTTATGTTGTTATCACGTCTTGTCTAATTTTCGAATGTTTACCTCGCAGATGTTTGCCGTGCACAGTGCACACGTAAAGTAACATTGGGCCGCGGAAAACATGTACGCAATGTTATTCTGTCCTGATGTAAGACCATCGAAACCATAAGAACGACAAAATAAAACTATAAGAAAGGACTCTATAGTGTGCATTTGCGTCAGGACGTGTGCCAGAACTTTGGGCTGGGAACGCCTAACGCGTTTCAAGAGCTGCCCGACCCACGGTACTGTCTGTGCTGCCACTGCTGATAGTTCCATTGCTGCAGTGGACCGCTGGCAGCACGGGCGAGCGACATCTCATCTTTGCGCTTCAGCTCCTCGATCATGTTCACGCGCCTCACACCGTCGCCGCTACAAGGTTCATTTTCACTTTTGTTTTCGCGACTCTGCAGTGCTTCGATTTTGCTGGCAGCGCCCACGCACGTTTGACACCTCTTGAGAATAGCCTGTAAATATTAACGTTGGTTCAGTTCAACACATCGTTAGCCTCAAACGTTTTTTGCGTTTTCCATTTAGCAAGTTGCGAACACAAAATTTACTCCATACAGTTTCTTATTTTTTTGATTTAATAAATGTATTACTATTACAAAAATGTTTTATATATGTCCAATACTGCAGAAAGTTACCTTCGAACGCAAATTTGAAGTATAACCCAACGCAAAAACATTACTCAATTTTTGATAACTGAAAAACCCTACTTTAGATGATAATCATGTTTCTGTAATTTTCCCTTCTGGCATAGGCGTAGCCATGAGGGGACCATGCTCCCCAAATTTCTTGCATATCTTGTCATTTTGTGCTTTGAGAGGCGGTATCCCAAACAAAATACTGTTGCTCGCCTAACGTCAAAAGAATTGCCGCCCGTGCCTTCGGGTGGGTGATGAGGAGGTGAATTTATCACAGTTGGTAGCAGTTGATGCTGAAGGTGTGAAACCCAATCAAGTCGTTGTTCAAAAGACAACTAAATACCGCTAGTGGAAAATGTTCTTGAAGAACTGATTTGACTGCATGCTTCATGCGG
>JGI24159J19872_10004336_pt1 | contig 18028 bp, 18 predicted proteins | sample Ectturendosymbi4_FD_19872 | JGI IMG/M metagenome (IMG submission 19872) | reverse complement strand
TTATAAATTACAATTATAATTACAATTACACAAGAACAAAAAATCTCAATTACAATTATAATTACAATTACATGAAAATATGTAATTAATTACATTCAATTTCAATTATATTTGTAATTGATCCAACTCTGACCAGCATGTTTTCTAAATTGCTGTTACAAACAAAATTGCACACTCGCTGAGTGTGATGAAACCGTGCTCACTGTCTCGCGTGCTCCACCAAATAAATTTCACTGCGGAAATTAGAGAAAACAAACATGACGACAAGTGGAATAAACGGTTACATACAACACTTCGCTGTCGTCGACCAAACAGTGAAAGACGACTAGCCGGTGCGGGTTGGTTCAGAGTCCAGGCAAAGGCAATGTGTGGCTGCAGAGTCACATGCAGTACATGGTTCTGATGCTCTCCCTGTGGCTTTAAATAAAATATCTATGCACGCGGTGTGACTGTTAGCTTTTATTTAAAAGATCTATGCACGCGGTGTGACTGTTAACTTTTATTTCCAAAAGGCGTTGCGACGTTCAGTGTTTAATTTTTTCAGGGGGAACAGATCCAAAAGTTTTTCGAGTACTCAAGGTTGCTGACCTGGTATAAACAAAGAATGATGATACGTTTTTTTTCGAGTGTTGAGTGTCACTGCATTGCCGCTGTTGGCAGTAATATTGTTGTTTTCCAAACATCAAAAGAGTATTCCTGGAGGAAATAAGGAAGAATGAGAAGCAGCAGCTAAAACTAATTTCACCCCTCAGGTGAAAAACGGCAACGTAGTTACGTTACGTGTTGATAAGCGACAAGCTGCTTGAAACAAGCTGCTCTAAACTTACTGCACAAAAGCTTATGAGGTTAATGACACTTCAGTGGTTTCTAGTTTCCACATCCCACACTGGGGCCATTTGTGATTGACTAGAGTACAATCATGCAACCAGAACACTTTGAATGGTAAGGATACTCACTAGCATATTGGCTAAATCAATTGCAAAAGTCTCTATCCACGCTAAAGTCATACTCTAATAACATAAAAATATAGGTATGACTGTGACACAATTATTTGTATGAGTGTAACACAATTACGTGTATAGGTGTAACACAATTAGTAAGAAAAAACCTACTATTTTCCGATGCAAACTTAATTAAAGTTAAAAATGGGCAGGTCGGTTTTAAATCTGTATTAGTTATGTTCAGGGAGATGCATGCAAGGTTCGAAGTTCCAGTTGTTCATAAAAAGGAAAGACTGAAGTAAAACTACTCTGTAGACGGCCCTTCGCAGTTAATTATATTTTAAAGTCACCTGTTAATAAAATATTGCATGTTACGGCAGCTTACCTCGAGGCTAGTATTGCTTTAATTCACCGGAAGTCCTTGCGAATTAATTAAATTTGTTTTTTTTTATTCAGGTGAAGTAAAGTAATGCTTGTTTTTAAATTTCACGAAAAAATTACTATATGTGTTCTGTTATGATGTAATGCAACCATACTTCAAGCAAATATCGAAATCCATGCTACGAACACCAACCCATCCTATTTCAGCTTCTTTCGACGCTTCTGCAGCAGCCGTAAGCGCTCAAGGCCATTAGGTACCATTCCTATTTTTCATCTTTACTGGGTATATTTTCCAATGTATCCGCACCTTGCTTCGAAGCCACAATCTTAAATGAGACCCGTTAAGGTTTTCAGACTCTAACAAGAGAATCTCTTGTGTGGTACAAAAGTATAAATCTTATTTTGCAAAAGTATAAATCTTATTTTGCAGGCGGCGGTTTTGTCCGAGCGCAGACGATGGGCTGCTGTGTGAGCAGAAAGCCTACGGTTGCTCCTGCGGCCCAAGGTCGAGAGCAGGTCATATCAGACATTTTCAGCTTTTCTTGTCATGTGGTTGGTGTCAGTAATCGAAAAAAATAGTGCATGAAAAGAGATGACTAACGTGAAAAAATGCAATGTTTATAAACATCTACCGACCGCTATAAGATCTTTTGAACTCAGGTTCTCCGAGGCGAGAGCATCATTGTGGGAGATGTTCACTACCACAACGGTCCTTCAATTGGCATTGACCGCGTGGCGTTAGGTGAGACAATAAAGTTCAGCATGCCATGACTGTGGTTTAATTTTCGTTTGTTGCAACAAACAAATGCTTATGAAGCAAATCTTATCGACCAACTTCGTACTTTTAGTGCTGCTTTCAGTTTTTAAGCGCAAATATAAAACGGAGGTGTAACACTGCACGTCAGTAATCCGAGCTGCAGATCAACACGGGTAGATGACTGTCTTATCGCAATTGTTTTGCCGAAGCTGTAGCGAGTGTTGCTTCACCCCAATTGAGCAGACAGTAGACAGTACTGTACCTCAATGCGGTGCAATCATGAAGCATGCAAAATGTTTTGCTCCACTGCACGGACGGTATCCGGACGGGTTTCGACCGCTTTTTAACACCACGTTGGAATTCTTGCTTTCACAGAAACCTGTTTCAGGACCCAGTTGAGAGACAACCTGATAGTAATCGCCAGTCTGCCTGAGTGGAAAAAATATCCTCTGAACGTGGCGAAGGTGAACAAACCACAAAAGGAAACCTTCGGTAGAAGAGGTTTAGCGGATGAAGCGGATTACAGCGACGACCAGCAGATGCTGGATCATCACAAACTCTTCGAGCACAGTCGCGTCATTGCTCAGCATCTCGCGAAAGAGGAATGCTGCAGTGAGGCAGCAATGGAGGAGTTCATCAACAGACACGGCAACGCGGTTGGGCTGATCGGTGTTGCTGGCATCGGCAAAACGACATTGCTGAAGGACGTGGCAGGCGAAATACTTGAAAGCTTTCAGAGTCAAAATACTCAGGTCACTCCACTGGTATTCTACATAGCTTTCCGGAAAATGAATTGTCAAGTGGATTGCAACATCCTTCGATTCCTGACTTCAACGATGCTCCCGGAGTGGAACCACAGTCCGGAGGCTGACGAAGTTTTGCTGGAAACGATCAAGTCATCTGATAATGTTTATATCTTTATGGACGGTTTGGATGAAGCTGCGGGCTTTAGTTTAACTGATGAAGTGCAGATGACCAACTTGTTCGATGAAGCAAGACCTGACGTCATTTTCAAAAATCTTATTTCTGGTCGTCTGTTGCCCAAAGCTAAAAAGCTTGTTACATCGAGGACGAGAGTTTATTACAGTCTGCATCCCACCTACCGACCAGAGTTGACGGGTGAAGTCTTAGGAATCAGGAGGGAATTTCAACAGCAGTTATTCCAACGACTCTGCAGCAGAGTTGACAGCGACCAAGCAGCAACACAGTTGTTTCAGAGAAATTCTTCTCTTTCGTCAGTTTCGTTCGCTCCATTGTTTTGCAAGCTGCTTGCTCACTACCTCAGCGCGTTTACTCAACAGCCACGCGTCATTTACTCCTTCACTGCTTTGTTTATTTGCTGCTTGGATCAAATCATGAGATCTGAAAACTTTACCGGAGACGAAGCAAGCATTCGTCAACTTGCGCAACTAGCTTTTGAAAAAATTAGAAATAACCAGTTCGTTTTTGATTTGTCGGAAAGTGAACCACTCTCACCGAGCAATATCAATGCTTTTAAGACGATAATAATCGACCGAAGGCGAGATATCAAGTTGAGCATCGTGGAAGAAGGTTCGGGGCTTTCGTTCTCTCACATTTCGTGGCAGGAATTTTTCGCTGCCCTTTATGTGACGTATTTCGTTTCAGACGAACGGTTATGGCGGGAATATTTCGCGCATTTCGACGCTCCCCGATTCGATTCAGTTGTGAAGTTCATGCTCGGTTTGTCGAACGCAGCTGCGCAGAGTGTCTTGCGGGGCGTTCCCGGCGCGTCATTCTCCTCGAGCAAATTGACAAAGTTGAAAAGGAAGATTATTGAAAACCTGGAAAGAGAACAAACGCAAAGAGCGATATCCCGCGACTACCCCCCTCTGACGGACTTCATCGATCTGCCTCGCCTGCCTTTTGTAGTCCACCGATTGTTTGCACGGAACGACCCAGCCCTGGTTAAAATAACTTCCTGGCTGCACGAACTTCACGATGAAAGTTTCACGAGTGAAATGGCAGAACGGTTCCCGTCTCGCTTGTTCATTCACGGTTTAGTTTCTCCAGACGAGAACAGCTGCATCATTTATTTGCTGAAGAACGCCAACGCTTCAAAGCAGATCAGTGTTGGAGCTTGGAACACGTTCACAAACTTTAGCGAAGGATGTTTGGAAGTCTTGTTGCAAGCACTCGAACCATCCCATCACAAAGTTAGTTGTTGTACTATTTATTGATGCAGTGCTCGATATTTGCTGTTTGTAGCGAACTTCTTGTTGCACATTCCATTCCAATTAATAACAAATCTTGAATCAAAGTGTCCTTTTCTATTTATACTGTAAGTGGCAACATTTTCCAAACAGTTATCGCATCCACTGGCCTTCCTGTCCTGCTGCTGGTTGCGCCTCAAATGTGCTAAATAGTCAAAAACAAATCGCCTACTATTGTTTCTGTAAACAGAACTTGACGTACATTACAGTTGGAGAAACTTCATGTCAAAAACCAGTCGTTCAACCTCATCCCCCAGTTCGTCCTCAAAAGTGTCGCCGAACTGTCCTTGGCCAACTGCAATCTTCGACTGGAGGCAATCCAGAATATTTTTAGTGTTATCCGACATCGTGACATTCCTGTGAGTATAGTTGCATGTTCGTGTCAATGTTAAGCTGCCGATGTAAAACCCAGGGGTAAAAACGAAGGTTAGGGGTTAACAAATACGAAGGAGCGGCGGTGGAGGAAAAGCGTTTAAAGAATGCTATATGCATTAAAAGTTTGCCAAGTGTGTTAATATGTTTCAATGCTTTTCTTTACAATTTCGCAGTCATGCTGTGTGACGTCGAAAGCGTAAAGAAATGCTGAACAATGTGAAGCTTTCCTCGAACTGCTGTTTACGCCGGTTTTATTACTTTTAATTCAAATCATCACGGAATGGACCGACGGAATAAAACCAATGCAGAAAATGTTCTCCAACTTTTTTCAAAGATGCTTACTATTAAAAAATACGTAGATGCTTTTCCACGTGTGTGTCGGTGAAGGGTTTTGACCTCTTGAAACTAGACTCCCTTCATTTCGTGTTTGCGATTATGCTGTAAACGAAGTAACATTTCCTCCAGACGATTGGTTCTTTTTCACTCCATTCGATCAGTTATTCAGTCAAAGGTTCTGTACACTCAACAGAATTCGTTCAGTCCCATCTATACTCGGCTGTTGCAGGGTTGCCAGTTTGGCTTTTTTAGGTCGATTTTCAAAAATTTGGCCTCGTTTCATATTGGTTGGCCTAAAAAATTGTAGTTGTCCTTTTGGCCTTTTTTGGCTTCATCTCAAGTTGGCCAGCCTTAAAAATTATTTTGGCCTTTTTTGCGCTGAAAAAGGTTCTTTTGAAGAAAAATATAATTATTCCAGTTTTTTCGGCAACACATTTGCAAAATTTTTGTGCTAAATGCTATATCAGACGCCCCGCTTTCTGATATTAGTAATATTTAAGGTATGCTAGACTCGAAATTAACCTTTTGCGTAATCACTGGAATTGTGTGCTCTCACTGCACTGTGTAGTGTGTTGTTATGTAAGCGCTAAGCAGGCTCAACACTTGCAGGCAGGTCTGCATCTCCGCGATAGAAATGCGACAATGACGTCGAAGTGGGGGTGGCTCTTATGATTCTGGTCGTAAGTACAGGAGAGTTAGTGGAAGATGACTTTCGTATGGATCAGGATGCAAACTGTCGCACTGTTGTACCCAAAGTGTGCAATTTCACAAAACATGAAAAGTCAGGAAAGATCAGTGCTTCAGTACAATGCCAAGCAAGATTTAATCTTAATTTCGAAGAAACATTATTTGCATATGCTTGTAATTTAGATGTTTTTTGTGACAAAAGGAATGGTAATACTGCCAATGAAGTTTGGCTTTTTTTCTGGCCTTTAACCAACCAGTTTGGTCTTTATCTAGCCTCTTTTTAACATTGTTTGGCTTTTTATTGAAATTTTCATCTGGCAACCCTGGGCTGTTGTTCTCCTTTCGGAGTGTCACCAGTGGTCTGCGGCACTCATCTCCGCTTGCTTCAGCCGTGGGCCACGCTGCCACATTCGCAGTGAATGCTGCAATAATGACGAGTCAATGGGGCTGAGCAGTACGCAAGTACCGTTTCTCAAGTCTTCTCTATGACCTGGCTGGGGATCGAACCCAGTCTACCAGCTTTGGCGGCCCAACCAGTGTACCGCTCAACAGGCTTTGTTGCATTCTGAAATCACGCTTCGTCTGCCAGAATTATTTATAAGTGTCATATATGCTATGTATACAAACCGTTGTCGAAGTTTGATTATTGCACATCCTGCATTGTTGCTCTTATAGCACTTTTTTGAAAAGATGCTAATAGTATATAATTATGGTTGAAAACGTAAGTCGGTGCTTCCTATCCTTTGTAAACTCGTGAATATTTCATTTGAAGAGATTTTTGTGAGATTTTAACCATGAAAACAGCTTGTTCCCGAACCGCACAGAGAAAATGATATAATGTATTGCTGAACACACGTCGGTAAACGTATTCGCTTTTCTCTGCCTTAGCATCTATTTTCGCGCGTTCGTCAGTTGAGACGAGCTGTGTTGAGGTATAGACTGATATTTCTGGTCAGTTTGATTTTGCAAACACCTGATCATTAAAACAATCAGCTAATCGTCGATTATCTCGCTTTGGGCTGTTTTTATTGCGTGGGTAGGTTTCTTAAAATAAATGTGTGTGTATTGCCTATCATAATGTTTCGTCGTGCATCATAATGCTTTATTGTGCATCATAATGCTTCGTTGTGCATTATACTGCTTCCTTGTGCATCATATTGCTTCATTGTGCATCATATTGCTGCATTGTGCATCATAATGCTTCGTTGTGTATCATAATGCTTCAACTGTCGCAGATTAAGTATCTCAAAATCACTGGAAGCAAAGAAGTTCCATCAGCAGTTGAAGACATTGCCAGCTGTGTCAACAAGCTTGAAGTCCTTGCCTTGATTCGCTGCAACATCGGTGAAGAATTTGTGCAAAAGTTGTGCGAAGCCATTTCAACGTTAGACACTCCTGTACGGAATCTCCGTAATAATCAGCCGGTTATATATAATTGTTAGTGGTGAATGTAAACGCTGTTATTCACCTAAAAAGTATAATATAATTCAAAAACTTTTTGACTTGTCTGCATCGAGCGAAGAAGCATAATTCATCAAGTAAACTTTGCAGAGTTTAAGGACGAGGTTGTTTGCCCGTTGCACAATAAATGAATCTTTTGCAGGTAAAATAAATTTTTTCTGATGACAGCAACGTTGGAAAAAAGAAACATTTTTTCACATCTTGATATAACTTTGTACGCATGTTTCATTTTGACATTTGCAGTTGTTTAATGGGATATAAACGTGATGTTAGAAACTTCTCGTTCCACAATTTTCGTGAATGATATTGAAGTATATGAAACGTACGAGTTCTTTGGATCTTGTGAAACCAGCACATCAACTATTTACGACGCTGACATTGTAATGAATAAAAGTTTTATAAACGTTAACTACAAAACTATTTGGTCGTTTACAGATGAAGGACCTCAACTTGAGCGGAAACAAAATCGGGAGCGCAGGAGTAGATTCCTTATCCCGATGCATCCACAAGATTCAAGCTCTGGAAGTTCTGAGCTGCCACCTTAGCGGTGACGATATTGAAAGTTTGTCGCAACGGATAATGGTCTTGGACAAACCAGTAATTCTATTTTAATAAAATTAATTCATCCTATAACAACTATTTTAAGTAAATTGCGAGACATGAGATAAATTTTTAGTTCCGTTGATTTCCAGAAAAATTTGCAGTTTGTCTCTGTAGGCCAATGAGCCCACGTACTCGTACAGCAGAGACACCAACCGAAAATGCTAACTCGCGCAATTTATGATGCACAATAATTCAAGAAGTTGGCCGGAAGAAACAAGCAGTCCAATAAATAATTGTTGACACAGCATTTCCTACCATAACATGAGTCTAACATGGCTAAAATTCTCAAAGGCACTTTTTTCTCCTGCCGAAAGCATTTTGAATTGTTATTTCGTCATATGTCTCATATATTCGTATCCTGCAGAATTTACATACGAGTTTCGCTTCGCAAAGATGGTACAAAATCAACTTAATTAAAGTAAGTTAATTAAAGTAAAGGGAGCGACGAAACGGTGCAATGCAACCGATCTGCCTTTCTTTGACTGCCGCAACATATCACGTGGTTGCAGTTGTTGCATCAAACAATCAAAGAGCTGATGATGCGTACCTAGCAGGCGAAATGCTCTGTACGATCTTAGCGTCTGATTTTGTGCTGGGTAAGGATTCCCTTCGACAGACGGTTATTTAACAAACGTGTTTGTTACGCAGTAAATAGTACGATTAGCCTCAACAATTAGTTCCGAACAAACTGTCATCAGACTATAGGAGCTTTGTGCGATCATGAACGATCACGCATTTGTTGTTTGTCGATGATTGCGAACTTAAAACGTCAACTAATGAATCCGTGGTAAAAGAAAGTTGGGCCAGATTTGATAAAGCAAATCTGTGAAATGTACAACTTTCCACTGGACAGAGGAACAACATCGTAAATGCCAAAATATATTTAGGTCGCATGCAATGATAAACTACAAGTAGAGCGTTAGGGCGGACCGGATTACTAGTTAGACCGCATCCGGACTAAAAACGGATGTTTCTGGCCTGTGTTTACATAGTAGCCGACAATAACACATCAGCTGAGCACGATGAGTGCTCTGTGGAGTAAAACGCCATCTTCATCTGAGCATTTATTCTTTTTCAACTGTTTCTGTCGGAGTCAAACCTTGCGTTTTGTCATTCACCGACTTTAGTGCTTGGCGAGCGCTATGTTGCGCACCTTGGTCGCATGCACAGCCCACAAACCTGGTTCTGCCGGATACTTGCCGCTCTATTTGATATTTGATAAATGTACACTTTTTGTCTGTTCCAAATTCACAGATGAAACTACTCATTTTGAGCAAAAATTCGCTCCAATCCAAGGGCGTGCATCATCTCGCGAAGTGTGTTCACAAGATTCAATCTCTGCTCCTCGATGGGTGTGGTCTCTTGCCTGGTGACGTCATAAACTTGACTCGCAGCATGGGAGAACTGCCTGTAAGTGACTCGATAGTCGTAAGTGAATTTTTACAAACACTTAAAGAACTGTTTTTTTCGCTGAGACGTTTTGATCACTGAAACATTTCTTTCATTTGTCTCATAGTTGTATTAAAACTCACCGCAACAGTGTTCATTAGCCTATATTTTCAGACATTCTGACCGAAATGCCCTAATGTTTTTCTGTCATTTCAAAATCATTTCGGTTTATGACCGAACAAAACAGCTTAAGAACAGGCACACTCCTGGTTGTTGAGTTGGGAATAATCAATGGAAATTTTTTTCTGACAGCTGAATTGCTTTTACTTGAGTTGTGTCAGAAAGTTTCAAATAACAAGAATTTTGTATAAGCATCGATGAGACATCTTTGTTTTTCCACCTTTTGGTGCTTACACATTGCCGAGTGCCAAACATATATATCTAGACATCTAGAATGATCTTGTGTTTGTGGTAAGTCTACAGCCGTGTTGCTTTTCGAATTCGTTCAATCCCCAGATTGTTTATGAAACAAGTAGCGAACCTTGTTTGTTTTTGTTAATTCCTACAAGTTCTTAAACTTTTGAACTTGTTCACTGATGCACAGTGTGTCATGGTTGCCGTGGCGAACTAAAGACTAATCGGGATTAGCGGCAACATCAGGGGCAATACTCCGGGTGTGTTAGATGTGCGACACGCACCGAGAAACAATGACCACCATCCGCCACTGGGTAACATGGCTTTTCAATCTCTACGAGTAACTCCAAAACGCACAAACTTTTCTCGGTGCTTTGTTCTATAAACAGTCAACTTACTATCAGCAGCCCAAGATAAATTGCCAGGCTTTGCTCCTCTGTGAAATTGACCTGCAAACATGCAGAACTTGTCGCTGCATCTTTGTGTTTGATGCGGGTGCGTTCGTCCCGCAACTCCATTGTGCAGATGTGACCAAAACTGCAAAGTGTGAAGCAGGTTTGCCTCAGATAAAGTCACTTATAACCATCATGGCAGGATAGAAATCAGACTTGAAATATATTTATCACGTTTGACGGAATGATTGAAAGTACACTTGGCTGAGTACATGAACCATAGGGACATGGACTTAAATCTGAACGGAAATTATCTCAAACTTTTCAGAACATTGGGAGGTGCGAAGCAAGAAAATCTGTGGGTCACGCTTGGGTGATTGCTTTACTGTGTTAGAACAAACCGAAGCTTTACTGAGAAACCTGATTGTGTCGCAACGATTCCCAAAGTTGCGACACAATAAAAGTTGCCAAGTGTATAGCACAGAAGCAATGTCAAAAGATAGTTTCTGATGTAAGAAAGTTGGGCAACACGAGGCAAAGATTTTTTTAATTTTGTAAAGAATCTCACAATTCAGTTTGATGATCAAATTCCATTCTTTGGTTTTCGAAGTTTTCGTAATCGTGCCAGGGAATCTTTTCAATAAAAACTTCATCAAATGTGTTGTCCTCGTTTTCAACACTCCTCGTTCTCAGCACGAACGCTATAGAAATGAGTTTTTGTTAGAAATCTGTTAATTAAGGAAGCCTTTCTAAAGTAACTGACATTTTCAACTTCGAAGATTGATGTAACGTCAACGCATCTGTAACATTTCCATGTTATGTTGTTTCGTGTATCGATGTCCGGATCGCGTCGCTACGAGCGATCCCGACCAGAGCGCCATCTTGCACAAGCCAACGGTGAAACAGCGATGTAAGGTATCAGGTTTCATTTCTGACACAGCTCCAGCGCAGATATAAACCTTTACAAATTCTCCGTCAACTTTGGCCATAATCTGCTTTTAGATGGGAGGGTTTGTGATGACTGTTATCACCAGGCTCTGAAATGCACCAGTGCGTTATATTTGTGTTTTTATTTCGCAGCAATTTCTCAGCCTCAGCCGCAATGTCATCACTACTGACGTAATCAGGGAACTATGTCATCAAATGACGAATTTGCAGCATCTTTGGCTGCAAGATTGTCGCTTGGAGAACGAACACATCGACATCTTGTGTGATGCTCTGAAGACCAGAAGGCAAACGGTGGGAAATAGTTTTTTATAAAGATGAACGATATCTTTTGAAAGCGTTACAGTTGCTTTGCCGTTAAGATGCTTCTCTTTTTCAAATCGTTGCCCACAAGCTAAGTGCAAAGTTTTGTTGAAAAACAGATCGTGTTTATAAATTTTCTGAAAACAGCCCCCTGGTTCGAAACGAAAAAATAAATGCTATCTGTACATGGAATGGTGTCATAAGTGATGCTGGTAATTACAGACCTGTTTTTACAGCAATAACTACGGTATCTCTAAACAATTTTCAGAATCTCTCATTTCATCCTGAATCCCACCGTTTGTTGCCACCATCGACAACCTGTATGGCTTTAAGCCACAACATGAGACTGAAATGTGTGTAGTTTCACTCAAACAAATTGCATAATATCGTGTTCACAAAGGCACTCAGTGTTCTCGGCATTTTGGATGAATCTAATGCGGTTGATAGAACCAAACAGAAACAGAATCTACTCATTACGAAACTACTTATGCTCAGTGTGCATATGTGCATAGTGAGACTGATGGTGAGTTGGCATAAGAATCAGATCGTGAAACGGGGCATTTACCTTTCATATCCCTTCACTGTAACCAGGCGCGCAACCAGGAGGGGTCATTTGGGGCATTTTCCCCCGCGAAATTTTCAAAAAAGTGCATAGCAATTTTGACATTTGTAGAAACTTTCAAAGAATAAAGATGAAATTTTATATTCCAATAATTTTTAAGAAATCTTATTGGAATTTTTCTTTGTCTTGCTCGTTAATTATCTCCTTACAAGATTTATCTTGAGACAGGTTATCTGATTGAAAATTACGTAAATGATTCGAATTCAACCACAAATATGCTGGAACTGTCAACTTGAGAGATAGATTGAATGTTCGTATTTTTAAGGTATTTTTTATCTATTTGGTCGTGTAGGGGAGAACGGGGTATGTTGAACTATTTTTTACATTTTTTGCTATTGCTCCTTTGGTGGAGGCACTAGAAACCTGAAATTGGGGCATTTGGTAGTTAAATCCATTTAACACATTTACAAGTAGGTTGTTTGACATAGCCTTTTATATTCTTAGCATAAATTGAAAACGAAAAAAATCACTTTTTCGGTTGAACTTGCCTGGGGTAAATTGAACCAGGGGTAAATTGAACCAGGTAGTGGGGAAACTGGAACCAAAATAAATATATGCCACAAAATCAGAACTGATGCAAAATGAAATGTCGGAATATTTACACTTGCGTGAACGTATTCAAAAATATTTAAATCAGTTGTAAACACATCTAACCATTGATGCATGAAGAAGTGGCGGAGTAGGCCTACTTTTACTTGAGTAAATTGATCTGATTTTTGAAGTCCGATGAAAATACTTGTTTCTTTTGTCTTTTCGTCGTTCCAGGGACTTCTGGAAACGGGAGTATCTTTACAATGTCCCATTTTGAAAAAGACCAATATTCCTACGTTTGAGGCTGTATTAAGAAAAAATATGCACTTGTTTCTCGAAAGATGCACAAGGTCTAATGACGTAATGGTTGCCTGCTTTGACGCAGTCAGATTGTTTATATTATTCCTTATTCTTTGAACACTGCAACCGCATTTTACTTTGTGACTGAATTTTGGACATTGCAGTGTTTGTTCGTTTGAGGGTGTGCATGTCACAATGCAATCGTACTTTACCTGGGTTTGACCAGTTTAGGAATTAGCGCCCACTCTGCAGTAGTGTTGTACCAAATGAACACATAGTGTTAAGAATGCGTCTGTAAACCTGAGGCTCGGCCTCCAACGCCGTTAAAAAACATTCTGTTGAGTAAGTTTCTGTAGCCCGGTGTCAAGTGAAATTTCTGACCTAATATTTCTTGTCTGTTATTTTTCTTCTCAGAGTAAAGGAATAAAGTTTGGAGATTACTTTTTTGATGTGTGTTGTGTAAATTAAAACTTTTTGGTAAGATGTCAGATACCCACAATACAACATGCTACAGTACGAGAATAAGTAAAACCAGTGAAAAATATTGGACTTAATCTTAGACTTCAATTATTTTCTTTTTCTTACTGTAACACAAAACCTAACCCGACACACTTACCTAAACACCAAATCCTAAGCCCTAATCATCAGTTTTCTCAGCGTATTTGATATGTTGAACATTGCTCTGTGCATGCGCATATGGCATAAAGTCAGAAATTTAGCTTGACATCGCTGATTCAGCCTCCAACGCTGTTTTAAATCGTTCTGTTTTGTCTGTTTTTATTAACTAGCGTTGTGCAGAATGTGTGTGTTTGCACTATGGACTTCGTGTCTGCGGGCAAAAATACAATATTATTATTATATGTGACCGTTTGCGAAAAAGTTGTGCCACGGTTGAATGAGCACGATGACGTCATCGAATGAAATTTGATGAAAATTGCCCCCCCCGAAATGAAAAGCTGGTTGCGCCCATGACTGTAACCAACGGGGTAAGACAAAGGGGGGATTCCGAACCCATGTCTATTTGCTGCTTGACTCACCTTGATGAGCTTCCAGCGCGAACGGGAACAGTCAGAGCTTGTGACGTACTCTGGCAAATATGGTTGTGAATGATGTACTGTTTGCTGATGGTTTATGTGTGTTTTGGTCCCAGCTTCAGTGGCTTCGAGTACCTTGTGAATATTTGTTGTGATTATTTTGCTGAATATGAAGTTGTTTTTAATTGAAAAAAAAACAGTCAGTGTGGTTTTTACCCCTAGAAAGTTTAAACAGCCTGTCACACCAGTTGCTTCCCCGAAGGGCGTAGGTGTTCAGTTTTCCGGCCAAGTTAAATATCTTGCTTGCAATAACGCGTATCGAATTTTGCATTGCGAAAGTAACTTTATTCACCAGGATTTTGCACAATTCGGAAAACAGCATTCGGTTACAAGGCCATTATGTCATCCATTGTTTTGTCACAGCAGTGTTGTGAAGTATACTTCATGTCTCTTACAGTAGCGAATCCGTAATGTGACAAGTAGTACTGGCACATGCACTTTGCTTCTTAGTCATATTCAGCACAGTAAAGAATTGTCCACGTTTCTTAGAAATTGTGCTACCAGTCTCACGGACCTGGGACATTTCGGCGATGCCGTTTCGGCGATGGTGGTTGCAAATGTTACCTATGAAAAAAGTGTTTTGAAATATACTTTTCATGAGCATATGGTGGCCGGAAATGCCTCGCCCAGGAAATTATCATGTTATTGAACAGGGGTTCCCAACCTTTCTCTTACTATGTACCCCGTCAGCATTCCGACAGATGAGAATGTACCCCTTCAGCATTTCAACAGATAAATATGTACGCCATCAGAATTTCGACAGATACACAGGTACCCCTAAGAATTCCTATGACAATACATTTTATCATGATAATTCATAGATATATTTAACAATAAGCATATAATGATTTTTGAAAAAAATATCAACTGATATTTGTGTAAATATTTGGAAATAAACTATATGCAAATATATTTTGCTCTTCTATTGATAACCTTAAATTTACCCCTTCGGTTAGGCAAATGTACCCCTGGGGGCAAATGTACCCCAGGTTGGGAACCCCTGTTATAGAATGTGCGATTAAAGTATTCTGCGAGTGGTTCAGAGATATGCCAATTATGGCGTGACCGAATATCTGCGCGAGAATACCCACAATTTCTAAATGGTCTAGTTCAATTGCTGAAGTTTTATCTGGTATTATGTGGTGCCTTTAGCTGGTATTTGTGTGGTATTTATTTGTGATATTGTATCAATGCGTAAAAAAGACAAGAGTTAAAATTGGAAAATGTTCTTATCAAAGTTTCTTTATCAACTGATTCATCGTCGAATAGGCGTCGCCGAAATGTTCCACTCCGCAGTCCCACTGAGGCAAGAAACGTTTGGTTATTTCCCCAGATGGAGACTCTTTTTCTTGATCACAACAACATTGAAGAACGAGGAGTGCGATCCATCGCGAACTGTTTACATCTTATTAAAAATTTGAGTTTGAAAGGTTGCGGGCTGACCGAAGGAAATGTTGAGGAACTTCGCGACAGAAACCAAAGAAATTACCAGGTGGGAGTCAAGGCCGCCACTGGCATTTTTTGCTGGCATGTGTGGAGATAAGCTTCTTACCCGTTACGCTCAAACAAACATTGAAACGATAATGCAGATGAAACGAAAATGTATCGCGAAATTTTATCCAAATGTCTTTCTGGAAAAACACACAAGTTTTCAGCATCATTTTCTGTTTTTACAGAGAACCAGTCTAATTGGGTTGGATTGAAATCAAACATTCTCTGCTTGGAAGTGGGAAGGTTGGTAGTTGATTATTTACTGCAAGCTACAAGTTTGTACAATCGGTTTTGAAATGAACCATCAACTGTTTTGTACCAGTTTCACAGTCACAATGTTCGAGCACAGTTCATCATTCGCATCAGGTGTTATGTGCTGCTTTTGTTACCACAGCACAGTCTTTCCTATCCATGTATTTTTAGCTATTATTTAGTCGCTTCATGCATTGCGAAGCCGTGCATTTAAAGTCAATGACAAATACCTGGTGTTTCATCTAGCTAGGCCATTCAAGGCCAATTACATTTAAGAATTTTGCGCAACCGAAATTCGGTGAAACATTTTGACAAAACAAATGGAAAGACAATTTATGGCGAAAGAACCTTCGCCTCATGCACACAGCCAGACAGGGGCGGGGTCCGACATTTTTAGTTGAGGTCGCTGAGGGGTCAACTAGACCCTACTAACATCAAGTGAAGTAGAAATTTCCCTGACGTAAAACAAAAATGTGACAAACACATTGAGTAGCCTACTAAACTAAAGAATTGGGGGTAACACCTCCTGTAACCCCTAACCTTGCCCATGTGCATAGATCTGGGCATGTGGCTAACCTGAAAAAACTGGCCATACATATTGGCGTTTTTCTCAACAAAAGTTTTAGTATCAGTGCCGATCGCACCACGTTGAGATCGACAGACAACAATTTGGCGCTTGAGGCTGGTGCACATTTTCTACAAGAAGATGTCTTCAATAACATTTAATTTGCCGCCAACTTCGGGTGGTAATAATCAACAATGAAAGTATTTGTGCAAACTGGAAAGCGCGCTTTTTTGATGAAAGCAATGGGTTTTTACCCAGAGACATTGCTGCTTGATGCCTCAGTCAGCCTCAACTGAAAAATCAGCTTCATTCCAGTCATTATTTACTTCTTGGTTTCGGTGTTGTGCTGGTGTGGAGATCAGTTGCACCACAATTATCGAATACGTTATATGAAACAACAAATCAGTCAAAATCTTTAACAACGGGAAGTCCTGATGGTGCTTTGCAAAGCTTGCATTGTGAATCCACCATATTACCGACTACCCTGAGACAGTTTCTTTTGCTGGAAATATGATGATTAATCAACTTACACTGATGGTTCTTATCCGGGGCGGGCGCCTCCCCAGGGGGGCGCAAGCCCTTACGCGCTCTGCGACATGGGAAGTTTGATCAATAAATTAACCAAAAAATACCTTTGTTTGTGCAACTCGTTCATTGTCAGGAGGACGTCAAACAAAGGACAATTGCTTAAAGGGGGATTGGTAGAGAAAAGGTTGAGAAGCACTGGCTTATAACCATATTATTAAACCTAGGGTTTGAATTTAGGACCACCACCGAGGTTTCTCGTGCATCCCTGCTAACCAGGCACCAGTCGTATTCAAACAGAAACAATCAGCTTATTAAAGCTGCTTGGGTTCAGCTAATGCAGCTTGCAAGCATTCCTCGGTTGTTCAGGGAAAAACAACTGTAAACTTTCATCTTAAATTCGTACTTCGCCATCTGTTTGATGGCACCAATCACGTCATTCCCCATCATTTGCCTCTAGGCCCCGCTGAAAGTCTAGAATCGAAAGGATCTTGCTGAAGCAATATTAATCTGCCCGATTTTGATGTGCAAACTGAAAAAGAAGTTTTGAATCATGGTGAACTAAGTTTTATTGCAAACCAGCTGGAGATTTCGTGATCTTAAGCTATCCATTGTAAATAGACACACCGTTGCTTTCTCCTTGAAAAAATTCATATTGTTTCATTTGCACGAAACATCATTTTAAAAATGCTTGAAATTGCTTTCTTTCACAGTTCTTCACAGAACGGAAACTTGCATCGTTCAGGGAAGAGAAGAGGAGGACCGCGCGAGCGCTTATGAGCGAAGTGACCGATGGTTGAGCAAAGTGGTTCAAGTGGACGATGATGATGGAAGCGAATTGAAACGAATGAGCATGTCTATGGAAGCAACGAAAACCAGCTTCTCAAGTCGAACCGAGCGGATCGTTTTCAGATAAATCGATCAACTTGTCCGTTAACGTTTCGATCGAAAGCATGCTATTTTTATCTCACGAACACTGTGTCTGAAACATTAACAAAAACCTAAACGTTTGACTGAAGTTGTTTAATTTAACTCGTAATTGCCTATGGCAGCGTTTCTCAACCTGCGAGTCACACAGCGCAGTTTTACAGTGGACCACGGAGTTAGGACAAAAACATGTTAGACAACAATTGTCTAAACATCTTGCACTACAGCTTCGGAACACGTTCGTTGTGTTCAGCAGCAAGATTCTCACTGAATTACATGCAGGAATAAATTCGCTACTTTTATGTGTGTTTATGTCTATAAAACCATATAGCCTATCCAACAAGGTAGTTCGTCGTGCAATTTTTGCCAAAAGTTACCTGTGTTGCACAAGATGCGACCCTATAGGGTGGCATCGTAATGTGCTTTAGATCCAGTAGATATCATTTATGCGTGAGTTCTCATTACTGAATCTGGGACCGTTCTCGCAGAAGCTATGTCTGGTTAAC
>JGI24159J19872_10004335_pt1 | contig 18028 bp, 12 predicted proteins | sample Ectturendosymbi4_FD_19872 | JGI IMG/M metagenome (IMG submission 19872) | reverse complement strand
AAGGCATTCGTACTTTACCTGGCCTCGCCCAGTATAGGAATTAGCGTCTTACTCTGCAGTAGTGTTGTACCCAAGTGTTACGGGTTAGCGAACAATACTGTTAATGTGTCTGTAACCCTGTGGTTGGGCCTCCAACGCCGCTGTAAAACGTTCTGTAAAGTAAGTGTCTGTAATCCTGTCAATCAACCTCCAATGCCGTTTAAAAATGTTCTCTTCTGTACGTTTATATCAACCTGCCTTGTACAGAAAGAGTGTGTTTGTAGTATGGGCCTCGCGTCTGCGGACAAAGTAGATCATTATCATCGTCATTACGACAAGATAATTTTAGAAGCTTGGGCTTTTTTAACACTCCAGAGCGCCCGATACTGTTTAGGAACGTTCGCGCTCAAGCTCTCCAGTTTTGAATGAAGCATAATGTGTCCAGATAATTTACTGTGATTGCTTGAAATACTTGTGCTGCTTCTCTAAATACTCTGACATCGACTTGTGATGACAGTGACATATCACATTTGAAGAAAAGTGCTGTCCGAGTCGTTGGACCAAACAAAGCAGTTAGTGGAAGACAATTGACAGTCAAATGATATATACTGACATGGAAACTGTTTGTTTTTTATCACCTTGGAGGTAAAAGCAAACTTAGAACTTTTATCTCACACTTTTGCATCGCAATATTTGGTATTAAATTTCGTAACAAAGCAATTAAATAGTCGCCTACGGAGCTAATTTTCCGACCTATATACTCTGTGCTCCATATTCATCAAATCACTGATTTGTATTATTTTCAAAGATGCTTCAAGTACATGTCGGATATTGCAGAATGTTATTTTTCCTACGTTGGTTTTAAAGTTTCTGAAAAATGAAACATAAGCAACGTTCTGTTTTCAACAATTTTCAGTGCTTGTTTAAAGCGTTGAGCAAAGGTCAACGTGCGAAACATATCATGCGGGGAAAAATATATCCGAAGAGCAGATTTTTTAAGTAGGTTTCTGTTCCTGATTCACTAAGTTGTGAGTTGACGCATTTAGCCAGCCAAAGAGAGAAAAGCAAAAGATGAATATCAGGTCTTGCATGAAGTTGATCAAATTTCGCTAATTTCAAGAGTGTCTCTGATAGGTGCGCAGGTATGCATCAGGTGCATAAAAATAATTAAAAATGTATAAATTCTTGACAGAACACTTTTTAAATATAACTTCAGTAAATTACGGTGACATTTGAGAACACCTTAAACGTAAAATGTCGTCACAAGCACGTTCTTATTGTAGATTTTCGTTACTCGCCATGAAGTTTTGTCCAAAAAAAGTTGAAAATCTCTCACCATCGCCGTCTGCGAAAGAATCTTTAACGATGCGGACTTGGTTTTGGAGTTCTTTCCTTGAATGTGGTCAAAACACAAAAACATGCTTTCAGATAGAATGTCTGAATGCATATCAAACAACAAGGTATGCACGCGGAACTGAACATCATAGAATAGAATGTTCTCGCAACTAAGTATTGTTGACTGTAATCGTTCACAGAGCTTAATCAGAGTTGATGTGCCAATCACCAAAATGAGGCTAGCGCTTTAGCACATCAACCTAACTGCAATATTCAAGTACTTGGTATTGCATTCTCAAATGGGAAAGCGCAATTGCAATATCTCGAAAAACACTGCAATGTCACGGATAGAAACGCACAAAATTGTATCGACAGCAGTTTCAAAGTCCTCTTCTCATGACATTCTCGCAGTTCGCTTTGTACATGGCAAGAATTATGTGCAGGCCATTCGGGTCAAAAAACAAGGTTTGGTCATGCTAGATCAAGATTTTATGGCCTGTTCGACTTCCACTAAAACCACTTTATGTAACTGAATGTTTGCCACACTCCTGTCAACTGGTCAACACTTCTTTCAGCGGAATATGTGTTGCAGTTCACTGGTTCATCGCTTTCCTGAACCTTTTGCGGCCAATGCCCCTCCATGGACCAGATGACCTAGCTCAGCTTCCCTGTCCAGGAGAGACTTGGACGAAAACATGCTACCATAGCGCTTTAGGGTTTATTAGTAACGCTACTATCACATAACTTAATTAAAGCGTGGGCTCTCGAGGCTAAGTCCTACTAGAGACTACAACACTAAAAGCTGCAGTCAATGTCACTGACCCTAGCTGCCAGCAACAGGACTACATNCCCAAATCAAACATCATAACTTTTATTACAGTATAATACGCATCAAACATCAAACTCTCTAATGTCCAACGGTTCATATACTATAAACAATAATCATGCATTCCTATTTGCATTGTCCCCCCATATTTCTATAAATTTCTCTAGGTATGAAATCATGACAAATTTTGACAGGACTCTGTTTCCTTTTTTGATCTAAAATTCCCTGTCTTTTTTGTTAAAGTATAAATCTCCTAAAAATTTGACAAGAGCTTCGCCGCAAATTCATATTTAAGGTTTATGAAATTTTCAAAGTCCAAAATTATATAAAATTTTGGCAGAACTTTGTTATATTTAATATTTCACCGAAATATTACAAAGTATAAAATCAATTTGTACTTACAGTTTTGTAGGCAAAAACTAACTCATTGTTCAGAATACATTTCTACATAACAACACAACCTTCCATTACCACAGTCAAAATCAGAATCAGAATGAATGACCAATGATTCTCTCACCCAATTTATGATCCAAATTTTCTTGGTTTATTTAACATGGTCACTTTTGACCTTCTTTATTTAACATGGTCACTTTTGACCATCAATTTCTCCTTACTCTCATTTGGTTAACTCTTGTCCGTTGGTTTACACTTTCAGACAACAGGTGCAATATGACATCTGAATGACCCCAAATTCTGTCTGTTCTCATTTCCGTTTGTCAAGTTTCTCACGCCCTCTGAACCAGCTGCATGTATTTCTTGCAGTCGCTTTATGTCGTTTTCTTGTCTCATTTGATTCACTGCATGGGTTCATCTACAGTATTTTCTTGCTTCGGTAGTCTTTTCATATTTGTATGGTCTCATGCTTGATATCGTGAATGACGCATTGTCTCTCTTGTATCCCAGTTTCATCTGATTTATTCTAGTTTCATCTGAGTTTTCTTTTGCAACATCCCTCTTCTTGTTCAGCATAGTTGTTTCTGTCATTGCTTTGTACAGAAGTCTCTTCTGCTTCGTTTGCATTTTTCAGAAGTATTTTCTGCGTCATGTGCTTAACTTTCTTTTGCACATCACTTTCTGCTTTGTGATTCAGGATTTACTTAATGCTTGACATATAATTTTGTTTTAGTATTTTCATTTAATAATTTTGCCTGGTATTTTTAATCGTTCAGATGTCATACGTGTTGTCCTAACAAAACACATACGCTCATTTCACATATAAATAACATTTCCAATTGTCTTTCAGTTCCTTCAGAAGTGTCAGAGGAGTATTTTTTCCTCTCAACATACAGTCATTGTCTTTCATGAAAAGAGTGTTCAGAACGTGTTCAGGTTAAACTTAACCTTAACAAACCTTATCTCCTTCAGTTGATAAAAAAGATTGCGATGTTGTCAGATTGGTCGTGGGTTATCCGACTAAAATTCGTCGCATCCCAATTAAAACCTCATATGCGAGAAGTTGAAGGATACAATGTGCAAACAACGTCTGCGACATCTGGATTCCTGGTGTTTTAAATTCTATACTTTGTGGAACTGAGCTAGTGGTTGTCTTTACATCTTCAATATCAGTTTCTGCCTTTATCCTCATTCTCAAACAACTTATTTTCACTGCTAGCATCATTGATTTGGTCATGCTTAACTCAATTCCATCTCTGGCAGAAAGAGCTAACGACTAGGATTGTGACTTCGGCAACATTGTTGTGTACGTTTATTTGTAGCCAGCACTTTACCATTCGCATAAGTTTCTCAGTGATCAGCTCACTCTTACAGTATTTCCAAGATTTTCCCGTCGACTCGCTTTTGTTTTAAAACTGTGCCCACGTCAGTGAACTTGCAGTAAACCTGGTGGTATTGCATGGACTTTGTAAAGTAAACGAAGGATCTCACTAAATGTTCGATACAACAGCTAAATCCAAGCCGTGAAGTTTCCTGAAAAATAATAGCTGTCATGGGATTGAGTGATCAAAACAATTCGTACAGGTATCTTTAAAAATTTCTCAATGAAATATTTCTGTTTTATATAAGTTTCATCGTTTCATGATTGTGAAACTACAATTCCAGTTGTCAGCTCCTCCTAATCGGCGATGTTTATTGAAAAACTTCACAAAAAAAGTAAGAAAGCAGCCTACTTGAATTGAGAAATATCGGAACGAAATGTTTTTGTCATCATACCAACTAGACCTATCACCTGTTTGTTGATTTTCTTTGTACTATTTATGCAGTTGTGACGAAACAAAACCACGAGTGAGTCTCAATGACTTGAAAGCAAATTAGCATTCACTACAAAAGTACCTGCGTGGCACATTACACATGGTAAGCAAAAGCAAGTCAACCCTTCAAGGACCTTAAAGCCACATTTGTGACTTTGTCCAGCAGGCCCGTAACCAGCTTGGGACACCAGGTGGAGCGAAGAGTTTTCTGAGAGGGGCCCAAATTTTTTAAACTATGTCCAATAGTTTCAAACCAGCGCTCTTCAACCGGTGTGCACGGCGCACCCTAGGGTGCACCAAACTATGCGTGGGGTGCACCATAAGAAAGGGTTCACAAAGGTGCATCACAAACTTGTCACACTAAACATGATTTTTACAAAAACGTTCTGTTAGCAAAAATGAACCATTTAAGCAACCAATGACTTTCAGGATGTAACCGAGACTTTGCACAATCTACAGTGTGGTGCATAAGCATCACACCATATCAAGCTAATTGTAATTAGATGATTAGTTGTGATTTATAAGCAACAGGTAATGAGACATTTTCAATTAAATTATGTAGCTGAGGTACTGAATTAGGGGACTTGCTTATGCAGACCCGGGTGCTTACAGGCATGGGCGCAATTAGGTGGGGGGACACGGGGGAAGTGTCAGTAAATAGGGTGCATGAGTTCGTCAAAATATCTAGGGTACACCGTAACAAAAAAGGATGAATAGCACTGTTTTAAACTATGTATATATTTTTTCAAAGGGGGGCNAAAAATTGTTCAGGGGGGCTAAGCTCTCCCTTGCGCCNCCTTAGTTACGGGCCTGTTGTCCAGTCATAACTTGCCGACCAACTGATNGAGCTATAGAGAATTGTTAAACTTCAAACCCACTAAAGAANCAGAAAGTCTCCTAGCTTCAATTAAAAAAACCCGAAACTTTTGTGTTTGAGCTGTTTTTGGTGTGGCGTCACGACTGCGGGAGGTCAAGAGATTTCTGGATAAGTCATTATGGCATGAGAGAAACGTTTGAGTGTCAATTTGCTTGTTTTTTTCAAAAATAAACTAGGTGAAAATCCGGATCTTTAGAGCCCTCGACTGGTCATCTCGCGTTAGTGTTTGGCAAGTTATTGCCTAAATACAGCAATTAATTAATTAATCCTTTAAAGGATGAATTAATTAAATATCGACATTGCTTTTCAGCGTTCTGCTTTCTTTGCGATTCTAAAATAACGGCTAACAAACAATTATCAGAAAAAGTGACTAAGTTATGTGAAATAATTCATTCGATCCTGGCCAATCAACTAACTGCTGAAACAGACAGAAGTTTTATTGTTCAACAGCTCAGACAGAAGTTTCATCTTACGCATATTTGTTTAGATGATTAAGTTGCAAGTTATACGGAAGGAGACTTCGGTTTGGTAATTTTTACAGTTGTAACAAAAATGTGTGTTCTGGTATGGTGAGTACAGCAATAAAACAAACTGGCTTAGAGAACAAAATGCATATTCCAAAAACATGCTGATACTGAAGTGTTGCAAGACAACAATTCAATCAACAATAATTCTTTGAGTTTTTTATTTTTTACCAAAATTTGCCTAAGATATTTTTAGACTTTCTTTAAACACCCATTTTTCATATTTAATTCAATTGCATAACACAAACCATCCAACTTTTTCCCATAAATCTTCCAGCTATAAAAATCTCAACCGCAATGGCTTTAATCTAATAATAACCTCAACTGCAATGGTTTTAATCTAATATGCCTTTGTTTTTTTATAGGTTATCCTCTTAATACTAATGCTACCGAATTAAAGACATGCGTCAAAACCCTTAACGTAAGAATTATAACGGTATGGACTGTAGGTTCTAAAACAAAAAGAATAAAATCAAAATCATATAAAACTGCATTTGTATTCCTGGTGGCAGGTTTGCTGCAACCTAGAAGTTCACTTCTCTTGTTAAAATTATAAAGGTGCAGGTGACTGCATGCTATTTATATGAGCAAGCACGTTGCGAATTTTTCCATCGCCACCTTACTGCATCTTTGGTGATTAGAAGACTGTTCCTTTAAAATTTCCGTAATGATCTCCTTGATAACCACATGATAAATGCTGTGATAAACGAGCAGCGCATGAGCTCTCGCACGAACGATCAGCGTAATTCTCATGAGAAACGATTTTAAGCTCCTGCTTAGGAACCTGAAGAGATCTTGAAATTTCAGCTCCAAAACTGCATTACAAGAATTACATTTTAACCGGTTTTTGAGAAATTACCAATGAAAATATCGTTACTTGATACTCATGTAAAGTCTTCTATCACATGGCGCATTGAAATAAACTGCTGACTGTTGTTCTGCTACAGAGTGTATTACATATTCAAGCGACTGAAAAACAATGTGTTCGTGATATTCAAAGAGCAGAAATGAACATTAATGAAGCTGAATGTTGCTCAAAACAAACTGGAAAGTCGAAAATACACAAGTGGAACTGTGTACGTTATTTCAAAAACTACACCTGGTGGAGTGGCGGTACCGTTGACAGAGACTTGTCACAGCCAGTGAAGAAAATACTTGGGAACATGGGCGCCAGAAGTGTGTGCAGGAAGGTCAAGGCCCCATATATTTTGAAGCTTAGCAATTGCAACTCATTTTTTGCATAAAAAGGTTTTTCTGTTAGTTTTGGGTTGGCAAAATGAAGTTTCACCATGGTTGGTCCTCCCAGAAAATTTTTTGGTCGCCAAATCTAATATTGGCCTCACGCTGGAAAAAATCCTTCCAACCCCCAGCCTTGGGAATTGCTTGTGTAGTTTGTGATTGGCTTCTACGTTTTCAGGAAGATAGACAATCATTTATGTCAACGTATTGGCAAGTATCTGGCTCGAAGTGAGCTTTGAAAAAACTATGTGTTGCAAGATTTCCAGTGAATGTGGTGTTGCAATTTTCCTCTACACAATAAAATAAACTTTTAGATTTTATTTAGGTGGTTTCGCTTCAAACCCTATTGATAACGAAACGTTCAGTGGAAAATCTGCGGGTTACTACAATGGCAAATGATTGCTTTCCACAAGCGTTGTCTTGCTATCTCTCGCACAAATGTTTTTAGAACCGTTTGAAACCTTATCATTGAATTCGAAGGCTTTTGCTGACGAATACTTCATGCAAGCAAAACTGAAAATTAAAAAGCTAATTACTCCACATGGACAACGAATGCAAAAAGTTATATTTTTTAGACACCATTTCAAGTGGCATGAAATGCATGTGGCACTGGAATGCATCTCAAAAATCATTCTCTAAAATTTTCTTTGTCGTTTTTTAACCTTTCTCTGAACTACATGACCTTGATTAGAAGGAGAATTTCTGGAACAACCGCATCTAATTTTCACCAAAAATTGACAACGAGCTTATTTCTGCAAAGATCATGCTCGGAACTTGATGTTTATAGCAAAATAGCTAAATTGTTTTCGCAAATAGTGCACCATATTTTCTTGTCAAACACAATGAAGAAAGATTGCCAGTCAGCCATGTGGAGCTCTTCTGTAATGTTTGTAAAAGATTATATCGGCAAGGGCTTGTCTTGCGTTATTTATGTCACACTGGATCTATCCTGAAATCTTCTCTTACGTGGTCGAAAATCACATGAGAAAGAATGACTCCTTGATTGCGTGATAGCGCTTCCAGATAATCGAATGCGGCGGTGACAGCAAAATGTATTGTGCCCTCAAGCGTGGTTTGAGCTAAAGCATGCATGTACAAAGATGCACAGATGAAAGTTGTTTTCTTGCACTTTTTGGTGCAGACTGAAAAAACCTTCAAGAAACCATAGGCAAGCTAAATATAATATGTGGCTCAATGATGTAGCTGAGTACTTTAAGTTATTTGAGCAATTCCACTTCAATTAAAGTTGTTCTGTAGCGGGGCATTAATTTTCTTAGATCAAACAGACCTGGAGCCACGGGGGGCATTCGGGGGCAAATCCCAAATTTTTTTGTGTCCCCCCACATTTTGTCGTGCCCAGAAAATTTTTTCATTAAAACATAGTGAAAACAAAAATCTTTCCCCCCTAAAAATGCATTTTCCCCCACAAACCTTAAAACTTGGCTATCAATGAAGCGCATGGCTTGAATTTCAGAAAATGACAGTGAATGTATTGATGCCTCAGATCCCTTTCGTCTCATTTAGGGGAATTGATACCTAAAATTCCACTCAACAATTAGGTTTTTAGGCGATCCGGCTTGTCAACCTTGAAGGTTGGAAGTAATCACTTGTCTACATGAAAAATTTCTTTTAGTGAGAAAGTCAGCTCTCCTGATTTTAAATGCTTCAGCACATCACACAGGTAATACTCATCGCACAGAATCAAAGAATGCATTTCAGCACCAGCAACATTCGCAGTTAGTGCACTAGATGGTCATTTTTTTAAACAATTTTTCAAGGGTTAATGTTCGTGTAATTTGGTTTTGGTTCAAGATTGTTACAATGAACTGCAGCCAAAAGCCACAATTCATATTTAAAAAATGTAGATAGTGACCCGCAATGAGAAGCGTTGGTGACATCGGGTGGAAAAAATCTTTACATTTTGTGCTCTTTACCCTTGAAGTATCTAGGCATCTGTTTTTCAAAAGTACGATTCATTAGCTGCAAATCAAGACTTCAGAACGATATAATACAATATTCTTCAAACAAGTTCGATGACAAAACTTTGTTTTATATTTACAGTACGTCGCTAGGCAATAAATAACAGATATTAAAAACAAGTTTTAAATTATCTTCTTATCGATTTTTTGTGTCGCCAGAGCAGGGGTTCCCAACCTGGGATACATGTACCCCCGGCGGTACATTTGTCTATCCGAAGGGGTACATTTAAGGCTATCAGTAAGAGCAAAATATATTTTATATACATTTTTTTCCACATATTTATACATACATCAATGAATATTCTTTCAAAAATCATTATATGCTTATTGTTAAATATATCTATGAATAATCATGACAAAATGTTTTGTCATAGGTAATTTTAGGGGTACATGTTCATCTGTAGAAATGCTGAAGGGGTACATGCTTATATGTCAGAATGCTGCAGGGGTACATGCTTATATGTCGGAATGCTGAAGGGGTACATGGTAAGATAAAGGTTGGGAACCCATACGCTAGAGTCATACACACGTTAAATGGCAACATCTTGCTTCACATTAATCGGAAACAATACTGTGAGGCTTGAGTTTTTCTTGTTCAAGAACGCCTTCTACTGTCAAACTGTCAAGCTTTGAATACAGCAAAGCGAGTCTAAAGCCCTATAAGGACCTCAAAGCCACGATAGTGGCTCTGAATTTGTTCAGTCATTACTTCCCAACCGATAGAGCTAGAGAGTTGTTCAAACCATCTGCGGATTCGGCAGGTCTTCTAGCTTAGATTAAAGAAAAAACGTTTTCGTTTTGTTTTTTTGTGGGTGACGACACAAAGAGAGCATGTTTTTGACTTTTTGTCGGACTTTACCTGCTCTTGGGCGCCAACCCAATGAGCCATTTTTTGGCTCAGGTCTTTTTGGAAACGAGGCTGTTGTTTGTGTTTTTAGTGCCCTTGATTGACCTTCCAGCATATTTGGAGCCAGAATTATGGATCAAAAACCCGATTTTTCACAAAAATCAAAAAGTTGCAGGAAAAGTGTGATTTTCCCTCCAACGGCTAAATTGGCTATCCATAACTTGGCAGCAGATGATGCTAGAGAGCTATTCAAACCCTCTAAAGACTCGTGAAGTCTTGTAGTTTAGACTGAAAAAAGCTTTTAAAATTTGGGTTTGGGGTTTTTGGTGGATGACGTCAACATTGGGGTTTGTTTTGGTTTTTTTGCTTCTTTTATGACGTCATCGCCGGAATAATAAGCCGATTTAGTGGCTTAAAGTGTGTTTGGATTTTAGGCTATTATACGAGTCTTTAGAGCCCGTGATGGACATTCTAGCGCTTTTGGGCCAAAGTTATGACCAAAAGACCCCAAATCTTGTACGAATTCCCTAGGGGATTGGTTGAGATTTCCCTAATTAATTTTTGGCCACAAAAGTTTGGCCACAACTTTGGAACCAGAAACGATAGAAAGTCCATCAAACCCTCTAAAGACTCGTATTATAGCCTGAAATCCAATTAAATCCAAAAAAATTTGAGCCACGACATCGGCTTGATTGTTGAACTCCCACAGGATGTTTGCATTATCAAAATGTAAACAAATGTCAAAACATCCTGTGTTTATAAGAACATCAACAGAAAACCCGACATCCCAAACTTAAACATTTTTTCAGTCTAAACTACAAGACTTCCCCATCTGCAGAGGGTTTGAACAGCTCNCTAGCTCAAGCTACTGGCTAGTTATGGCCATAAAAAATATGGGTGTAATACACACCAGTTNAGCGTTTGTGGGGGTANAAATTTTTACCCATCTTTGGTTTTTGATCCATAATTTTGGTTCCAGATATGCTAGAAAGCCAACCAAGGGCTCTAAAACTCGGATGATAGGCTAGTTTCAAACAAAGCTTGAGCCATTTGCTCATTGGGTTTGCGCCCTGGGTCGGGTGAAGTTGGCCAAAAAAACGCAAAAACACCCCCACTTGTGACGTCCCCCACAGAGAACCCCAAACCTAAAACGGAAAAATTTTTTTGAAGTAAACTAGAAGACTTGCCGAATCCGCAGATGGTATGAACAACTCTCTAGCTCAGCGGTCCCCAAACTTTTTGGATGCTGGGCCAAATTCGCGATCAACGTCCACGGGCCTGACTATTTTGCGTATTGAAAAAACAAAAACAGCAGGCATAACATTAATCACGTTTGTTTATATTGCTATTTGTTTACCTTGCTCGGGGACATGTCCACATTACGACTTACGAAACTGCTTCTTTTGTTGCATAATAGTTGTAATATTTGGTTCCTTGCTTGATGCTGCAATATGGAAAGTATCGCGTAAATCTTCTCACAACAGCCAGATAATACTTACGCTTCAAACTTCAAATGTCTACTTCAATTATATCGCAGCACTTACGCAAGCTAATGTAGAGCCTACGCCAGACTAGGCACAAGGGCCACACCCGCCTGATATTTTCAGGGGAAGAGGCAAATTGTTGTACGTAATAAATAAACATGTTTTTGAAAAAAATTAGCCGGGCAATTGCCAAGTTTCCTCTTCCTGGTTTCGGGCTTGCTAGGAGACAAGCACATGTTAAATATTAAGGTGCTGGTGAGCACTAATAATGACCTGCGCGCGTTGCGGGTACCCGCATTTGCCGGACGATTGCGGGCTGAACTGGGTGCGAGTCGGGTGCGGGATAAGAAATCCTTTGTGTGGGTAACTGAATGTTGACCCAGTGCAAGTGACATGAGCAAGAAAAGCTACAGAGAGCTTGCGGTACAAAGGTGTAGCAACATTCTCCAGCAGTGGCGAGACCACATATTAAAGTTTCCGGTTCTCAGTGATCTTNAAGAAATAAGTTCTGGGTGATGATAACCAACGCTTCTGGTGAACGAACGTTTTGTATACGGCTGGNCATGTNTTCAATAGCAGAAGAGCAAACACGTACTCTTTTTCAATGGTGATTTAAAGCTAAGAACGAAATGCTCAAGGTGGACAAAAAGGTTTCACATTTTACTTTACAGTGTTTTTTATGAGCTTCTGTTGGCTTTGAAATGAACCACTGAATAAATTTCCATAAGCAACGAAACACGTTGCATGATTTTAGTGGTTTCCCGACGCACAATGGCAGGTGTAGGGCGATGACAGTGCGAGTGAGGCATGCACGGGTTGGTTGGGTGCGTGGGATGGATGCAGGTTTAAAGTCAGCTGATTAGTAGTTGGCAGGTGCGGGAGCGTTACCCGATTTCCCAAATTCTTGCTGGTGCAGGCCGGACTTAAGTAGTGCGGGGCGCAAAAATTATCAACCCGCGCAGGACTCTAGTGCTCACAAACTTCCAACTGAAAAACAGCTATATGACGTAACATTTGTCCGTTTTCACGTTTACTTGTCTGTGTTGTTCGCAAAGTATAACATTACAAATGAATGGCCTAGGACCTAGGTCGTAAGTAAACCACTTTTATTTCATACGGCACATTGCAAGTTGGCTAAACTCCAAAACTTGTTTGGTTGAGCTTCTGATTGAAGCGGAAAGGTTTAATTTATTTTTGTTTCTAAAGCCGATATCGAAATAAAATTCTCCATTACATCAAATGATTTTTGGTTTGTGTAACTATATCTCACATTAATTTGTCTACACGAAATTTGTACAATACTAAACATTCCTAGGAAGGCTCGAGGACCGGATTGGAACCCTTCGCGGGCCGGATCTGGCCTGCGGGCCGGACTTTAGGGATCGCTGCTCTAGCTCTGTCGGTTGGGATGTTATGAGTGAACAAAGTCAGAACCACTATAGTAGCTTTGCGATCCTTAAAGCGTAATTACAAGGGGTGAGCAATTGATTTGGCTCGAGGGTAACTTTGAGGAGGCCACATTTAGCGGAGGGCCGTACTTTTTGATTTGATCGCAAAATAAATAAATAAATGAATAAATAAAACAAAAACAATGATGGCACACAGAAAAAGCTTTTATGCGAATACAGTTTACCCAGCGCAAGCAATTCAACGAGACAAACGTAACCTCTCACACTTTTCAACAAGTTATTTGAAATTAGGAATAAGGTGGCTTGTTGAGATCTTAGTCAGTGCCTCCAAGTTCATGTCAGATTTAAAGATTTTTTCTGAATACTTCCGCTGGTCGCATTTGGCCCGCGAGCCGCTAAGTGCCCACCCCTGGTCTAACCAAAACTCTGTAACATTTGCTTGAAATTCCAACGCCACTGTTCCCAGCGGCATAACGAGAGGGGGCATGGGGGAACAATTCCCCGGGCGCCGAATGATTGCGTCGGGCGCCGAAAATTCCCATCAATGTCACAAGTACTTTCCTCAATACAGCATATTCGCTTCTGAAAGACCTCAGTTTCGAACACAGGGGCGCCAAACTTGTTTCTTGCCCCAGGCGCCATCTAGCCTCGTTACGCCCCTGACTGTTCCAAAGAGTCGGTTTGACATAATCTTGTTGTGATGACGGTTATATGCTACGTTTAAAGAAGAGTGTAGTCCGAATCGTCTATCAAAACAGCGCAGTCAGCAGCGTTGCGTTGACTGCGAAGTCATAAGGAACACTTTACACAACAAGTAGAGGAAAACTGAAAGACAACGAATATCAATGGCATGGAAACTGTTATCTTTAATGGCACGGCAAGTCATAAACTACCTTCATTTTATTTATCAGAACTTTTGCAACACATTATCACGTTATACTTTTCGTAACGTAGCAATAAAAGCACAGAACATTTTCAAGCATCTGGACTCTCTGCTCCATATCTGGTGATTGAGGTTACTTTCTAGGTTGCTTCGGGATACTGCATTTTAGTTTCAAGAGGACAGTGCCATGAATCTTGCAAAAATGTTCTTTACTTACAGTTGTTTAAGAAAAAAGCAGGGTAAGGCACGCAACTTTCCGTTCTCAAAAATGTTTTTGAGATTGTTCTGGCCAGAGATTAGTTACAGCTATTGCGGTACCAAACATGTCATGCCAAAGCAAACATAACCTCGGGACAGGTTTCCTAATTTGTTTTGCGTTGCTTCGTCACTCAGTGGATGCATTTGGCGAGTCAAAGTCAGAAAAAGGCAGTGATTCTCAGTTGGGTTGAGTTGATTTTACTTGGCGATAATTAATATTCAGCAAGAAAAAACACAAAATTATGCAAGGACGCCAGGGCATAGAAAGAACAGGAAGGTTATCGAGTCATGCCCTTTGTTAATCAAACCGTCGGTGGCTTCAGACTTGTCTTTCACATGTGAACAGGTGTATATCAGGTGCATATAAATACTAACGTTTTATGGATTTTGTATAGCCATATGCTGTTTATGTCTAATCATTGTTGGAAGAAAAAATAGATTTGACCAACATCTTTGAATGAAACTGAATTCATTACGTTGACATTCGAGAATACCTCACAGCTAACGCATGCTTACCGCAGCGTTTTATATCAAGCAATCTTAAAATGGTAAGGTTCTTATACTTGCTTTTCATTACTCAGTTTATCGACTTTCACCAAGAAGGTCGAATGGCTGAACACTTTGCAGTGCTCAACAGACTCTTAAAAATGCAGACTTGATTTTGCACTGCCCTCCATGAAAATGATCAAATATATGTAAGAATATTTTCCAATCGAATACCTGAAAGCGTCGCCAACAGCAACAGGTCACACCGAACTGAACAGCGTCATGTCGAACAAAATGACCTCTCGACCGAATACTGTTGACNGTANAGGCTTANAGAGCTACAGCGGAGACGATCAACAGATCACGAAAATGCGACTAGCGTATTAGCACGTCGTCGTTACCTTACTGCGATTTTNAAAGACTTGAGATAGCATGTTTAGCATAAAGGCGCACTTGTAAAAATTAAAAAATGCAGCATACTGCATGTACGATTAAAAACACACCAAATCGTGATAGTCCATTTGTATCCACAATGCGTTCAAGACTCTCAAATCGGGCCATCTTCGCGCTGCGCTTTGTTCATGATGATAGATATGGCTATTTTGGGGGTAAGCAGCAAAGTTTGTTTTCTTCGCCAGAGTTTTACAATGAAAAAGGGCTTACGTTTTTCTCGGACCCTACGAAAATTCCTCCTTTGAATGTTTATTGCAACGGCTTCATTGGAGCGACAAGCTTTCTTTTAGGTAAATTGCATTTNTGAAACTCTAACACTTTTGTAAAACAATTCACAGTGGAGCAACTGTGTCAAAACTTATTAAATGCTGGAGATTCATGTTTTTGTTTTATCGACTGTCTACCTAAGCCAGGCGTGGCCAAACATTTTCACATCATACGTCAATTTTTTCAAACGCAGTTACCGATGCGTCATACCGTCGGTTATTTCTTGCGACGATCTTATTTCACATCATTCGTTATTTGCCAAGTAATATTGTAAAATGCAAATGGAATATCAGCAAAGAAACTTCACATTTGCTTGCTTTTCAGTGAGAACTCTGGGTTTGTTTGGACTTCACACCCAATTCTCAATGTTTGGAGTGAAATCNCTGGCACCACAAACTCGCCCAAATGCCAAACGTGTATTGATCATTTATCAAGCAACTCTATACCGGTCCGCACAACATAGTTTCGTATTGCGCATAACTCACGAAAACTCGCCAAAGCCCACATCCACACTGGTTTCAGATCAAGATGCAATAAGTTATTTACATCCATTACCAACGCGACCTATACCTGCAGGCACGCATGGGATTCCGTCATAACAATTTGCAGAGCCGTGGAAAATTCTAGGATGGGAGTAAAATAAGATTATAACAGGAAACTCATGAGGGATTTGTGCGAAACAAAAAATCGATAAAAATATTTGAGAGGTTTACTATTTGTTTTATTGCGATCATAAGCGTCGGAAGAATTTGTTCCAAGGGGGGCAATAGTGAGTTTTTCCAGGGATAGCAAAAAGCATTTTTTCCAAGGGGGCTGATATGAAAAGAGATCTGCATAACCTCAACTTAGGCTTTATTCAGCTATAACGTAACGTGCACTTCGACAGCACAGATCACGACTGTCATAAAGAGCCACCACGATCAGAATGAGCAACAAATCACGCAAGGGCACCAATCGCGCAAGATTCCTCGAAGGTGATCAATGCACACGCAGAAGTAAGCATTCCACGAGCATAATTTGGCGCACGCGCTTATCAGCTCATCACAAGGAAATTATCGCACAACATTCTACCCCACTCAGTTGAGAACAAAGGTTAATAAACATGAAAACAAACAAACAACGGACAACATAAGCACTAATGTTGCGAGTGTTTTACGTGATCACGTCAGTGATAAGGAACAAGCCCATAGCGGTCGACTGGTCTCCTTTGACGTGTCGATCGCCGTAATCCATTGACGCTGGTACCAGGTGATGGTGATTGGGCAGCAGGCTCAACACGTACAGTGTCGTCAACGCTCGGTGACGTATCGTGTGAAATGTCTTCACTCGGCAGAGTACCCCGGTCGAGCCTGCCCCCAACAACTTTGCCACTAGTGTCCACCAGGGGTGCCTGCTGATCGTCAGCGGAAATAGCGTGATCGCTGCTCAAATTTTCCGGTTCGTGACTAGAACCTCCGGACAGTGCAACGTCGCGCTGGTTTGCAGCATCGAATAACGGTGCAGGTGCTCGTTTCAGTGGAGCGATGTCTCGTAACGGCACCGTCGTCTCTCTGCCCGTAGAAAAGCGAACACGAGCGTAGTTGGGCGTGCCATGCACCAGATCGACCTATTCCGCCAATGGTTCGTACTTAGAAGAACGTGCGTGCCGCCTAAAAAATACGGGACCTGGAGAACTCAACCAGGTAGGTACAGAAACCCCAAAGGACGACCGCCTCTTGTAAGTGAATAGTCGCTTATGCGATGTTGCGTTCGTGGCAGTGCAGAGTAAAGAGCGAATGGAATGGAGCGCGTCAGGTAACACGCATTCCCACTGCGTAACGGCTAATTTACGGGATGCCAATGCTAGTCGAACAGCCGACCAAATGATTCCGTTATACCGTTCACTCTGCCCATTGCCAGGTGCATTATAAACCGATGTTTTGCTGCAGGCAACACCGCGACGGTGCAAATAAGACGTTAATGCATGCGACATGAAGGCAGTACCTCTATCAGAGTGGATGTCCAAACAACGCAAACAAACGGTTCAGACATGATATGACAGTTTTAGCATCAACACTCGAGCAGGGGAAGGCGAATGGGAAGCGTGAAAATTCGTCGATTACAGTAAGCATGTATCGGTTGTTGGTCGAAGACGGCAATGTACCCTTAAAATCTAAACTTAATCGCTCAAACGGCTGGGTAGCTTTGACGAGTTGAGCAGCAGGGGGCTTGTAAAAGTTTGGTTTGAGCCCCGAACATACGCTACAATCGCGAACTGTTTGGCGAACGTCTTCAACAAATTACGGTAAATTTTTCGCACGCACAAAGTGATGCAAACGTGTGATACCCGGGTGACACAGCGAGGCATGGATATCATGAAGTGCAGTCCAATGCATGCTAGCGCAGTAAACTCTAGAAAGCTCATCTGGAGTAGAGTTAAGCTTTCCAGAGCGATAAACAATATCGAAATCCAACTCATTAAGTTCCATGCGCCAACGCAACACTTTGTCGTTTTTAATTTTTCCACGGTTCTCCCCCTGTACATAAATGAAACTGACCGTTGGTCCGTCACAATTGTAAAATGACGTCCAGTCAGAAAGTGCGCCCATTTCCGGACAGCTTCGATGATGGCCAAGGCTTCCTTTTCAACGCTAGAATAGTGCAACTCACGTTTGTTCAACATTCGCGAGAAAAAGGCTACTGGGTGATCTCCTTGCTGGTTCATTGTCGCTGAAATGGCGTTGTCCGACGCGTCGGTTTCCAATGTTCATCATTCAGAGAGAATTTCTTCAGCACAACTAACGGTTCGATTTTTTCAGAAAATGAGGGATCCATTTCGCGTAATAGGAAAACGCCCCCAACATGCGCTGCAGCTCTTTAGCATTACAGGAGACAGGCATGTCTAGTACTGGCTTCACGCGATCAGGATCGGGCTGCAAGACTCCTTTGGATATGCGATATCCAAGCAAGTTGATGGTTTCGGAAGCATACACGCA
>JGI24159J19872_10004334_pt1 | contig 18030 bp, 10 predicted proteins | sample Ectturendosymbi4_FD_19872 | JGI IMG/M metagenome (IMG submission 19872) | reverse complement strand
AACTTTCAGTACTCAATTGTTATTATGTCAGCTCAGAGAAAATGTTAACATTTTCAGCGTATTTTGTTTTAGTAATAAATGGTAATCAAATTAATGGGTTTAATTTATTTTGGGACACCCTGTATTTACGAGCAATCAGTTATTTGGTAGAATGTAACATATACCGAAACAATCACATTACGTAAGATGTCCGGCCCTCGGACCGTTGGGTAATATGTAGTGGCCCACTGGCAAGGAAATTTGGAGACCCCTGGCTTAAATTAAGCCTTTTTTCAAAGGAGCTATATGATACGTGGGAGTCCTGTGCAGGGCGGGTTAACCCGCGCGGAACAAAGAGACAAACTGCTTTAGTGAAAGGATACTCCATCCTTCAAGTGAAAGTAAACTGAAACTGAAAAGTAAACTGAAAAGAGCTGCAGTGAGCACCAGGTAGTCTCTAAGGCAGCGTTTTTTAACCTTTTTCTACCTCAGCACCCCTTTTGGTCACGTCTAAGCAGTCCAGCACCCCCTACCATTGGCTAACACCTTTGTCCAAACGTATTCCTTTTACCTTTGACCGTCACATATGTGACCTTCCCCAGCACCGACTGAAATTTATTTTAGCACCCCAGGTTAAGAAACCCTGCTCTAAGGGCAAAGCATTGCTCAAGCAGACCGTTTCTGGCATAAAATAGGATTTATACCTTGAGTCTGAATATATTTCGTTCAGTAATTTCTGTTCCTTTTTAATGTTGTTTCCGGTTGTCCTTATTTTTTGGGCGAGATCAAGGGTAGAGGCAGTCCTGCTGATAACGCAGAAATACGGTCACCACACGAGAGCAAGGATCAAAGGAAATCGCGGCATCCACGTGCAACAGCGCCAAGCCACCCACTTGCTTCTCATTTTCCCACTTCAATTAAATGTTAGATCTTACCGAAACTCCCCACGACTTTGTTTTCATCCTTGTGAGAAAAACGCGCAAACGTCAACAAACTGCAAACCAATCAATTCTGGTGCTTCTGCGGCGGCAACGACCGCAGGCGCGTTTAACAATGCACAAGGTCACAATCCTGGGTGTCTGAAGAAAAGACCTTCAACACTGACATATATACAGTATTTTACCGCTACCGGTAAAGCTTGGTGACCAAACCAGCCAACTCGAGATTACACGGAAGTATTGTAAACCACAAAAACATTTTTATAGAATGTGGTAATTCCGCGTATCTGTGAACAGCTTACACTAGATCAGGGGTGCACAACCTGCGACTGTACGGCCGCATGCGGCCTCGATTAAATCTTTTGCGGCCGCGCATTAACATTAACTTCTTGTCTACTGTATACAGATACTTAGAAGACGGCCAAACAGACGTGTGGATTGTGCTTGAATAAACTCACTAAAAACTCAGTGTTTCACATTTCAGTATGCAATTCCTCGCGTAACTCATAAAAATAACTTGAACTCATTGGTGGCCGCAATTCATAACAAATTAACGCAATGCGGCTGGCAATGACGAAAAAGTTCGAGTAAGATCCGCGAGTAAACGAACCATTGTTTTCACCATGTGAAACTCGATCCTTTGGCAACGTTTGCTAAGTTCTGAGGGTTATCCGCCATATTCGAGCTGACCTCAGCGTTCGCAGAAAATAATCTGAATTCTATACGTCTCACCACCGAAAAATTTCCTGGTATTCGAGTGATGGCCCAACATCGGCTCTTTTGGCTTTTCAATGTGCAACTCTTACAACTTGTGAAAATATTATTGATGTAAATAATGTTTCTCATTAGACTCAGTGCATTCAAATATTGTTTTCACAGCGTTACCGTTCTCTTCCTATTTCAAACTGACCCCTTATCATCGCGATAGAGTGGTAACTAACCTTTCTCCTGCCACGCCTCCCAAGTATTGGTCCTTACCCCCAAGATCCCTCAGATTTTGAAGAAGTCCTTAAAATCGTTTTTTGGCTTATTTATTGGCCACGCATCAGCGACACTTCACACGGCTTCTTAGCAGCTAAATCTTTAATGGGAAGCTTAACGTGGAATTGCTCATGGCGTATGAAACGTTGCTTGTAAATACAATGAAATGGATTTCTAATTTTGACGCAGAACTCTCGCGCCGCCCCTGCAAATCATTGCAGGGGCGTTACCCTTGGGAGGCATGCGCATTATCGGTTGGGAATCAGGGAGTGACATTTGCGAAATTTTGGTCATTACCTTGTTGCAATCGGGTGATTTGAGGTTCTGTTACTATCACTCAAAGCAGTATTGACAAACCTGACCGAAAGAGAGCCAACACAACTTTCTGAAGGCAAGCTCATTGTGGGGCTCACTTGAACAGGTTGGGCTCTGCTCGAGCTCGAGCAGCTTTGGGATCTAATCAGCTGAATTTTAAGCAACTTACAGCCTAGATCGAGATTCACACGATCATTACGTGGCAATGAACATTACATCCATAAAATCTGCATCGTTCGTGTAAATACAAGTTCATAACATGCACTGTCTACTGCGCCACAAAAAGTTTAGCACATGCTGTATGACTTGTAGCAAGGTTGCTGTGCAACACTTTGATGACAAACATACTGTATCTTCAAGTCAAAATTGCAATTCGCTCCACATGAAAGTGGCAGCCGGCGTCTTCCATTCGCAACACAAATACATGTCCTTACATGCGTGAAGCTGTCTCAAAACACATACAATTGTAAGAAATTGCTGTTAGTAATCCTGACTAACCTCAGCCAAGACTAACTACTTTCTTTTGACCTCAGCACGAACCTTACTTTGGTTGGTCAAAGTGTCACAATCTAGTTTTGCCATGTCAGCATAGCACAAGCAAAAAATTGCATTATCAAGCAGCTCTCGTCCTTTGAAGTGAATCTCAAAAAGGTCGGTAAAATTGCTTCTCTGTCCATATGACCTCAATACTCACCTTTCCCATGTAAGCCCACGGTTTCGTCTGCCTCTTTCAAATGACTGACGTTGATACACACCAGAAAAATACACGAAGCGTCTTAAGTTTGTTTCGAGGAACTTGCAAAAAATACTGAAATACTTAGTGTTGATTGCCGCGAACTTAGACTTTAGTCCGCAATTATGAGCTCACGTCAACAGTACTTGACAGGAGGACTTTACACGGAAGTTGATTGACCAAAACTCGTTTGTCAGATTTTCAAAATAATAAAAGTCCAATGTTGTGCGTAGAGAAAAACCCAACGGATAATTGTTCGTAAAATCTACACGGAGGAATACCGTCCGCAATGATGAAGGAAATAGGGATTAAATTTAGTGGTTCAGAAAAACTGGCATTAACTTCAGTGGGCCTGACGTTTAACGGTTTTCGTCTGCAGCAAATAACCTTTTCAGCGCTACCATTGTGAGGGCAAAAACAATCGATGCCCCTCAACGGCAACAGCGATCACACCAGGGTTTTCGGTTGAAGCAGGGTCTTTAGCCACTTGGTAAATGTGACCAACAACTCCAGAACATATTCTATATTATTCAGAAACGTCGCCAGAAAGTCTTCCACAGGGCAGCAGAATGTTTGTGCGGGGGGCTTGACCTTCTAAAAATTGACAAAAACTCCACCGAGTGTTTCATATTTCAATTTGGGGGACTAAGCCCACTGCAGCCCCATCGACTTCCCGTGCAAGATGCTGTACAGCATCCGCTTCGCGGCACTTTATTTTGTACACGGTGGTTTTATTCGGTGACAACAGTTCGAGCGACTAAAGCTTATGGTACTCCCCACTTTCGCTACATAGCGCTACATCAAACGATGATCTCTCGGGCTGTTTTTGCCTCACACCACGCAAAGCACATCGTGTGCTTCTCCCCTGAAATACGTTACGAAATTGATGTGACGTTTCCTGGGCGTGTTAGTGGGCACTGGCATACAGGAGGTGATCACGCACCATGGCGGAACGCGTGGGCCAAGAAGCGCGATCAACTCTACAGCAAATGCCCCTCATACGTGGAAAAATCAAAATTTTGAATCGCCTGTATTGACGGACATATCGTTCGAGCTGTACGAAACAGTGATGCTGATGCTTCTGAACTGCAGTGCTGGAGATGACCAATTGCGCGGCTGTGGTGCTTTGTCAGCCACGCAAACAACCAACTCTCACACGACAAGCTCACGACCGCGAAGAACCTGTTTTCGGAACAAGAACATACGAACTAGTGCTTAATTTATATTTACGTAGTTCGGTTTGGCACAGTTCGCGCTTTGTACAATAATTACGTGCGTATCAATTCATACATAAAGCAAAGGGATGTATGTATTTATGTTGTGACGCCCCATTATGCAGCCAGACTGGCGCCGTCATGTGATGCTGCATTGCTGAGGCAAAGTTGAGTTTCTCAAAACTCGTACCATGCATTTGAGCTCCTGCACTGTTAGTTTAATACCAATAATAACATAACAGTTATAATTGAGAGTAAAAGGCAATGAAGTTATGCATGTCCTATTCCAACGGTGGGAAAACTGCGGCTCGCCGACATGTTTTTTGTGGCTATTCTAGACGAATAGCAATATCTCAGATTAATAGCGAGTTGTCGCTTCACGTTTGATGTTTGTTTCATCTATCGGTGTGTTGACATGAATTCGTATCGTTAGTTGCCAAGGAGACCACGCGGTTTGATGTAGGTCATTTGACGTAAAACCTGCATTCTTCAATGAACTGTGTTTGACGCTACAAACTGATTTTGCGGCTCGCTGGTGTTTTTGGTTTTCTGCCAATAACTCTTCCGTTGAACCAGTTTGCCCACCCATGACCTAATCTGACGCTGTAATATAGTAACGATCGTGACCTCGTACCAGTAACTAGTCTCCACAAAGGTGACGGACTTGAATGAATCAGCAAGTTTTCGAAAATGTGAAATTGATTTCAAATGTAGGTATCTACAGTCCTGAAATCTAATTCGATTAGAAAACGACTGTGTCATGAAAGGTTGTGACACCACGAGCCGAACTTGCCTTTAAGCATGCTTAAAGTTTTAACTTTTTTGTCATGTTTATGATGGCAACAGCGCAAGTCCACAAGCTGGGTTGGTATACTTAATTCCACCGAACAATTATTTGGCCCACGCAAGCAACCTTTAACAGCATACTAGCTCTATAACATCATAAAATATTCAACCAGTTTCCCCTCAAAACTAAAACTGTTTAACGAGAATCGTAAGGTGGTGTCTATCATACTAGCTATAGCACTTTGGTCCCTCCTCCGGAACGGGCGCAAAAGCCAAAGATGATTGCAAAACATCAACACAAGCATTTCGAAGTTTCTCAAAACTGTGTTCCGTTTATACTTGCAGCGCTGTAAATCGAAACACATACTCAGCAGAAAACGTTGACACAGGCCATCAACCAGTAACCAGTGTGTCTGTCCAAGCTTAGAATAGCAGCGAAAACATTAAAATGGGCCACAGTCTTTCTGCAAGATGTAAAATCTAATGTTTACCAAATTACAAACGCAAAGTCCAGTGTTCGTGGCCCAGATAAAGTTTAGTAAAAATTGCGTGGCCCACCACTTTGATAGTATAGGCCAGTGGTTCTCAAACTTTCATGAGCCGTGGCCACCTTTTAAGTTTAATTGGTTTAAAATAATACTTAATTTATCGTAACACTTGGGTTATGGAATATCACGGCCAAGCTACTTCTGCTCGTGGCCCCCAAGGGGGGCCGAGGGCCCCACTTGAGAAAGCCTGGTATAGGCTATGCTTTTATACGCAGAAACAAACCCACATTACTCTAAAGCAGGCCTGCACAAGTCAGAAAGCTGGAAGGGCAAAATTATCAACATAGATTTGCCTCGGGTTGCATAAGTCTATTTCATTTCGATTTAGAAATTTTGTTGTAGTTTGGAAGAAATTCTGTAACGACAATTACTTATTCGAGATCGAGTTTTTGCAACATTTTCTACAATTGAGAAAGCTCTCACGGGTCGCAAGAAAAGATTTCGCGGCTCGCAGGCTGTATGTTGTGCAGGCCTGCTCTAAAGTAAAGAAATTAGTCCTGTACGCAATTCAGCAAAAATTTTACTGCTTGCTGCTGAGTACAATCAATATGTTCCCCACGTGTCTAGATAACTGTATCTTAACATTTTTTTTAACTCCGCATCCCCCTCGAAAACTTCGCTGTGGTCCACAAGTTGAGAAACACTGGCATGGTCAAACAAGTTCCGCCATTTCTCGCAATTTACAAGTTCAGCAATATGGACATTGCCGAGCTACTACAATGGACACATACAATGTTTTTAGGCGTTTTGGTCCCTCACATTTGTGCCACTGTCTCTCAAAATACAGAAGCTCACTGTATAACCACTGCTAAAATGCACTAAAACATCTCTTTATGACCATTTGGTATTCACGCGAAGTAGTTGCGGTCTCTTAAAATATCTTATCGCACACCAAGGTCCAACTTCAAAAAACCTGGACGCAGAAGTAGCATATGCATGTAATTATGATATCAACCCTGTAGGTCTTGTAACCACAGCGCCAAGTTGAGTATGGCTTGAATGGGGTTTTATAATTCGCCCTTAGATGTTCCAACGGTACGTTAAACGCTACTTACTCTTCACGCTAAGGGAATTTCCATGTCTTGTTGTAGTAAAAACCAAATTGTAAGGTCTTCTCGTTATATAAAACATTTGCATTAGTCGGGCCCCAGCATACTGTTGTTATGTCAACATAAATCATCCACAATAATTTTTACACAATTTACTCGGAAACGATTTTGTTAATGAGTCTAAGGAGACTGTGACGTACGTTTTAAATTCAGCAGAATTGACACTCGACTGTGAGCAGCTCAACGCTGAGAGATTTCGGTCATTTGTCCTGTAACAGTATTAAAACTCGCCATAACATTATTCGCTAGTCTACATTTTCGGACATTATCACTGAATTGACTTTTTTTCGATATTTCAAACACATTTCGGTCTATGACCGAGAAAAGTGCTCACTATTTTTACATAGAATCTTACGTTTGTTCATGGAGCAACAAACAGCGCAACTGTGAGAAACGTAAATCCCTGAATGTTGAACCATTTCTCCCGTTTGCCAGATTTCAGCTACGTTGGTTTGGCCACGTGACCAGATTATTCCAGGAAAGGTCGCCGAGGCCGGTCCTTGCTGGCTACACCTAAGCGAAAGTGTCCCAGAGTTTGAACGCGGACCAGGTAGCTTGATTACATCACCAGGGTTCCTACGTAATTTTTAAAATAAATTTCCAGACTTCTCAAGACCTTTCCAGACATTTTCCAGACCTAACATTTCCGTATGACCTACCCAATGTCAAGTACAGGCACTATAATATTTAACACGATATAAATAAAATAATATTAATCTTGAATAAGATGTTATGAAAATGTATGTCAAACGATCAAGTCCGGAAAAAAATTTTTTTCCAGACTGGAAAATGAGAAATTTTTTCCATATTTTTCAAGACCGCGTAGGACCCCTGCATTTGCATCTCGGACCTTGCTTGTTCCTGTCTTGGTATGGAGCCAGCAGAACTATCTGAAATTGCTGAAAACACTGAGTCAGGGTTTCTACGCAATTTTGAAAGTAAATTTCCAGATTCTTTCCAGACCTGACATTTCCGTATGACCTTCTCAGGTCAAATGCAAACACTGCAACATTTAACACGATATAAGCACAATTATATCAATCTTGAATAAAATATTTTGAAAATGTATGTCAAAAGATATCAAGTCTGGAAAATTTTTTTCTTTTCCATACTAATAGACTAAAAACTTTTTTCAGGTTTTTCCAGACTGGAAAATGACCAAAGTTTTTTCCATACTTTTCAAGACTGCGTAGGAACACTGCTGAGTTCTTTCGAGCCCTCCTAGGCCTTCTGCCCACGCGACCTTCCCCTGACAAAAAAATTTAGAAATCCAACAACCACTGACTATAGTAAAATTTCATCGTTGACGTGCTTAAATTCAGGTTGACTACGAAAGCAAAAACGTTTCGATTTTTATCGAGCTTAACTTCTTGTTCAGGTAAATTTTTTACCAACGTAAAAAGAATGTTCTAAACATCGTTTAAATACGTGTCGGGCAACTCACAAGCAGAAACAACCAAACAATCAGCAGGAAGCAAACGCCCGGCGTAACTGTTGCCAACACATCTGTCGCTGGTTGTGAGCAAGCACTGGCAGCACGAGCTGAAACATTTATGGCTGAGCGAGTATCACGGCCACAAACCTTATCAACTCGGTTGCAAATGCTTTATTTCTTCTTTTTAGTGAATCTAACGGCATAGCCACAGATAGAATCCTGCGTATCCTAAGCATTGCAACCGCTTACATTTTGCGCTCAGGCACTCAGAACAAGATCAGAAAAGCACAACCATAACTTCATCTCAGAATCTCTTTTTACACCGTTCACAAATCGCGTGGGTGGCGGTCTATAAAAAAAGACAGACAGTTGTTTTCAGGCCACCATGTCGGAGCTGGCAGTATGCGTGATGGCTCTGCGTCCTGCACCACGAAAGCTGCCAACTCAGACACGGAAACCTCCAAAATATATTGAGGTATGCCCGACCTTCATCGCAGGCGGTAACCGCTATGGCGGAATTCATCCTTACAAGCCGTTGCAAGAACGACTCATGCAAAAACAAATGAAAGCACATTGAACACCAAACGTTCATGTAGATTCAAAATTACCGACCGAAGAGTAATTTTCTTCCCTAAGATCCAGCAACTTAGTGGAAAGAACTGGTACCTACGGCTTGGTGGTAGCGGAGTGCACGAGTCCGCTGACAGCTCATATCACATTGAGTGAAAAACAAAGTTGTTCGCACCGCATGATCTCCTGGAAAGCAAACACTCCAGAAAGGTCCCAATACAAACCAACTATCTTAGGATCCCACATCACACGAGTCACATTTCAAAAAAGAGACTGTTCAGTTTGTATGACGATTTGTGGCTAAAGAGGAAAAGAGGCAAAAGATTTTATGACGTCACAAAATAAATACTTTTTCGACCACAAAATAACTGTTTGCCTAAAATTGCAAATGCTTGTTTAATTTTGTTTCAGGAATGTCTTGGACTACACGAAGTTCAATACCAGATCAAGCTCGTGACTAGATGAACGTTATGTACCTTAGTTTGGCAGTTAGCAAGTTTCTTCCATTCTGCATGCATTTGCGCCCGCAAATCAGAGGATTTGGTATTTTTAAGTGCTGCATCGGATTCATATTGCTGCCACAGTAAACAAAATGAAAACGAGAGAATGCTAACCGCGTGATGTCTTTAAAAATGATTTTACATCACAACCAAAGTTGGTTAGTTCAAAAAACTCTGAACTGTAGAGCAGTGTTTCCCAACCCGATTCTGCGGAAGGCTCGAGGTCAGTCTGCAAGCACATTGACTATTGCTAACAATTTGATTTTATGCCCTCAAACATCAGTAAGTTACAAACTTTACACAAGGGAAGGTTTCAATCATCATACATCGTTTGTTGGGCATACTCTGGCTTGCTTCGTAATAATGTATTTAACTCCGTAATAATGTATTTAACCCAAGAATATGATGCAAATGAAATTTCGTTTGCTTGTGTTTTTCTTTTTGTGAATTATGTGCTTTGCACAGTTGTTGTTTTTGCGTTGCGATTGCTTAAAATGTATTTATGCATTGTCTCTGTTTTAACAAATTTTAGGGCGCCTCGACTAGATAACTTCAGGGTTGTTTCGGCGCCCCAGTTGCGAGTACACATTAGCAATGCTATGCTTTTGCATTGCTATATTGTATCGTAACCAATGAACTTCTTCTAACACGCGTGATAAATTTCACCTTTCCACATTTAATCTAAACTTTGTGATACATTGCAATCAGGATTGAAGTGTAAACTTATTATGTAAACTATGGTTAGTTTTTACCTCTTAGTTTATCATGGCCAAACGAAAGCAGGCGTTTGCATATAACGACAACTACTTCAAATTGAATCTACTTTAGTCGAGGTAAACGGTCACATTGCGTGTTGTGCATAGTCTTAAGCTCACAGCTCGCTGAGGAAGCTAAACTACATCGGCATCTTGTGTCAAAACATTGATAAAAACTTATAAGTTTTTTCAAAGAGAGGAGCATCAGGCAAATCGAAGACGTTTTAATCGTCCAAGTACTTGAGGAGGAGCAGCTTACTCCTCTAGTAACGCAGTACGGTAGAAATTAATGAAGAGGTAGAAATTGATTTGCGTTGTATTCGCTAAATCTTTCTTGAGCACCTCACTACATTTCTCTCCGAGTTGCTTAGATACACCCTTCTCACAATTGCATCAAAATATTTAACTGCGTGCGAAGCCTTTTGAGGTACCAGAGCTACATGTTCAGTGTGAAATGGATTGCATGACTGAACAGTAGTTGGTTGAGCTGCAAAGTCGACAGGTGTCTAAACAAGACTAAAAAGGTTTCTCCGACTCAAATTTTGGCGAATGCGACGAACTCTCTCTGATCTGTGTCGGCATGTGACGAAAGCTCTTTTCCCTTTTCTAGTACCTTTGTGAAGTTGGTTTGTCAACACTACCTACGCTTAAAGCCAGGTACCGAAACCAATTTTAGTCAGAAGGCGACATCAGCTGTGCGCTGACGACGATATACGCTAAACAAACTCAGAGACAAGGTTCTCACTGAAATGTGTCAATGTTGGCGATAAATAAGCAAGGTTTGCAAAAATTAGTGTTTGTATTATTCTTGTAGTCTACCTTGAGATATTTATGTTGTTAATTTGGCCGCGAAGATTTCTACTGGTCCGAAAACAGGCCGTGGGTTGAAAAGGTTGGGAAACACTGCTGCAGAATTACCTACCTGTCCAGTAATTCTGAACGAGATTTGCGTTGTAAGTTTTAAGCTGCAGCAGTTTCCGTCAAAATCGTAATTGCGTTTTGGCGTGCATATTCATAGTTCAGCACCACCAAATCACAATATTGCTTGTAGGCACTGGCCACAGAAACTTTCGTTTCCGAATGTTATCACGCACACACATGATAATTTGTGGTGGATTACACACAAGTAAGAACAAAATCAACCGTCATTACATGTGATGTCTGTAAGTTTATCTCTTTTGGACCGATTCACTATAACATGCTTGTGTCTTAATGGTTGAATCGCAATGGATTGAAATGCTTCCAAAGAACTGGAAAAAGTTTTGTGTTTTACTGAATCTGTAAATCTGATATTTTTTCACTAACATACACCTAACACTGGCACAAAAACTTTACTACTCTCCTCACTGCAGTTATGACGTTTACTCAAAAACTCCATTTATACCCTAGTGCCGACTGACAAGACGCGCATACCTTAACAAAATGGCCGAATGGCGAGCTCACATCAAAATTGCCAAATCGGGAGCCCACAATCAATACGCACTGTCGCCAACAGCACAGGTGTTAATGTGGCTGCGATTCAGTAACGAAACACCGATGTATGTCCTTGAAATATGTAGGTTTAATTTCCAACATACCTTCCTGCAGCTACAAACGTTGAGGTTAATCAAGTCTTATAAGAAACCACATATTTTTCCTAAAACATGCACTAACTGTTTTTATATCATTCTTGACCCCTTTTAACGTCGCGGTTGTCCACAGTATCACGATCACAACCCAGTTGAATTGGCCTAGAAGCGCCGAACGCTACAGTGTTAATGACCAGCAACGATCGTTTCAGGCATAACTTTTTTCAACTGTCCCCTTCTTGCTAGTATTCATGAGAAGATAACATGAAGTTACAGCATTGAAGCAAACTGATAAGCGTTGGAGTATCGCGCAAGGCGGGTAAACCCTCCCCACAGAGATATGCGTGCGGGTGCGGGGCGGGCACGGGATAAAAAAATTCTGTGCAGGTTACTGAATGTTGACCCAATGTATGTGAAAGTGACAAGAGCAGAAAAGAAGGTTTCACTTTAAAGACTTCTCCAGTGGTTTTGAAATGAAACACTGAATAAATTACCGCTAGCGATGAAACGTTGCATGAGTTTTTAGTAGTTTTTCGTGACAGATGCAGAATTGGGACGGAAACAGTGAGGGGCTGGTGCGGATTGGGAGGGCCTGCGGGGCGGGAAGATTTTTCAAATTCCTGCAGGTGCGGGGCGAGTTTAAAATTTGCGGTTGCGGGAGCGGACAAAAAATTTCAACTCGCGCAGTCTAATCAGCGTCAATGGTGCGATCAAACCTCATGAACAAAAACTTTTCTTCTCTTATCAATGCTCGCGCAGTTGGTGTGTACGATCCACTAATGCATAATCTGAAGAGCTTGAATGAAGGGTTTTACTGAAGATTTGCCAGCCAAAATATCTACACCTCATACCAGTGGATCAACTTTTTACAAAATACCTGATGGACAATTTTTCCATTGCTGACTAAAACTGCAAACACAAGAACTTACAAATGGTTGTTTTACATAATCTATTTTACAGCAAAGGATACAATTTTCAGGAACGTTTTATCAAGGATTTATGGAACTCCCTGTGGAAATTCCAGGTTGACTAGAAAGTCCAGGTGGACCACCGGTGGCAATTCTTCGCCCGCTTAAAGCTGAAGCACGGCAGTTGACACTGTAGGACAGGGGTCACCAATCTTTTTGAAACTGAGAGCTACTTCTTGGTACAGATTCATGCGAAGGGCTACCAGTGTAATACACACACTTCTGAAGTAAAAAATTGCTCAATTTGTCTTCAATTATGCTATCATTAATAAAAATGAAAGATATTCACCGATTTGAATCATGTTTACCCTATTGTCAGAACAGGCCCGCGGGCGACCTGGCGCCCGCGGGCACAATGTTGGTGAACCCTGCTGTAGGACATTCGGCACGCTCGCCACTGTAAAAGAACCGCCTTGACCGCAAACGAAACACGTACCCCAGTCCAATGGGAAGATAGCTGGTTTTACTCAGTGTCGCACAGAAACTGACAACTCCTTTACTGAGGTGCGGTGTCAGCGATTTTCTTGCGCGCATAGCACTTGACCATAAAGCAACGGAACGGCAAATTATCGCAGGAAAGCAAGATATCTTATCAATGCCTATGCAGCTGATTGAAAACCCGCGCTGATCGATCACCACGAACCTACGAAGAATTTGTGCAGCCATCGACTTCCTCGTCGACCGGGCTCTCACAAATGCAACTTCAATAATTCCAAGAACAGTACCAAAAAATCGCTGTTTTACATTTAAAAAACCCTCTATCTGTGGTGGTGCAGCATAAAATCGGAGCGCCATGACAAGCGTGAAAAATAGAACCAAACATGATTTGCAAAATAAACTGCAATTAATTCATTTTACAAATTTTCTAACTTTTCCGAAAATCCCAAAAAAATCCTTAAAAGGGTCAAAAGTTCCAACATAGGGACAAAATTCCTCAAACAGAGAGCACTGCTTGTCGTGCAATTCGCAACTTGTTCTTTACGACGACACGCACAGCGTTTTTCTCTGTCATCTCACGTCAGAGGTACTCTATGTGGAAGTGACGCGTATTTCGACGAGTTTCAGTTCAATTGGCGCAGTTAACTCAATTCTTACTGCGACAGATAAATGCCAAACAACGTGGCAACACAAAACCCCGAGTTGTTCAGCTGAACGGCACTCGACAGTTCAGTTTGTCTTCTCTGACATGTCAGTTTGGGGAGATGAAAAGAGAATTGTGCAAAACGTTGACGCACGCATTGAAGTTCGACCTTCTTATTTTTTGACGCCTGTAATTAAGAAGTGTAAATCCAGGTACACGAAAAATGACCCAAGCAACCGCGGACGTTTTCCAGCAGTTTGTCGCAAACGCGGAAAGATCTGTGTCAGGTCTACACCTGGTCATATGTGTCGGGCCTACACTTGTGCGAACGGTTCTCCCAGATGTCTAGCGGAGACTTTCAAAGCTTTAGTCCGGTGGCGAGAAGTGTAGGAAGAATGAAGTTGCCGTTGTCTAATTGCCCCAGGGTGTCATCGTTTCTTGTTAACGGTAACATACGGTATATAGAAACACTTTGACACGTATCTGTATCAACCAATTATCCAATACCTAACTATATTAGCACGGAGTGATATTCATCAGACAAAGTTCATAGTAACCGCCGTTGTTAATTACACGTAAAGTTTCAAAACGCTGTGACTACTGGCACATTAATCCCAGTGACTGTGTTGAAATATTGCAAACTTAACAAAATGAAGACTCAGAGTAAAAATTAATCCTTGAAAGGCAGCTGACTCATTCGTTCTTCCTGATTTTGTGTTGCTTTCTCTTAAAAAAGCATTTTCGAGCGTACGAGACCAGCAATGCGAATGTTTCTCTTATAATTACGAGTACTCCACTTTCCTGGAAGTAGGCGCCTGAGCAAGCTTCGGAAATAAGCGGTTGGTGTGTGAATTGCCTAAGAAATAAAATTTGGTGCTTGGCTTCCCAAATGCTGCAAGTACAGTACAATGATTGTTTTATTTCCTCGGATAAAAGATATCGAAAAATTATGAAAAACTCTGAAACAATTTGATATAGACGCATTTTGTGTAGGGAGTGACAGGCGGTTTTAGGATGCAGCTATGCGCAGCGACGCAGCAAGACAATCTTATCAGTTAATGATGTTTTGCGGAAAGTAGATAAAACTATCTAACCGTCTGGAGTTCTTTCCTGGCTAGTACGTCAGATACGATATAATATATTTATCTCTAAACCCATCAAAACTTACTAACGTCGGTTAGGAGACAAAAACAAGTTCGCTTTGCATAATAAAATATACCAGCCTATCCGAGGTGATTTTATCCTGAGAACAATAAACCAACAACTTCTCTCTGACAAAAACTTGCCAACTCCTATTTCCATTCGCTTATTTATTACATGGCACAAATATTGGGAGGAACGCTTCGTCCCGAAAACGTGGGTTTTCTTAGCCACACCAGAGCAGATGCCATCAAATTTAGAAGCATGTGAAGCTTGTTTTGTTGCATATAACAAAGCGTCTACATTTTACCGAAGCAGTATTGCCTTCCAATGGCATAACCCAGTGGATTTCGACAGTGGGTCAAATTAAGCGTAATGGTGAGATAAATGCAGAGTGACAGTCCCCACAGCGAAAATGTTTTACGCAGCTATACAGCATAGCTTACTTAGCATCACTGATTAGCTCGTTTTGGTAAAAATCCTTCCGCAAACCAACCCTTTCTTTTTAGTCCAACAACCTGCGATGTCACGTCAAACTGTATGTCAATAAAAACAAGACACCGGCGGCGGCCTTTTTGCATTGCTACATTTATGGTTCAATCGCACTCTACCTTTCCGTTTTATTCGTAATGATATTCGTGTCTAGTACATCCCCGAAACATCGGAAAGCTGCTTCTAGTTCTCGAGTTGTCGTCTGAAAAAGTACACACAATGCGAAAACAAATACGGAAAAAGGTCTAACGCACAAAACTTTAGTTACAACATAGTAAACTAACCACTAAACATCATCATGACCACGTTACAATAGAATTTACGTTGCTACAAGGTATTCGCGGCATGAGGTACCACAGTTGATGTGACTGATTTCCTCTGGACTGTGTGGTTCAAAAGTTTGTAAAAGCGTGCGCTGAGTTCCCCGAAACCGAGAAGCTTTTCCAGGCTGATTACGTAGATTCGACTTGACCAGTTTATCATCACGACATGCGCTCTTAAATTTTTCACACACAAAAGCAATCATATACAGTCAGCGGAAAAGAAATATAATAATTTCAGTAATACTGGCAGTTTTAACGATCTGGAAATGTAAGGGCAATAGCTGCTAATGACATCACAAAAATGGCAAAAACGTTGAAATTGAAAGGATTGTTACTTCGGCTTTCGACTTAATCAGTGAAGTGTTACTGTCAACATTGCAGGAACCGTCTTACTTTTTCCCTTTAAAATGTGTAGAAAGCCTCATTTGGAGGAATGATAAACGAGCTCAGATTGTTGCATAACAACAAAAAAGGATATTTCAGAGCGTAGAGTAGTGAAAGTAGTAAGACAGCTGTTCATGATGCTTTAAAGAATTTTGAAAATTGGGTCACTCTCCCAGCAAGATCCCGAAAAACGAGCCAAAGTGATGATCTTGATTAAGAGAATTGCAGTGCGATCGCCAATCAGTAACCCCAAAAAGATTCGCTATGCTAATGCAGGAGTCCGCAAATATTTTTGGACCGTAAAAAATAATTCTAAATTCTCCTGACCCAACATTTTGTGAGCGTATAATTTTGTGGAAAATGCTTCATAATTAAATATCCATTTTAAGACTACTGTTCACAGTAGCAAACTTTTAGCACAAAATTGTATGAAACTTAGGACATAAAAGAGGAATTGATTGCATTTATTCTGTCTAACTAAGACTGGCAAATATCAAATGCAAATTTGGATTATTTCCCTGCCCAAATTTGGGTCGCCACCCACATCTGCGGACCCCTGTGCTAATGCAATGTTTACAAACGGTACTGTCGTTCATGGAAGAACCATACACAGTACAGGCTAAGTGCAGAGTTTAGTCTAAAATCTTGCAAACCTGCTCGGAAACCAAAACTAACTGAAGCAATGAAGTCAAGCGGTTTGGGCTTTTTCTAGGAAGTACACCCGTTGGATCAACGATTAATAAAGGTTAAATTGCTTTTCTCAGATGAATCAAGTGTTAAATTTTGTGGCAAGACAGCGCAATTCTTACAGGTCAAGAGGCAGACAATTTGACGGCCGCTACAGAGTTGCATCAGTGAAACACCTCCCACCTTAATGGTTTGGGGTGCAATGTCATCAAGAGGAACAACTGGTTCATATTTCCTACCCAAAGGATTAACGATGAACGACTCCAGATAACTTGAAACTTTTAAAGTTAGGAAATCATGAGCATGATACATTCGTGCACGACTTCGCTTCATGTCACAGGTCCAAGATGCTTAATTATTTTTACATACAGGCACGCAGCTAGAAATTTTGATGGTGGGGGCAAACAACAAAGTCTCACTATTTGAATATTTAATCCCCCTTGTTTTTGGAGCAACATTCATACAACATGCATTTTTCTGACATTTTTTTCGTGAATAATTATGTTCAGATTTAAGCCGACATATAGAAAGTCCATTTTCATTGAATTGACAAGTTTNAAGTTTGTTTTACTAAAGTTCTAAGGTTCTACTCTGGATGAAAACCACCATTTGCTCGTAAAACGTTCTTGCAAAAGTGCTTGTGAACGACTTGNGTTCGAAAGTAGGCCTTCTGCAAAATTTGCGGGTGCATGTAAGACGTGGATCTTGTCCAAATCTTGAGCGACCAGTTGAAATTTGTAGCTGATAATGTGTAAAGGCTAGAGTTCCTCACCGCGTTTAAAAGATGTTGTTTGGAATTTTATGTCAGTGAAGGCTATGAAATGCGACTGTTTTCGAATTTTTGTACGCTACTGGCACTAAGCTTGCATCCCAAAAACGATTAGGTATTTTACCTACCTTTTAAACTCAATAATATAATTTACAAATATGACAAAATCGATATTGTAAAATGGGGAAGTTGCACATGTCCTCTAAACAAACTTGCTTATGTTTGACCCGTTCAGTCTAAACGTGTGAAAATGGTTGTGTTTTTGCGAAAACGAAGCCACAAACGATTATTAGCTTATCTTTGCACTAGTTAAGAAATACTTGTCGCCGTAGCATAACAAAATGGTTAGTTAGATGATCGAGGGCAGTGGTTCCAAAAGTATTGTTCGAAACCTCGAAATCCAAACAAAGGCTGCAAGGGGTCCAAAATACGTCGCGCCAAGGCGATCAGGCTTGGATTGTATATGTTCAATGTTACCACTGCTTGTCTTTGTCTGTCTGTAGTGCAGGCACTTGAATAAAGAGTAGATTGCTGACATTTATATTTAAAATGAGCGTAGACAGCTTACTGCTAAAAACCATCCGAACAACAATCATTTTTTACGGAGTTGAGGCTTGGGTCGCGAGGTGTTCAAACTCAGAAATTGGTCGTGCTCAAGAAAAGTTTGGAACCGCTGATCTAGCCATTTTAACGTAAGCTGCTGAAGCTTTTCTTTGATCCATTACTGTTTAAATAACAAAATATAATTTACTCCG
>JGI24159J19872_10004332_pt1 | contig 18032 bp, 11 predicted proteins | sample Ectturendosymbi4_FD_19872 | JGI IMG/M metagenome (IMG submission 19872) | reverse complement strand
CATAGCTTTTGCTTCCATAATTTCAGCCCCCCCCTTACAAAAATCCTGGCTGCGCCCCTGGTTGTAGAGCTTTTTTTGTTTTCTTTATTTTAGTGACGGCAACTGGCGGCAGGCCCAAGCCTGAAATTTGCTTCTTGCTGAGGCGGTTGAGGTGAATGCTCTTGCCCAAGGAGCGCTACGGTGATTCACTCAGTGGCCGCGCACCGAACAACCAACTTTACAATTGAAGCGGCGGACAGTTTAAATTGATTAAGGTTAAAGCGATTGAAATGTATAAGTTAAATAACATTCTTACCAAAACAATTCTCTTTGAAAAAGACGTCAGTGCCTGATGAATGCGAAACACCGAAAAACCTTCGTTGCACTTTAAATTTAAATTCTGTTGTTGTGTAAAATCACACCTTCGATAATGTCCAGCGTTAAGAACAACTTTAGGCAAAGCATGATTCAAATGTGCAATCAATGCAAATAGAATTTGACCTTATAATTCCAGTGAACACTGAATAAAAGTATTTTTCAGTTTCTAATTCAGTCGCATTATCCTGATCCCGGTGGACTATTGTTACTGTATGCCAAAGGCACCACCCAATCCCGTCGCCACGGGGGACTTTGGTGGGCTTAGCCCCCCAAACAAGGCCCCAAGCCCCTCAAAGTGAAATACTATAAATCAATGAAATTTTTGTCAAATTTTAATGTCAAGTCCCCCCTGCTCAAACGTAAATCCCCCTCACAAACGGAGAGCTCCCTATTGACGACTTTCTGGCGACGGTTCTGGCACCACCAAGGCGCAAAACAAAATTTCATTAGCAGCAATTGTCANGTGCTAGGAGCGACAAGTGATGATCGGTCTCATGTAGCATCCTGCATGTATAAACANATTCTTGCCAGTTTTCAAGGTTACATAATTCGCTCTTGGCTATAGAATCTTTTCCTAATTTCTGGAAAATGTAAAACCACGTCACGTAGGAGCGATACCAGCCACATTGTGAAACGTTGGTTAAATTATTTCGGATTCTGAAACATACATAACTGTGCCAAACTGGTTGCGACGCTTACGTTTGTTTGACACAAACAGTGAGAAAACACGTATCTGGACAACTGTCAACCAGACAGTTGCTAACTAGGACAACTGACAACTATCTACAATATTACTAACAACTAGGACAACTGCCAAACGAACAGCTTCTGTGAGACGTAGATGTAAATGGTTTCTGTCAGTACACCCCTCCTTTTAACATGTATGCCAAACCTGCGCGACTGTTCGATTTCATGCCTTACCAGATTCGTGACCTAAGCTTCTGAAGGCTGCCGTGGCAGTGCTTTAGTAAATAAAGGCTTAGTAGTCAGAGCTAGCCATTGCAGACAAATATTCAAACCGTAGGCTATTTTTTTAAATACTCATAAGCTACTTTAGCATTTTTTCCGCGTCAGACGTTTTAAGTTGTTCGATACGTTTTGTGCTGTTTCTCAGTGAACAAAAACAGCATGAAAGTTTTTTTGCAAGGCGAAGATAATTGTGCGGTTTTCCGTTGTTCCAGTGGGAAGTTGCGCTAGTCAGCAATCGTGTTAGCTGGCATTCGTCTAGTCGGCAGTTTTTCTGTTGACAGTTGTTGGAAGCTGTCCGGCTGGCAGTTGTTCTAGCACCGAGAAAATTGTATCTATACTGTATTGACATAATTTACTGCAGAAATTGTAAAGGAAGAATCAAAATACTGTTCAAAGTGGCTTTGCTGAAAAAGCAACAATTCAAAGGTCGAGAGGTTTGCTGTAAGCTTTCGAGGAATCAGCCGACTGGGCTCTGCTTTCATCATTTTGCCCTGATTCAGACTTGCTCAAATCTGTTTACAAGTAACTAGTCTTCGAAAATGTAGTGAATTTGAATTAATCAGCAAATATTTTTAATGGGAAATCGATTCCACGTAATGCTACTCATCTTCAGACCTGAAAACTGCAATGCTTACGGAAGAAATGATGAAGAGCTAAAGCAGACGCAAGAAAGGAAGCAAGCTCACGATTAAAATGAATAAATCAAAACACAAGCTGTGTCAAGTAAAAACTGGAAAATAGTCCGTTTTCAAATAATTGCTTTCATTCAAACTGTAAAACAATCTGACGCCAATTATGGTGTACAGAGGAGGCGTAGAGGTACGTGAAATGGATTTTCCGTCGAAAACATTTACTGAATGGTTCAGCTTCATCGCCTTTGTAGAGGGTAGTTACGTATGGGAAAGCAAAGAAAAGAGAGTTTGGTCCAAAGCAAATTATTTTCGTTCACGCTAAGTAAAAGTATACATTTTGTGTTTTAAAAATAACTTCAACTAACCAGGAAGTTCTCGGCAATTTATCATTAACCAATTGAGAAAAGCTGTGAATGAGAGTTAAGAGCCTGGTTGGCCAATTAAATCGGATTTGTTAACAATATTGCAGACGATGTGTTTTTATTTAGTACAGTAGATACGACGCAGCATTTGACAGCAACAGCAAATCTTATAAATCTGTGATTCGTTTGCCTCGTTTAGATTTGTCTTCGTTTTGCAAAACTTGGATTTGATCTTGAAGTACTTCGATCTGTAAAAATGGTTGCACTGATAAACGAAAACAATGACGCTACAGTATGAAAAGCAACGAACCCAATTAAGGACTGCAACAAATTGATGAGGTTGGATCGAACACATAACAACGACGCAGAGCTATCTTTTTGGCAATTTTTAGACACGTGTAATTAACAGTCGGATGGACTGTAAATATTTGGACAGTATTTCACTGAGAATGCACACTGTGGAAACAAAATGTTGAGCTTCAACAAATTGCAAACAAATGATTGCGATTTTCTGATCAAATGCTAAGAAGCGCTATGGCAGATGCCGCTGTATTGTTTTTTCGATTACCTGATATTCGAGACTTGAGAAACCTGCTTCCAAATCGTCGCGCACTGATTTTGGTAATACAGGTTTCATTTGCTCATCGTGATGCAGCTTCGCAAGAGTCACCTGTAAATATACCATATTGCTCGTGCTTAAAACCAGGGTTGCGGAGTCGGAGGTAAAATATCCGACTCAGACTTTCTACAATTTCCAACTCCGACTCTGTAACATAAAGGAAATTAAATTTGGCTGTAAAATCCATGGACATCGTGGCACAGAGCAAGAAATCTCTGTTTCAACAAAAGTTTCAAAAGAAATTGTAATATTTCCACAGGAATTTCCATTTTAGGAGTGTGATATAAAAAATGATCCAACTGGGCATCCGGAGTCGCAGTCGGACAAAAAATCCGACTCTAACTCCCAATGTTGTTTCGAAATCCGACTCCGACTCCACCAAAAAAACTCTGACTCCTTACGACTCCGCCTCCGGAACCCTGGTTAAAACCACCGTGTTGGGAGTTTCAACGTCTTTTTGTCACCGGTTTAAAATTGCACTCCATTCCAACTCGAAATATCTGGTGTTTCAGCGCGTTTTCAGATGATACTGCCTGACAGGCCAAAAATGTTCAATAGTGTCTCCTAATTTCGAAGAATCTTAAGATTTTATTTTGTTCAAATCCAGTAAATCGTACTGCAGAAGGGCGTACACTAGAATCAATTTACAGACTCTCTGAAACTAGAAGACATAGATAATTGAATAACATCAATTATTATCTTAAAAAAATGTCCTCAATTTACCACAATATCATACCGGATGCTTCGGTTATGAAGCAAAGTTTTAGAACAAAAAACTCAAATGTTTAGAAATTAGCTATGTGACATCCAAAAGGGAACATGTTTGAGCGTTGTAAAAATGTTGTAGATTTCTTATTCTTGTGCCTGTAGATTAATATTGAAACGAGGTCAGGCTAAAATATTGATTCGTGCCATTAATTTGCAGCAAGCGACTATACTTGTGCGCAACCGTGCTTGAAAATGGTAACAAATTGACAACTACCCTAAAAAACTTTATGTACTCAAGCATGGACAGGGGTGACGAACGGTGCAAGTTTGTCAGTGCAGGGTCTTCATAATTATTATATCGGCAGCGTGCGCTGAAATTTTTTTAGGAAACTTGATTTGGCATTTCGTTGCTTTGCCCAAAGAGATGCACAAAAAAATTCCAGCAGAAATGAATGTCAGAATTCATAAGTAAGATCACAATTTGGCAGCAACCTCTTGCTCGTCACCAACTTCAGGATTCTTAAGATGAAGTTGCAGTGAATGGCTTCGCTTATTTTCTTTGTCAAGGTCAGCTTTACCGATCTGCAAACATGAAATTGTAACATTTAGCAAAAGTTATGGATTAACACTGATGATTGAAATAATTGTCTTCAGAGGCGAATTTCTCTAGCATACTGTTTGATATATTAAACATGAGTTTTCACAATTACAACATCGGTTTTTGCAATGCACCTTGTAGAGAACAATGACCGTTAAGGCCGATGACAAGAAGGTGGCTTACAACATACTTTCAGTGTTGTAGCGACGTCGTTTCTCGGTTTCACTTGTTCTAATTTTTCCGAAGGATGTGCGCTATGCTCCTTCACCTCCTGATTCACGTTGACCTCTCCTCGCGACTCAGCGTCCATCTGAACATCAGCGATCCCATCCACTGCGCTGTCAAGCTGCTGTATGTGGGCGGTCTCGTTCTGATCTAGACAACTTTCTCCCTAAATAACAAAAACAAACCATGTGTGTGAAAGAGCTGTAATGACTGGTTCTAGCCGTACTTGGCATATCTGTGCTAAATGCTTTTCCTTTGTTGAATTCTTCAGCAAGAAAAGATCTAAATTCGTATGATCGTAAGCCAAACACGATAAAACAAACATGGTGAAAAGTGGTGGCAGTGGATTCGATGCCATGATTTTTCACTACCTACCATTTGCAACTGCTGCTGTTCTGTGTGCGCGTCATGCTGTGACGTGTCCGCGTGTTCTTCATCGCGTTCGGCGCCAATCTGAACCGGGTAACTTTCGTCATGTTCGCATGACGGTTTCTGTTCTTCCTCTCGCAAAACACCAAAATCTTTTAGCTGTTGACGACGCAGGCTTTTGGCGAAAGAAATTTCTTCGCGTAGCATACAAATTTGCTCCTGTAGCGCAGGAACAACCTAAAATGTAAAAATGTCAAGAAACTACGTATACTTGTTCACTTTGCTTCCATCTACTAGCCCGTGACTAATGGCGTTTTAGCATGAGAGACATCAACCAAAAAAATTTTCTTATTCCTCTCAGGCACTTATGAAAATCGCGCATAGTACCACTTTAAATGGCACTTTCAGCTTTACGCCATTTGCTGTAACACAGTCTGTTCATGAAAAAGTCACTGTATTTCATATTGTATTGATGCGCAAAAATGCGAAGACCTCATATAACCTTCAAAAAGTAACCAAACCAAAAAACAGTGTTTCGACAAGGAAATGCGTACCTTGAAACGTGTCGATCGTATTTTTAAGTGGTTATTCAACTTTTGTTTGGACAGCATCGGAATTCTCTTGTGTTTAGGTAGGTGCATAACCAACTTTAATGAAAAAGTCACAGTATTGTGCATTAACTTAGGTTACGGAAAGCGTCACCTGCAGTTGTGTTAATCATTGCAAACACATTATTAAATCTAAACGGAAACCTTGTCACAGTAGCAGAAAATGAAACCCAACTGTTCTGATTTTAGAAAAGAAAAGCAACGAACCAGTCCTTTCTACCAGCGATGCCTTGATTTTGCCACGACGATTACACAAATCAACCAAAAAACTAGAATCATAGAAGTAGCTTGAAATCTATGGGTTTAAGAAAGAAGAAACGATTTTCTGTTTCTCGCAGTTTTTCAATCATAGCGTGGACTTGTCAATATTATCTGAAAACTTGATGTATCAGCGGTGCAAATCTCATTAAAAAAGAGTATGATTTCTAAAAAGGATGTTTTTCAACGTCGCTCGTGTTATAAAAATGCGCGCGGTACCTTCGAAGCTATTTCCGCACTTTCTTCAGTTACAACTTCGATGTTTTTGTCAAGAACTCCGAAAAGCAAGGTGTCGGAAGATTCCTCTTGCCGAAGCTCATCCACGTCAGGCGGGCTTGAACTAAAAAAAATTGAAACTGCTGCTAATGCGTTGATTTCTTATTTCCTTGTGTGTTTTGTGCCTTTTTTCTGTCATTTTCGCATTGTCAAAGCGGCTTTTTACTTCAGCTAAACACTAATTTTCGCACAACACGTTTTCACTTCACCCTGCGTTCAGAAATCACCAACACTGCAAAGCTGGTTTGTAAAGGATAATGTCATTTTACGCATATAGGAAAACAAACTCCTTTCATCACGAAACGTGCTAATGAAGCGGAATAATGTAACTTTAATTGCAAACGCCACGGAACGCTTTTAGTTTAGGGAGATACTTCTGTGCCTACGTGTTTCAGCGTTTCTAAGTCTTGTCAGATGAGTACCTGCTCAAACCAATACTGTGCAACATATTATGCTGTTTCAATCTTACACGCATCAAGCTCCCACGAGCAATGAAGATTCGCCAACAATAAATACGTTTTTTATGAATCATCTCTTTTTGTGCGTTTTGTGTCACGTAACTAAAGGAATTACTGATATAAAGAGCTAGTGTCGTAGAGCGATCTCTCTATAACGGCAAAGAATCTCTGCTCAGATAATGGATTCAGCCACCCGGAAGCGCTGCTGACACACACGCATTCGATGGGTTTGCTGACCTTTCATAGAACTTGTTTAAGTCGGCTCGCAAGCTGTTTCGTTCTCTTGCGATCTCATCCTTTTCAGCCAATAGTGTCTGTCTGTCGGTTGTCCAGGTTTCGACTTCATCCATCAGCTGGATTACGTGATCGTGTAATTCATCAATGATCAAGTCCTGAATAAGGAAATACAATGCGTGGAAAAATTCATATTGAGCAAAGTTCAATGTCGACTCTGAGCAAAGCAACACTGTCTTCCGTCACAAATACGTTGGGAAACCTTCGAAAGTGTTTCAGACGTTGTTCAAGAGCTTCTTGTGCACACTCCTAAGGTTCAGTTTTACCTCAGTCCATCAATCAATCCCATTACCGGTGTTTTTGCAAAACTGACACCTACAGTCTGTTTCATAGAGAGAAATTACAAGCGTTACTGGCACAAATGAACTACCGTATCTATTTTAGCGCTTCTCAGCCGGTGGGCCGTGAAACACGTCAAAATGACACTTTGAATGCTTAGTTGCGTAAGACCTTGTAACCTATCAAGCCTCAATTTAATCTTATTATATCCAACAAGCAAGTTCAAGTTTTCGATTGATAGTAAATTGACTGTGCTGTTAATATTTTGTTTCTTTATCACAAACACCTTTTCATTTTTTCATAGCCATTACTAAAGTTATGTTGCCATAACATCTTACAGTGAGTCACCTAAACAACTGCCAGTAAGAGGGCTGCGAATTAAAAAAGTTTGGGAAGTACTGATCTACTGAACACGACACATCAGTGATGGCATAGAAACGGGCATCTGACAACAAAACACTGACACCATTAAACCTGACAAAACTAAAGCCTCGCCAACTGTGCCCAACCGACTGAACCTGGAGCAGAGCCTTCTTTTAATCACATTATATCTCAGGATTAGATTCCGTTTTTTTTTCAATTTCTAAGAAAACGAACAACGCAACTTTTTGCAATAATTGAGCTGCTTACAGCAGTTTTTTTGTGAAAGTTGTATTCATTTTCCATTTCGTCCAGCACACGATGCGCATCATTCATAAGGTCCATGACTGTTTGCGTATGAAACTTTTTTAACTCGAACTTTTCGTGTTCTTTTTCGGCCACAACTGATTGAATCTGTGAAACAAACATTAGCTGTCAGTAGCTGTAAGTTTCAAGTTTCCACGTCCCATGTAAGTTAGCTGTAAGTTTCCAATTAGCCGTAAGTTTCCACAACCTTATTTCCATTGACTGACGTAATTTCTTTTCCTTTCTTTCATAGAAATGTCACAGCTTAGTTCTACAACTTTCTCAGTGGCTTGAAGACCAACGTTTTTGTTGTTTTGCTGCAATAGCAAAAAAGGTTATGTGCTTGCCGTTTTTTATGATGCCAAGTGACAGGTGGTAAGTCATCTTTGTTGGATTGCCAAAGCCACAAGAAGTGTTCAGCTGATAATAACATTCATTCAAGGAGCAAAGAAACACTGCTTTTTTTACAGAATGCACGAACAACAGCTAAAAAGTACCTTTGCATCGAATTCTGCTTTTAAATTTGCAACAGTTTCATCCATCAAAATTTTCAGTGAATGAAGATGTTTTTCCATTAATATCTCGTTGTGCTTTCGAACAGAATACGCTGTAAAACGCACAGCATTCTTATCCTCACGCGACGGGTATCAAGCGCAACAACTTACCATCCGCAGCCATAAAAAATCTGAGTATCTGCAGGCAGAATCAACAATCAGTGAAAATGAAAACATACGCAGGTTCACAACCACGAGAAAAGAAAAAAATCCTAACGAATTATCAGGGTTTGGGCAGCTAAATCCAAAAAAACATGTTAGTATGTCTTGCAGCCAAATGTTTGTGGTTATTCAAAGTTCTCAGAACTTGTGTCGATTGCTTTTTGTATATTGGAATGTTTTTCATTTGGTGGGCTAAACGGTTTCTTGACCGCGATGCTGAGCTGTGAAAGAAAATCAAGAAAAACAGGTTTGCGAAGTTGTTTTTCCTCTAGGGTTAAAGAGCTTTTTCTCGGTTTTTGCATGAATTACAACATAGTCACGATTTATCAACAATNAAGACAAAAAAATCATGTTAGAAACCTTGCCTATATGTGCTGAGGGGTGGCAGCCTTCGTAAAAAANATNTCTGAAAGTTTGAGGATTCATCCTGCTGAACAAAACTAAGGATTTTACCAAAAATATCTGGAGATGATCAAATGTCTGTTTACAAGTAAAATGTGACGTTGCAATAACTTTATCTTGCGGCTGAACTGAAGCGATATGATTATAAACACAAGCAGCAAAAGTAATAAATTCACGGTACAAACGACTATGGGCTGCGGTTACTGATCGGAAGAATTCACCCAGAACATGAGGGCATAGGAAGGACTTGCTGCGCATTTTTATTTTGAAAGTAGACTGATTATTAACGTAAAGAATGCTATATAAATTCCAAGCGAAATTTTTGAGTGAATTCAGCAGCACGAGTTTTTAAAGAAACATTTGTCAGATGTTTATCACCCGCCAATCCAACAATCAGCGCTGTACATTTTATACAATGTATTTGATTAATTGGTTTCATACGTTTTTCCATTAGCTTTCACTCACTGTTGTCGGCTTACTGTATACAAATGTAGGTAAACTGTTGGAAAATGGCAACAGCTTTTTAAGGGAGCCCACGAAAAAGCAAACTGATTTGCGATGACACTTATTTTTACATCGTCCATTTTTAGTTTGTTTTGAGCAAGTTTTGAGCTATTGTAGCAAAACTAGTTTTAGATTTAGAACGTCTTGCATGCTGTCACCATGCCGTATCACAAAATACGTTGATATTGTTGAATATCACAGTAGTAGTTTCTACAGTACTACGTTTCTACCACTTCTGTAAAATTTACAGACAAGTTGCACTAAGAAACGTTAGCTCCATTAAATGACACTGTTCATACTGTAGGCTAAAGCAGCTGTCACATCTAGCTTATGACCAACAAGAACCATGAGGCAAGTTTGATTTCCCTCACAGAGTTTGTTCCCTAACTCTTCATACCATGAAAGACGCTAGATATTTGCAGTCTTTGATCCAGTTTAAGGAACATCAAACTTTTTTCGTCATTAAAACTTATTTTAAGTATTCACCAAAAATAATTCCTATCCATAGTACATAGCGAAGAGTTTTGTTTTTTGATTTCTTCCCCTTTTGTTCAGTGCTCTCTGTATTACTAGGTCACCATTCGTTACTGTTTTTATGAAAGCTCAAACACTTAATTTGCTGCAAAACAACTCCACGTAAACTTTATGTAACATGGCATTTCAACAGGCGTTGCTGCCTTTTTCAACCAATCCAATCTTGCAAAGGAAATGGTCATTTAAGTTTCAAGAAATTTTGCGGACTTAAATGATATTAGCACCAACTCTTGAGAAGCCATTGTTTGCCCACTGCGCAACCACAGCAGCAGCAGGTTAATTGACAACAGAATTTACTAGAGATCAGAAGAGAGTTGACCAAAGAAAGATCTATCAACCTTTGCTGCCATCACTTTGGTACGCTTTGCGAATATTTTTTCACAGAATGCTTTTTATTTTGAAGCTGTAATTAGTATTCTTGTTAACGTATGCGTGTATCAATCTCAAAAACGTAGTAAACAGGACCTGAACCGACAAGACCTTGTATATGCTAACGAATGTCAAAAGCAGCTCCAGTAGTGAATGCAAACATTATGTAGTGGTAAACACCAGTTACCAAACTTTTATTTTTTTGCCAAAATTGAAATTGATGTACGACCTTTAGTGTCCAACCATTTCCTGTTTCTTTCATGCTCTTCTTCTACTGCCTTACAGTAATTTCTCGATTCTTCTATTCCAGTATTATTGATACTGTGTACCTGGTAAAGAAGTTATTGTGTTATTGCTGGCAACAGGTTGCGAGTACGGTCGCATTCATTGGTGAACACACTGCAAGGGTCTCCAGCCGCAAACCCAAAAGCATGACGATCTGGCTATCTTTGCTGAAGCATAAATATGGTCATAACTTTTAAACATCCAGTTTCTGGTTCTGATGTGGAGGCAAAACGTCTACATGAAACGTCGTGCTTGCTTCGTTGCTTTTGTTCTTTAGCTAAAAAAACACTTGTTGAAGTTTCTCCTACGAAAGAATCGGAGATGAAATCCGTAGGTCACCAAAGGTCGTTTCTTAAGGTGCACATGATCACACGGTCATGAGTGGGGAAATTTCGTTGCCAAATGTCTTCAAAGCAGTAAAAATTTTTGCAATTTTTCTTACATCTACCGCAGCCGATTGTACAAAATACGAATTCCGTGATCAGGTTCATGCATCACGACAACAGATCTCCAAGACGAGTTGAAAGTTGCCAAAAAAGGAAAGAGGCAAACCATTCGCATGATTCTCTGTTGTGAATGAATACTTAGCCTGATCCAATATTAGGTACTATATTCGTTTTATAAAAGATTAATCAACAAGCAAGAGCGTCTCGACAAAACATTTCAACAATTCTTGAATAATTTTAGCCCATTGATCTTTGGTAGATTTCAGTCATTCGAGTCAAAAACAGTAATATTCTATATTGTTCCTTAATTTCGACTTCACAGCTTGACATAAACGGCAGTAACATCCTTATCATGTTATGGGTTTATTATTTTAGTTTCGTCACAACGTCATTCAAATAATGTTGCTGGGGTTTGAAAAATAACTAATACCTGAAAAAAGTTTTTACAATTTCAAAATGCCACTTTTTTTATTTTCTTCCTCGTTGCAGACAAATTTCAAACAACTTCCGAGCAGTTACTCATCAAAAAAAGGAAGTGAGTTGTTGCTTCGCAAAAATCAATACATAAGCGTTACTGGTTTCCCAGTTAAGAACTTGTGAAATATCTTCAATGCTTGAACGTTTCAAGGTGTGAAGTTGTTTAAACGCGAAAAACCTAATGATCGCAATATCATGCCATTAACGTCCTATTCAACAACCAAGTGCCCACCACAATAATCCCCACTAACCTGTACTTCGCTCTCTTGCAGAAATGCTTGGTCTTCATACGTTGCAGGAATGCCTGTAAGTATAAGCTATTTATATATTTAACATAAGCCATATAATAATAATTATTGTTCCGTTCATATAATTTTGGAACTGAACTCAAGAGATTTTGGCACATTTATTTGCTGTCTAATGGTACAGTATATCTCTATCTCCTACCTGGCGTAACGGCTAGCACAAAAGGTTTTCGCTAACCGATGGAACACACTATTTGTAAGCACGCCCCTCTGCTTACTAAAAGGATATATTTCAGCAGAAATTGTACTTAAAGATACTGACTAAGCTTTTCGAAAATTACGCCCAACTAAAATCATCGGTCATCTTTATGCATTGCTGATTGACAGCTCTTAACCACATGCTTGGTATTGTGTAAACCTCTTGACTTTTTTGATAATAATAAAGATATTGCGCTCAACGTAAACCATCTCATCACCACAGCCAGACGAACTTTCTGATGAATCATCACTCCAACACCAGATTTGAGAAAACTTCGCTATTCCACAAGAAGCATAAGCGCAGCTCGTTCCAGGTGAACTTGAACTGCATGAGTCCTGGCATGATAGCTTGCAGCACTCACAATCTGAGTCGATCTGGTCAAAATAAAGAAATCAGATACAAGCAGTCTGAGTGACAGAGTACGCACCTCGCATTGGTAGACTGGGCTGGATTTCAGGTACGATAATTCGAAGATTTGTAAACTGTACTTTCTGGCTTTCCAGCCTTGCACAGTCGGCCTTTTCGGATGGGTGCAAGAAAAAGTTGCACGAGCGATGTTCTCAACGACTTGCTATCATTGCATGCTTTGTATTAAAATCATCACGAGCCCCAAGGTGCAGGATAAGTGGAGATGGCCGCACAGACCACACGTGAAACACAAAGCGCGGAGTGCGGGTGAAGCGTGCATTAAGAAACTTTATTTCTACACGCAAAAGATTACAACCATGTTGAAGTGTTTTAGCAATACAACATGAATCGCTTGGTAAGCTTAAACATTCTTGGAGATTATCAAAAATCAAAAGACTCCTGTTCCCGATTCTGTGCTGCGATGAAACGCGCAGCAGAACTTGTCGGGCCATGTGCATTTCAGTCAACAAGGGGAAACTGGATATTGTTTGCAGAATCAGTGAAGCGCTGCAAAGCATGAGAAACGCAACTTTGCTGGTAGGCACAGTCAGGGGTATTTTTGTATAGAATGAAGCAAGGTTTATATTGCAAATATTACCACTTTTTCGAAACCTTTCCTCACGTACCGATTCTACGAACCGTGAACAGCATATTTCAGTGGGTTACCTAAAACGATTCTAAGTGTAAGTAGTTGTTTGCAATCTTCCACGCTAAAAATAGTAGCACAATTTGGTCAAACCTAACAGTGCCAGTGGATATGAGATCGAGTTTCGCAGATATTTGTCTGATTGAACGCGATTACTGCTGAGTGCACACAAAAAAATTTATGCTAATGCAGTTTTTCAACCGGAATTAAAAAACGCAATTGGCGAAAATTCATTGCAATAACTTTGTCAGTTGAGCAGTGGCATATTCAAGTGTAAAAGTGTTATGTGGGGCAGATGTAGTCCCAGCAGCAAACGTTTTTGCCAAGATTCACTTTTCGAGTTCGAATGTAAGTGTTTATTCAACTGTTACCAGTAACGATTTCAGGAAGAGGAGAGTGTAGAGCAGGGCCTGTGAGAGGGAGGTCCAGCAGGTACATTGTTCCGTGGCCCGACAGCTACAGACGGACCCGAGACTGAAGAAACATTTAAGTGTTTGTTACTAGCAAACTCGGAATAATGTAGCGAAATGAATCCTGGTGATAAAACTGGTTTGGCTTAAAGCAGGGATTTCCAACCTTTTTACGATCTCGTACCACTTGGGCACCCCGTATTGTCAATGCGTACCACTTGTTCAAGAACAACTAATTTGATCGAGTCTTAGTTTATTCAGAAGAATAAATATACATTAAAATAATAACAAAAGACCACAGCCAAATTTAATGAGATTTTTTTTTATTTACCTTCCACCAGTTGTTCGATGCGTGGCGTAAATTTGCTAGCAGGGCATCGAAAGTCATAATGTTACGATACAATAGGAACGGCAAGCTACAGGAAAATTTATTCATTTAGAAACAAAGCTCGATACGTAAATTAGAAAGCTGTGAAATCCAGGTTTTTGTGAAAAAAAATGGAAGTTACGCGCGTACCACATGGAAGACCTTCGCGTGCCACTAGTGGTACGCGTACCACAGATTGGGAAGCCCTGGCCTAAAGGATTTGGTAAGCTTGTGTGGTGTATTTTAATGTGAATTGCTGGCAGTGCATTTTTCTGATATGATGCATTGATAATTATTATTAGTAGTAATTATTTCTATTGAACTTGAATGTTTGACAACATTGTCAAATTTAAGACATTGACGATTACTGTCCCAGTCTGTCCATTGAACTGAATTTTCCTTTACGTCTTTCATATTCAAACAAATTTTTAATAAAAACTTTTTCCAATAAACCAAGAGTTTCAAACTAAGAGATACTTGAAGTGAAATTTGAATGGAAACATGCCAGTTCACAATAAAATCTAATCTAATAACAGTAGCCCTCGAATGTTGCGCATATGTGTAAGACAACTAAAAAGTTTAAAATTAAGAGGAAACTGCAGTGCAGGATGTAAGTGATAGTGCACCGCGGCGGTGTGCTGTGCATTTCGCTGATGGTTAAACTTGCGCCTCAAGCAGATACAGGCTCTAATCGAATGTGAGTTTAGGATTAGTGGACATAACCAGAAATCTGAAGATTTCGAAACCATACAGGAGAAACTAACCACTTACAGTGTTTCCACAGAATGCTTTAAATCAGTGGTCACTGGCCTGTGGCCCGTGTTGCTATTTATTGTGGCTTGTGGTCAAAAATAGAAGCAATAGTCGGTTGACAATATTTCGTTCTATCCCTCATTCTTGTTTCATAAGTAACCTTATTCCAAGGATACTTACTAAATGAAGTCGCAGTCTCATTTCACTAGCAGCGTTTTATTCAACCTCGATCGACTCCATTCATTCTGAGACTGCTGCATTTTTTCTAATTTCTTTCTTGATAAGATTTTACTATTGACATTTGAAAGTCATGTTTAAAATATGGTAATATTGCCACATTACTTGAATACCGGTATCTTTAACATAATGTTTCATATGATCAATAAACGAGCACTTCTTGTTGAAGTTTAATGCACATTAATTAGCCTCAATTTCTATTTATTTCAAAATAATTTTGCAAGTTTTAGGGGCCCCAAATGGGTTTTGTTCCGCATAATAAGATTTCTCTTGGAGGCCCTGGTGTAGAGGCATTTTAGTTTATTCAACTTCTTATTTTACAACCCTCCACCATTGGCAGCACTTTGTGAAACTAGCTGCTTGTCCATCGTCGGCGCTTTTGCTTGTCATGATCTCATCATAATGAATTCTGAGTTTCGCAAAAGCCCCTGGCAATTGCAGATGGTTTAGGCTTTTGATGAAGCAATTTTCCCGCGTTTCCTTCTATGTAAACTCTTCTTGATCTGTCCTTGTTGTCAAGCAATGCTTTATTTCGAGGTTCAGATCTGGTTGTTGAAAATGCGATGTAGTTCCCCCCACTAACGAATTCCACTCATTGGTTTGAATGAAAGTCAACTGTTTTGTGCATACCTTAAAGACACAATTCAAGCATACTGTACAATAACTTTTCAGCATTTTCCCATGTCATTCTCCAAAGTTCTAAAATTCAGAAAAAAAAGTACAAAGACATTGAACTTGTTCCCGAGCAATTTATGACTATTACTAACTTAGCAGAGGAGCCTACCTCGTTTTTTTCCCAAGGCGCAGCATGTTCGTCATCGATGCTTGCTGGACAGAAACCTGTGAAGCAAACATGGCGATGACATGAAGGTTTGCAATGGCGTACGCGCATGAATCATAATGGTTAGTTTTACAGATGGCGAACGTCACGTTGTTACAATGTGTTGCTCATTGCTTTTTGCTAAAAGAAGCTATAGGAGTAAAGAAAGACTTTCAAACTACCTTTATCGGAAGAGCGCTCGGATGAACTGTTGTTCGATATCCATACCCGGGAGAAAGTATTGGTTCCGCAAATGGTATAACTGACATCTCTTGCGCTTGAACCCCATACGGTATCACGGTATGACTGCCTCAAAATGTGTTGCTGTTCAAGCTGAAAACACAAGATCTATCAGCACGATGACTTGAACGTAAATGCAGATCTTAAACTGGTTTTGTGTTTCCTCATCTCTGTCGGTACACAATAGCTGCAGAAAGTTTTTAAAAAATTAAAAATCTTCTACTAGGAGCTTAAACAAGGCTAAAATCCTGTGTTTTTGCTCCTGGTTTCGTAAATACACAACAGTTAAACAGAAAAATGTCGCTTAAACCAAGGCCTCCTAAACAAACAAGGCCGTTCAACGTTTGGAAGACGTGAACGAAACTGGTCCGTGTTTTTCGAAGCTCACTGGAATGGAAAGTCTGACCGTTCACTATTCGCCATGCATTGGTGTCAGCGCGGCGCGATGTTGCAAGCAGTTGCATGTAGATACAGTATAAGAATGTGACAAAAAGTATATTCTTGACATAGCAAAGCTTTACCTTCATTGAAATGAAGTTGAAAAGCATGCGCAAAAGTTGCAGTTAGTTCGTGGCAATCTCATTTAGCCAGTAGTGGGGGTAATCACAAAACGAATAAAAAACGCATGCTGTCGGACTGTAGCCAGGGCTAAAAACTGCTGTGCCAGCAAGGTCCCTTGGAAGAACTGATGGCATAATGCGAGCGAACAAACCCGAACCAACACCTTTTAGTTGGATAAAATGTGAACACCATCAAAAGCTTTAAGGTTGTTGTAAACTTTCGAGACACCAGCCGAATGGGCATTAATTTAATCTTAATCTCTTTGCGGTGATTCAAACTTGCACTAATGTATGTTCAAGTAACTACTGCAGTATCCACAAAAGATAAGACTTTGAATCAATCCGCACAAGTTTTTTAGAAATAAGCCAACAAGCTACACACACATTGTCGTTGCTCTCTTCAATTGCTAGTGTTTTTTCCAAGTGATAGCCCAATAATGCCGTACAGATGTTGTGTACCTGATTGCAATCATAGTTGCAAGGGCAACTATGATAATGGCCCGAAAGTAAATGTTTTCAAATTTCCAAGTGATGAAGCACTGAAGCAAAAGTGGATATATGCCATTCGCAGGGAGGACTTTTCACCAACACGATACAGCATGGTAAGCAGATGTCGCAGACTTGCTTGACATCATTAAAACATGGATTTATTCATAAATCATTGTTGTTTTTGCCGCCCGCCTGAAAAGTGGTTCGTGGCAAATAAGATTTTGGTTACGATTGAAAAAGCGGGTTAGGATAAAAAGGTCTACGTTGTTGCTTCGAAATGATGTAATCCTTTCAGCCTGTTGGTGTGTTCCTCTCACCTGAAAATAGCTAATGTACGTAATTTGCAATAGACCATTTACCGATGCACTGTTTACGCATTGTGATGTCCCTAATACATTCTTTTAGGTTTGCGAAAAACATTTTCGGAAAACTGAAATTCGCTGGGAAACTTCAGCATTTGATGAGAAAACTGGACGACGCCTGTCATATCGTTTAAAGGTACCAAGATTGCTATCAGGAATTGTCCCTTCACAAATGCCAAACTGCCCTGATTATTTGTCGGGACCAAGCTCATCACGCAGGCTGACTTTAAATGAAAGATTAACTGCAAAGGAACAGTCCAATGTATCAAACGCTTTGAATCAGAGTAGGTATGACTGCGAGCAACAGGAAAAATACGATCTCTGCCAAACATTGGAGGACGTCAAGCACAGGTTGCAAATCGAAAAACCGTGGCAGTTGTTTGAAATTGACAGTACTAACAACTTTACTATCGCCATATTGCAACAATCAAGTGATGGTGGTACTTCGGCCGAGAAATGTTTAACAATCGACGAGAACTTAATGCTCAGTTGGTATATGAGTTCTGTCGAACTTCCATCATTGGATAAGTTTTAGTTTCCTTTGAAAGTGAACAGCCTGCGCACAATTGAAACGGTGCTAGACGTTTTTTCAAACATACAAACATCATCCTCACACACACACTGATCAGATGGTCAGTTCATTTCAATTTTGCAGCTGGTTCTGTCGCTGCTTATTCCCTTAAAATCGGAAAGCTTCAAATTTCATCAAATGATATGGTTCATATATGAGCAATTGCGTTTGATGAAGCAAGGTGTTTGTTGTTATTCCTACGATTTTCTTGTATTTGCATCTGTTTTTTACAACACTGCACCAAACGCGTACAG
>JGI24159J19872_10004331_pt1 | contig 18033 bp, 15 predicted proteins | sample Ectturendosymbi4_FD_19872 | JGI IMG/M metagenome (IMG submission 19872) | reverse complement strand
CCCCCCAGAGGAAAACTGAATAAGGTTTCACTCGTATGTACCTTCGTCTGTTCTTGCCTCTTTCAGAGGGAATTTTGTGATGGAATTGTTTGCAATTGAACGATTAAGTTGATCAGTGATCCTGCATTTATAGCCAGTGAATACCGTATAGTCTGGTGCTTAATTGGTGATTTAGGAAACTGTTTTCAGTATGATTTCCGTACTTCCCGTTGTATACGCATTGGTTTCTTTCTGTTTGCTGCTAAGTTGTTTGCAAAAATATACCCTTGGACGGCTGGTTTCAATGCAAGTGAAGCAGTTTTCACGACATCAGACTTGCTGCGAAACTTAATGCTTCTAACAATATAAGAGGGCATTTGGAGGTAAAAGTTACGGTTGATCAGAGCAGCAACCTTTTTTTCAAAGAAAACACGACGCGACGTAAAGTTTTCTCAACTTTTGCTTACGCAGACTTACCGCAGATGCCTGGTGGAACCGTCGTGTTTGAAGTTGAACTGGTGCATGCTGAAGAAGGGCCAAGGCATCCAAAAGTATTCAAACGCATGGACATCGACGGGGACAAGTTTCTATCGAAGTTTGAGGTGCGGTTTTATTCGCGCCCGTCGTTGCATCTTTCACGAAGCTTTTGCGTGACTTTGTGATACGTTTGTTTACCCAATAGCTTACGTCGTGACAAACTGTGTTGAAAGTTTACCTTTCAGAAGACAAACATTTGTTACGCGTAAAGACAATGCGTGAATCTCACAATGTGAAGTCGTTGTTTCACTGCGGTTTAAACGAAGCCAGTGCTTGGGGAGAAAACATAAATATACCGAGTTCGAGTTCTTTGCCATACGCTTGATGTACGTGTGATTTTTCCCTCCCTTTATACGTCTTTGTGTTTTTGTCTTTCACGTCTGTGCTGAAACTAAGTGATACAGCCAAGTTTTTTTAAGGTTGGACCTTGGTGATCGTTAGGACATTAAGAGACATTAACATTTCTGACCTTGGTGATCGTCAGGACATTTTGACCTTGGTCATCGTTAGGACATTTTAAGAGACCGCAACTACTTCGTCTGGATACCGAGATGGTCGTAAAGCGTCACTTTAGTGTATTTTGGCGGTGGTCATGCATGTGAAGGTTCACTGTATTTTGAGAGAACATCGGGTAATTTCAGAGACCGTTTCGGTCCCTGAAAACGCTTAAAAACACCACTGGGTACAGCAGTTAGATCCTTTTGCCCCTGACGTTCATAATACTGCTATGCTAGNGATGAGCTTCCACCCCGCGTGGCCACTCCTCCGGTGTCGCCCGCATTCGCCGCCCAACGGTCCACCGACCTATCTCGTCATTCCTGGCCGTGAAATTGTCAACCAAAGTGCGTAACACTCGAGTCGAGAACACGCTGCAGAACACGCCCTGACTGTGTTTCTAAAACACGCCATCATTGTGCGCTCAGAACTGCGAATAGAGTAACTGTCGGTTTGGCGTTACGTGAACATGCCCACGATGGAAAAGCAACCAGGCCACGTCAGAGTTACGTCTATGACAATGCAGAGGTTGTCCATGTCTGCATAGGGAGTATCCCTGACGCAGTGGTTGGTATCGGCGCTGCTCGGAACCTGAAGTGCGTTCTTCGGAATGTCCCAGGTTTCGTGTGAACAACTCAAGTAATTTCGAAATTTAGCTTTTTCAGAAAAACTGCCATTCGGTTTTCTTTCCAGGCACGGAGTACCTTTAATCAAATAGAAGTCCGCGTGTGTTCCGGTTTCACTGAAAGTAAACGTAGCCACTGAATTAGCGATGCCTGTGGCTGGTTGCATTCGCTAATTCGAAGTTGATTCACTTCCGTTTGTTTTTATGTGGCGACTTCTTTGCAACAAAGCAGATCATTGACACGTGACCTGTCGGTGCGAAACGTTTCATTTTGACGTCAGATCATCGGTTTTGATTCGTGTTTCAGATCAGGGAATATTTGAGGAAGGAGGTCGCCACCTCCGATGGTGAGCAAATGCCTGCGAGCGAGGAAATGGAAATCGTGAACGATATTCTGAGAATGGAAGACAAGGACAACGACGGTTACATATCACACATCGAATTTAGCGGAAGCAAGCACGATGAATTTTAGCGAAAAAAACTTCAGCTCTACTTCATGATTCGCCAAAGGGCAGTGATACTTTGCCCAGAAATGCAAATGTTGGTAAAGTCTGATGTGTCCTCTGTACATCGTACAGACAAACATCGGATTAGTTTTCGGTTTTTCGTTTAATTTGTTACGGTTTGTACCTTGCAGTATTACGTAAGATTTTTCTTCCATTCTGTTCAGCATATCTTGTAGCAAATATTTTGCTAGTGTTCTGTTTTTTAAATACGCTGCTCCGTTTTCTTTCGATTTCGTTCGTGAGTTTCGCGGTAACTGCGGACGCCAGTCTTAACCCTGTGTCACTGCAGTAATCCAGCAGTTGCTGTACGTTGCAGTGCCTTCAAAGCACCCTGCTTCTGGGGGTGGTTACTTAACGTTTGATTTCGTATTGTTCCCTTACCTAGAAACCCGATTTGAATGCTCACGCGCTTCTCCAGCACGCATTAAAAAAGAATGAGACGCAACCTGCATTGCATTGCGCTAAGTTTTCCAGCAATATTTTTGCCTGTTCTCAGTTGGTTTGCTTGTTTTAAGCGCCCGACAAGCTTTCGAAAAATCGTGACATTTNTTGCCTGAAAGGCATCGTGGAGGTAATTTCCCATTCAGTATATTACTTAATTGTACTTGCTGTTATGCGAAACTTCATGCAATTCAGCCAATCGTTGGGTGCAGTTTTCGTGCGCTGCTGCCATGGAAACGTTATAAACGTCACTTTACGCGTAAAAACAGTCGTATTGCCTTTGCCGCCCACGTATCTTTGTTTCTTGAGTTTCTGCGATAAATTATCACCACCGCGTCACGTCTATAACCGGAAGTAATCAGCTGATGTCAGTCAACCGTCGCCGGGATATGACAGTGGACACAGTTCGTCATCGATCAGAGTCAGTTACCATAAATGTGCTCTTTATGATAAAAAAAGCTGCCACCCATGCATTTTTCTCTGAAAAGTTGCCGCTGTGTCTCGTTCGACGCGTAACATTTTGATAAGAACTTATTTTTTATTGACGGTGAGTTGGTGGCGTCATGAGCCCGCATACCGTGACGTAGGCTGCATTTCATGCTTTTTTAACTCACAGTCAAAACTTTTGAACGCACAACGCACGTTGCATAAGCAGTGAAGGGAATCCTTCGCAAGTTCGCGCGTTGCTGGTAACCTTCTTTTGCGCTTTTAATTTGCGTTTCACGTTAAATAGAGCGTGCGAAGCTCTTCTTGCATCCTATCACATTTTGTTTGCTGGTGTTGAAACCTACACGCACTGCCTGTTGTTATGCTCTGCAAGCATCACTAACTTGCTTGTTTATATGTTTTGCGCGAAGCATTTCTACACAGATGTAAGCACGTTTTGTCAAAATCGCTACAACTTGTCGCTATGGCTGTTCCTTTCATCTAACAAATCAATATCGAAGATACAAGCGTGGTCTGGGTGCAACCAACTGACCGGCACCAGGCAGGACAGCAATTTTGAAACGTTGCTTCAGACGTTCAAGACCCTTCAGACGTTTCCAGTGTCTCAAAGCGCCCAAGATGACTCCGTTTTGACGAAATGCTGGGCGGAAGTCACGTGCTCGCACAATCGTCTTCAGCCTGGCTCGTATAGTGTTTCTTTTCGGATTTTTTTTTTCTCAAATAACGATCGCATGGCATGAACTGCGCAACATGCAAAGCAGGCGTACGGTCTGTCTCCTGACTCCGTGGAAGAAGAAAGCCGTCTTGCTGTTCAGGGCAAAAAAACTTTTTGCTAAAACTTAGCCGAGTAGGAGTAAATTTCTAGGTGCTATGTAAACATCATTTCCTTTTATTTCACAAGGGCGTTCATCCGTTTTTTGACCCTTAGTTCTACAGTGTCAGATGACGAGAGGAGTGGACGACCGAAAACATCTGGTCGTCGGCACTTTTGCCAAACGGTTAGGTCGGGCTACTGCATCCAACATTGCACCAAGTCCTAAGCAAGAGCTTGACCGCGTGTTCGTGAGTTCCTTTATCAGACATTTACAGTCAGGTAGATTGGAAGGGTTGGACCGATTTGTTGCTCACCTAACTTACCAGATATTACTCTCCTAGACTTCTATGTGGTTACTAACCACATGGTTCCTGTAAAGATATCGATTAACGATACGAGACACCACTGATCTGAAGAAACATATATTACCGTTGTTGGTTGTGAGGTTATACCAGTGTTTTCAACCGGTGTTCCGCGAGTGGTTGCCAGGGGTTCCGCGAGTGGTTGCCAGGGGTTCCGCGAGTGGTTGCCAGGGGTTCCGCGAGTGGTTGCCAGGGGTTCGGCCGAAACAGCCCGACATTGCCTGGGACGAAAGTCGCAACCACAGTTCTATGCGGTTGTAACGATGCCACTGTTTCACAGCATCCTTGCCACTATGCATCTCATTGAAATGCTTGTTTATCAATTACACTGACCAATTGCTCCCTTGCCATACCCTATGCCAGGGGTGGGGAACCTATTTACTATCACGGGCCGCATGAATTGTAGTATATTGCTGGCGGGCCTCGACTAACAACTGATTGTATCCTAAAATTCTACGTTTATCTTCCCAGGAGGGATTGAGGTTTCTTATTACATCCTACCTTAAGTACCTGGTTATCATGGAACTTTCGTTTTGACGCGATTGTGTATTCTAAATTGGGTGACGACGAAAATTCTGATGCGAGCCATGTCAAACGTTCATGCGGGTCGCATTTGGCCCCAGGTTCCCCAACCCTGCCCTATGCCATAGGGTTCCATGAGCAACGAAACATTTACGGAGGGTTCCGCTGCAGCAAAAAGGTTGAAAAACATCGGGCTGCACTAAGCGACTATAACACGGAATCGATACCAACATGCATGATGTGATTCGAGTTTGTTTTACTGATACACGTGGTAGAGATGCAATAAATGGGGACAAAATTGATAACCATGTAGAAGTGTGTTAAATGAGGCAGATCAGATTATTTCGTCATTTTGTAATACTTTCCACGTTCTTGTTTGTTCATTTACTTTTACAACATTTTTTTATTGTGAAAAACGTTTGTGGACACTTTATACAGTATGGCCCATGTGATCCACCCTTAGTGGTATGGAGAAACTTAGTCCAATGCGTTAGGCTTGTGTAGTGATTATTCCACCAGAATTTGAGATACACAGCTGGCCATCTGGAGCACTGACGGATTCGTACGGCGGATAGGCTTGCCCTAACTTTTCCTGCGTAAAGCTTTGCCATTTTAGAGAGTTTTTACTCTGTCCTGGGAATAGCACACTATTGAACTTACGTCCAAATAATCTTCAACCAGTGAGAATGGAGTTGTGATAGAAGCAATAACGCAAAAAATTGTTTGCAATGTTTCATTTAAATCGTTGTTTGTGTTCTTTCCACAACATTGCAAGACATGCGCTGTGTCAGAGTTGGCATGGGGTCGAAGGTCATGTCGGTTTGCGCCCCCGTAACGCCAATGGGCTCCAATGCCACTGGGTTGTGAGGGTGGCAGACTTTGACCACTACATAGCCAGCTATCACTTGTGTCAAACCTGTAGCGCTGTTTTCGGAACATGCTCACAAGAAGCGTTTCGTTCGACTGGTACGTTTGGCAATTTTTCATCAAGTAGGTCTTTTGTTATTTGTTTGACATTAAGCACTTTCACTTCGGGTGCAGTTAGCGCATTTCGTGTGTCGTGTTGCCAAGTTGGTGAAAATATTGCAAGAGACCTTTGTATGATTAATGGAGTGTATGTCACGCGTCAAATAATGGGTATAATTGATTTTGACCATTCAGGTGCTAACTGCGAACAAACGCGCTTTTTGCTTGATACAAGGTTTTGTCAAATGACACTATGATTGAGCACAAAAGGCAGCGTCCTTAAGAAATTGCAAATGAAGTAGCGTAATGGAAACTGGCAAATTCACATCAACATTAAACAGTGTTTGACGATGTTCACCGCATGTCGCCCAAGTTAATTTTCGTAAATATTGCTATCCTCAACGTTTAACCCAAGGCCGCCAACCAAGTTAAGTCAACTGCCCTTACGACTTTTCGTGAGAAACATTTAAACTTTCGTTTTGGGACAATTGCAAGATATTTTCCTAGTTGCGCCGTGGGACATACTGTCATTATTTTCATGTGCAAGCGTCAATTTGGTGCTTCTTGGCTTAAATTCGGAATCCTTGACCTCAACTAAATAAAATGTACTGGAGCAAGTACGCGATACGAACCTGACCAACCTAATGAATAAAATCTTGCACGGTAAGCACGCACAACTATGTGTTAGACTTATATCAACAAAATAAGCTCCTTACTGTGAAAACGATTAAACTGTTCTTCGTTGGCACACTGATTGAAGACTGAAAAACATTGCTTGGATTTTTTAAACTTGGGCAAACGCAAAAGCTTGTGCTCAACTGGTAGCTTCTTAATTAGGTGGCCTATCCATGTTTTTGCGGCTATTAGTTTTCAGCTTTGCCGACCCGCTATTTTGCACTGGATCATGGTGGTATGGCAACATCAGATAAGGATCCAACCTGTTGGGGAATTGGTTTCAAGGCAAGAGATTTTGAAATTTAAAGAGTTGTATACCTCCTAACTGGGCTAAAATTTGGTACATGTTCCATGTCAACACGTGTAATTTACAAAATGTTAGGTAAGGATATTGTGTCCGCGTGCAGAAAGTACATGATCTCATTCAATGTTATTAACAAAACGCAGTTAACGGAGCAGTATAACTGAGCAAATGTGGCACCTGCAGTGCAAAAGTTATGATCGAAGTAACGAAAACTGTACACTAAGAGGGAGCATGCTCAATAATGAAAGCAGAAAAATGACTTGCAAACAGTGGGTTAGCACCACTCACAAGTTTTATAAGTTTGAACGGTTGTCTTTGCAGTTCATCGTTCAAAAAGAAAGATCTGCTCATGATTTAAAACAAATTTAAAGGAATATAAAACGAATGTAATTCTCGCAATATTTGGTCATACAGCAGCTTAGGAAATGATGTGAATTAAATGTGCCAACTTCGTCAGTATTACATGAATTTGATAAAACCTACAGAGAGCTTACGGGGACGAAAGACGGTTGCAAAGCCTAAGACACCTAAGCAACGAGTGTTAGTTCACAGCACGGAGGAAATTTCATTGGAAGAGCTTGCGCCAATGTTCGCCTTGTTAATAACGACCTGCGTATGGTTATTTGTGTTATTACGTTCAGTGCCGGATTAATGTAGCACGGGGCCTGTAGCATATTAACAGCGCGGGGCCCTCAAATAACAATACACTTGAACAACTGTTAGATCATAAATTCTGTGGGTATCCTAGTTACTAACACAAGGCATAACGAATTTCTTAAGTACGAAAAATCTGGTCCTAATCAGCAACTGGCCGACATTTGTGGGCTACATATATTTTTTTACCAAAAACGTACTGTATATACGTATCTTTTTATCAAGGAGTAACACATTCCTGTACAGCTCGTAAGTACAGTGCAGAGAGAGTAGTCAATGTTTCCAGACTCAACAAATTTGTTCATTGCTATACCTAGACAGTGTAGTTTAAATATAAATATCAAAGCTGATAGTGAAAAGCAGCAAACCAACTGCTTAAAATTGTATTTTCTGGATTTTGCCATATTAGTAAATTTGTTCATGATACTGTTAGTGCCAAGTTTACATAGAAGTTCATGCTCTATACCAGTGGTTTTCAACCTGGGGGTCGCGATCGAAAAACGTTCGCCTAATTGCTTACGGTAAATTTAGAAAACTAGTGACTTCTTGAACTGAAAAATTACGCACACAGTACAATCAGGGGTGGATATTAGGGGAGGCGGAAGAAGCAGTCGTCTACAGGGCCTCCCTTTTAGAGTTTCGCACTTACTGCATAGTTTTTGTTAAAACGCTTATTAATCACTCTTTCTAGAGCCACATTTAATAAGCTTTGAAGCAAGTCATGTTTGTCAAAATAAAGCAAAAATTAGGTGCAAATGTACCAGAAGGGGCCCCTCAAAAACTTTATAATGTGTAGACAAAGAACAATTCAAAATCAAACCACACCAAACAATTTACAAAATTGGAAATGACTTCCGTGCAGAAACAAATTCCCAAACTGAAAAGTTTAACTTGCTTTCAGCGAATTAACTTTCTGTATGGCATGTGGAAAATATAGGGACCCCTTTCTGAGAGTTTAGCTCCGGCATCTAAATTCTAAAATCCACCCTTGCAAATGAAGCAGAATAAATTTAAGGCAATGGAGCGCGGCAGAGTTGTAAACGAGCCTCATTTTGAAGACCGAACCCGGCCCGAGTCCGACGTTCTGTTTGAAGCCCTATTTAGGCCCGAAAGCCAAACTTACCGAGTGAGTCAAATATATGCGCAACTGCGGGCTACCAAAAATAGTAGCGTACGGGTATAGCTGCAGGTAGACGGTTTTATCACACTCAAAATAGCATTCACCTTGACCAAAACATTCGCTTAAACTAGCACAAACTTAAGCTTGTTGGGCAACGAGATTGCGGAATGTAATGTTATATGCATAAAAGAAACAATCTAGGATAGCGTTATTGGCATGAAAAGCCGGTTTGTAGGCCATCCTTTCGTAAGCCAAGAATCGCTAGTGATCGATGTTTTCGAAGCAATGCCATCGCGTGCTAATTTTCTCACCGCTGTCGCCTTCTCAAAGAGAGTGTGAGACTAATTTGAGCAAAGAACAAAATAATGCATCTGTGTATGCAAATAGAATTAGCTGAAGAAAAATCCCAATCACTTACAGAAGCCATCGAGGTGAGCACAGCAAATGTACGTCACGAAAGAAAATCGTTACTCTGAATGTCATAAAAAAGTTTTATATGAAGGCCCGAAATCGGTCCGAAATATTTTCAAACTGAAGCCCAAACTCGGCCGGAAAAGCCCGGCCCGACTTACAACTCGGTCCGCGGGGTCCCCAAAAAGTGCGGGGCTTGTAGCAATTGCTATATTTGCTGCTATTGTTAATTAGGCAAAGATTACACTGTAAAAACAAATTACTGGCGGCTCAGGCACCTCCTTAGGTGGGAGCTTAAACCAAATGGTGGGTAAGTAACGTACGCTTGCGTCGTGTCGTGCTAAGCGCACATTATTACTAACGCGTGCAAACACAAGAAAACAAAACATTTTGTCGATGGGGATGACATTTTGCTCAAATCATCATCACAATGTGTTAGACACCAAACGCTTGAAGTGAGGACGTTATGAGTCAACTCAGATGTTCCTACATCGCCATGAGAATCAACATTTTAAAAACTCACGCAACTTAAAACTTTTCAATTATTTCAACTGGGTGGTTTGACCAGCAGAACCCGCTGTTTTCCATTTGCGCTTTACCCTTTGCTGACATCGACGATTTTCAGACGAAGGGAAGATAGGAAAGCAAGAGAAGAATGGTGTACATCTTGCACACGTGTTTGGGGATTTTTGCAAGCCAATAATCAGATGAATCCCTAGGGCCTAGTGGCTGACCTGCAAAAACTTACCATTTGCCTAAAACTTGCACATTTCGTCCAAACGCAGTCACGGACACTACAAGAGATGTGCATGGTGCTGCTATGCATGGGTTGCTGGTTCGAATCCAACTTCCGTGTTAACAGCAGTTGACTAGACAAAACTGTACATGCGTACGTAGTCACACGAATTAGTAACGGGCGGGGTGAAACAATGCAGAGAAGCATGGCAAACGTGATTGTATTGAAAACTTGACGAAAACGTGATCGGCCTTGAATATATAACGCTTTGCAGTATGCTGGATTGCATCGGCAAGGAACGGCAACGTCTTCATCACATGATTTGCTCATGGAGTATAAAAGACAAAATACTGCGCATAACGAGGCCAGAGATCTCGTGCCGAGGTTACGATTAATGTGCAAATATATGTTTCAAACGAATCGACAGTGAACATCACCTGTTCACAGGCAAAAATGCAGAACCACAAGGCCACGTGTTCACTTGGTTACGGTTGGTAGGCCATGCATATCTTGGCGGGTACGCAGCAGGAAGTGCTGACTGGTCGGGTTCGGAGTAACCTTTGCCGAACTCGAAATGGGTTCTGGGACTTGGGAATGCTGTGTGGGGCAGGATTGGCAGATGCATAGGTTGAGGGTGCACAGATGGTGTGCGGCCTGAATAATAAGGTAGACCGAGACGTTCTGCGTGCAAAGCAGGGTGGGGAAAAGAAACAATGTTGTTGTAAGTTGGGTAGTGCGACACCGCAGCTGGCAAAGGAGAGATCAAATGGTGGTTGGGCAGATTCGCCCGTCCGGGCAGTATTGAAGCCTGCTGTGCAATAAAGTCACTTTGGTCTTCGTACAGAAAACCGGATGACGTCTGTGCTGGGGGAGCTTGCGAGGCTGGGGCCTGAGGGTTGCGCTCTTGAAGCCTTTGCTCGGCTCCGCTGAAAAGGTCCACGTCCTGGGTCCAGTCGTTGTGCAAGCAATCTCCACCAGTTTTACGCGAGGGTTCTATGCGGAAAAACGGAAGGACATCATTAAGGGGATTCGCAGAGGCCCAGGTGATGTTTGGTGGTCCTTCAGGTCCCACAGTCTGATCTATGCTGGACCACAGCACAGAGGGATTAATTCCAAGTACCAGCCGGGGGTTTGGCGCGTGCGGGTCTCCGAAAGGCTTTTGGTTGGGGGGAGCACTTGTGCAGTGGCTGGCGTCAGATGGCGGTATCGCATTTCTCATATTGGCATGCGCAGATGAGACCGGTGATTTTTTTGCTTGGCTAATCACGTCGCTGCTGTCTTCGTTCCGATCCAAAAACCGCTTCCTGGACTCCATGCGACTTTCACGTCTGCAGCGACGCTTTTGACCGCAGACTGAGGTCGTCTTGCGATTAGATGACGTGGCACAATCGTCAGAGCTGTCGGTGGGAACAGTGCTTTCACCTGATGTTGGGTTTGTATCCTCGCTACTCAATCCAGAGCTTTCAAGCGTGGCAGACGGTTCGTTCGAAGTATCCATGCATGCATCTTCCATATCTCTGCAACACAAGTAGTCGGGATGCTCCAGAAGTTCGGACTCCTTAGGGAATATGCCAATGTTGGAAGTGCCAAAGTACCTCAAAAAGTAGGTGGAATGTAAGAAAACAAGCATTGCAACAAGTCAGAAAAAAGTACGGTAAGTAAATTTTGATCCGTTGCGCTTGTTTCCCGGTTTTCTTGACGAAAAAAATACAAAACTTACGGAGAAGCAGCACTCCGAGCCTTAGGTGAGGTGCTCATCGAACAAGCAAGCGCTCTAGCGGCATCTTCAGTCCAAACGCGAGTTTCAGCAGCTCTAGGGGAGCCCCCAGACGATGTCTCTGCACGCAACACAAAATGTCGAAACTCTGTCGTTTATAACTGAAAGAACATAACATTTGTGAAGATTGGGAGCTCAGGACAGGACGAAGCAGTCTTGCACGAACTTTCCCATGTTGAAACGACAGCACAAACTTGAGCCGTTTTTCGCAAGCTGGTGGTGGATCTAAATACAGAGTTTAACGGAGCGCATATGGACGTGACAGACCGACAGATTTTCAAAAGTAGGCCAAACCTCAAAGCGAGGATAATGAACTGAACCAGAATGTTTTTGCGACAAGCTACTAGATATATTTTGTGATGAACTCTCAAGGTAAACTGATTCTACACTCTGACTTTGTAGAACTATTATTTGGTGCAGTAGCAGGCTACTGTACCACTGTTTGGAGGCAAATTTGTACATGGTGTAAGATGTAAAAGCATTCTATTGAATTAGATGCTGAATATTAGGCAGACAAAATATGTTTTCTTAACAATATACTGGTTGCTTCTTTGTTGAAAAGAACGCATTTTTTCATAGATACAATTGCCATAGGTACAACTGCCTAATAGTGCGAAAGAGCAGGCTGTAGGGGTAAAGAACCATATGTTGTCGTCTCTACTAAAAACAACGGTGAATCCCATCAGGTAATTCTGGAGAAAATAAGAGTTTTTCAAGTCGAGGAAACGCGGAAGCAGCAACCATTTATTTGCACCCAGACTCAAGACCCCCAACCTGATATCCGGTTTGAATCACTCGTTTCCGCTGCTGCTGCAACTCGCGGTGAGGGAGATTCCACAGCGTTGTCATCGAAACCATGCTGCGAACCAACGGCAGGGGAGACTTTGAGCATCCCAGTGTTGAGGTCAAAAATGTCAGTCAAGTCTCTGCAAGAGAAAAACAAGGGAAAGTCAACTCACATAAAATTGTGCGTTCATCGTGAAGTGGTTGCTTGTGAAAGGCAAAGATGTGAACCTTCACCAGTGCAGGTGAGTTGCACTCTTGGACAAGACTGGTCGATACGCGAGCGCAATAGAATTGGTTTTGTGGCATGCTTCACTAACAATTTATTTTTTCGCTTGAGGTTGTCGTTTAAGAGGCGCAATGTCTGTCAAATTCTCCACTTCGCGCGAGGCCTACCTGTAAGCCCGCAATTTTATCGGATTTGTCATGATTAATGTAACAGGTTTTACTTCGAGAGAACGCAAGAGTTACAAGCAGACTGTAAGTTGCGACACACGGAATCACTTAAACATCCAGACTCCAGCTTTAACTCGCGAATTAACTGTTGCCACATATGCATTTACGCCTGCAAAAGAGTGCAAGGTCAGAATGTTTAATTGTTTCATGTGCTACAGGTCAATATTTCCAGGATAATTTACTCCAAAATCGTTCAGCTGACAGAGTTAATGGTGTATAACCTTCCTCGTTTTCGCATTCATTCACTTAAATTGTTAAGTCGCTCTCGGTGAAAGGTAATTCAACTTCTGCTTTCTACACTAGATCAAATGAGAAAAAAGAGTTGTTGTTGTGGCAAAACGAAAAAGAGAGGGGCAGCCGCATTTAGCGAACCACTAAACGAAGTTATCACCTATTTCTATTTTGGGGGAACTAACTGCTAATGGGCACAAGAACCCCCAAGTCCCACATTGGCGACGACCCTGAACCAATTCAGCAACCACCGTATCTTACAGCCACCAGTGCGCAAGCATTTCTGGCCGGAACGAGGAAAAGCTTTAACGGGGCAGACGTCTACACACACACTACGTGGTGCAACGGTTGATCGAAACATCACCACACCAGGATGCATCAGCTTTTAACAGACACACAGCGGTGCAATAATAACTCAAACCGGTGGTTGTTTCAAGGTAAACGAACACAAAAAATCGACTTGGGTCGATTCGCGCACAGAATTAAGTGGAATGGGAAGATGGTTGCAGAAGCCGGTTTGACATCATGGTTCGATTTGGATTAAGAAAGGAATTTTGTTTGAAAATCTATGCTCCAGCCCATTTATTACTTTATTCCAACCACCACTGGGTGTGGTCATACAAGTTAAAACACTTCAAACTGCGGTTTCTCGTTCGCAGGAATTGACAACCAGCAATCACACATTTGCTAACTGCTCCGACCCGATCCGACCTTACTCTGCGGTCAGTTGCTCAAGACGATATGCTGTAATCCAGTGGGACATCAACCTCAATCTAGCTTAAAATATCACGGACTCAAAAAAGTTATCTGGCCGCATTTGAAGCTCAGGCGTTTTTTTGCATTCGTTTTCCCAGGTTTACTTCAGTTCAATTCCACACGCACCACGTAAACAGATTTTGGGTTTAAAGTTTCTGATACTGTTGCGTTGTTTTACCATATAATATGCACGTTTTTATAAGTTCAGCGCAGTACCAGTGTCATAATCTTAAAAAGTCTGTTTTAACTTCAAGTAAAAAATGTATTTTCCAAAGAAGTTCTCTTAAAATTGTTTCTTATTCGTTGGAAAATGGAGCAACGTAAGTTCATTCACTTTTAGCTTTTCGGTATGCAAAAACCTAAAATGGTTAGGTTACATTCTGCGGAGAACTAAGGATACATTCTGCAGAGAACTAATTTTCAATGCAGGCGTTAAGCACTTTTCACATGAAATTGGAAATAACGACAAACAAACAGTAATTAATTTCAAACTTAGAAGTTGCAACATACCTGGCATACGCATAGCCAGGAGCTACGTTCCTGGAGACAGAAGTGTTTTGCCGCTTTAATTTCTCAGCGGGTATAAGGTTCACGTCCACCGTCCAATAATTACCTTTAGACTGAGGTCGTGAGGGGTCGGGCAGGACCTAGAGAAGGAAATGAAAGTCCAGGTTATTCTTGCTTCGGTCAATATTGCTGTAAAACAAGGATATTATTTTGTGAAAGGACGTTGGATACAAAATTATCCACATAGGAAATAAGTCTGGACACAGTAGACCAGCGAGAAATTCCATGTTTTCCCACATTCACAACTACACACAACGAACTATCTGAAACAATAGAATTCAGACACGTCAAGAAAAACAGACACAATAAATCTTCTGAGTGAAAAACAAAAAACGAGAAAAAATCGTGACATTCCTCTGATGACTAAAACGCGTTACGTAATTCAAAATATTCAAAACGGATTTAACTGAGTGTGGTGAACTCGCAAAAGTAGCAATGAGGGGAGTTGACGGAAAAGGGGAGTATACGGCAGCAGAAGGCGAAAGATTTAGAAATTTGTTTGCAAACATTAGTCAAACACAAATACGAAAATTTTCAACAAGATCAGAATTGTGCTATAACTTGAAATATACAATGACGAGAAGCTCTTTTTGATGCCGCGGCAAATGACGAAAATCCACACCTTTTTGAAACATTTGTTCTGCGACAAGTTGTGCCTCACCGAATCTCTCCAACCTTGGTATTCGCCCTGGTAAAGAAGTATTACAAGTATCAAGCATGTTTCAATGATTCGTCAGGATTCAAGCTTGAAGTCTAAGCAACGTATTTGTCAGCAGAAATCCCAAGTTTTGTTTCAAACTAATGAGCAACATAATTGTTACATACAACCAAAAGTTTGTGACTCGTTGGTGTATGGTAAACAATGATTTCCAGACGTATTGGCGGGCCATGACCAAAATTGTCAACAAGTGCTTTGAACAGCGATTTCAATGGTTCTATCTCATTGAATTTGTTCATTTTATTCGGTTGGTTCACTGATGTTAAGTATCTACGTAGTTTCTTTGAAACGCTATTTACATTTTTAGCAACAAGGAATGTTACCTTGAAAAATGGAAACATGGAACTAATTCTGTTCAGGATTTCGGAAAGCTTCAACATCTTGTTGCTCGAACTTTGTATGGCGAGTGCGATCAGTCCCACATAAGAATAAGGAGGCTTCTCGTACCGGCGGTACCTTCAATTCAAAGTAAAGCAAAGTGATCTACAATAAATTATCAAGTATAGTTCGTGAAAACAGGTTTGCAAGTGTCCACTGGTGGGCGGATGGAAACTTCCATAGGTGAAAAACTTGGAAACTTAGAACGAATCTTGCGCTAAATACTTACAGCCCAACAATGCAGAAAAAAACAGCTCTCGAATTTCGAGGCTGATTTTGCACACATGTGGCAACTTTACGAACTTAACTCTTACTTTTTGTCCGTGTTCTTCTTTTTCCTCGTAGTCGTTTTGTCCCACTTGCTGGTAGCCTCGTCCGCCATGCTGCTGTCGAAACTTGGCGAAGAATTTAATTCTCCCCCACCAACTCCCCCCTCTTCCGTTCCCTGCAATGAACACAACCATCTAATTTCCAGCCTACATTTGATATTCAGATCCCAGCACTCGATTCGCAAACGTTGTATGACCCTAAAGAACGCCTGGTTCTGTTTAGGCCAACTATGATTAGAAACCCAATAAACCAGTAAAAGAAGCAAAATAGGCGCAAGGTGAATGTGCAAAGTGTTCCAACAGCATGCACTTCATAAACGTGTTGCAGGCACAAACGAATTAAGATAAACCAAATTCACCCAGATGAAATTTGATTGCATTACGTGCCTGACTGACTTCAGATTACGTGCAAAACAATGAACGGCACCAGACAATCTAATTAATGAATAAAACGTTTTAACAGAAGTGGGTCAACATCGGGCAGCCGTCTGTCGCGTTGACAGAATGGCACGCCAACTGCGGCCAGACCATCTATAACAGGGGTATTAAGCTCAAATTGCTCCATGCTCCGAGGACCAAATGAGGACTTGTAGACGTAGAAGTAACCCGAGGACCGCATTATGACGCTGGCGCAGCAATGGCGGTACCTTACGTTTCGTCGAAACAGCTTTTGCAGCTTATTTACTACGAAAGGTATCATGAGCTAGAGATGGCTAGGTTAGCTGATTACGCACCGATGAATAATATAAATATCGTAAAGCTGAATTATTTGAAAATTCCCAAAAAGCATCGCGGGCCGCGTGTTTGAGACGTATGATCTATGATGTGCGACGTCGTTCTCGGAAAGATACGCATTGCAAATGTGTTGTAAATGAACGATACTTTCATCCACTTCATAAGCTACTTCATCCTCGCTCAAAAAGGGCTAAGGCGAAAAGCAATTTTTTTATGTTTGACACAGCAAGTTGAAAGTCGGAAGCTCGAGGTAGCATATTATAAATGAACACCTCCCACTTCACTGAACTGATGAGAGAAGATATCACCACTATTTCTTCATTTATATTGGCCGTAATGTTCACTATTACAAAAAACAAAAGCATTTATATTTAGAGAATAATAAATCTTTCCATTAACTGTGTTGATGAAAACATGCCAAGTTTCGATGAGCTTAACGGCATAGTTTGCACTCGTTAAATAATAGCGCTCCACTTTCTGCAAACAGATACTGTGCGTCTTCAAAAATTATTTAAACCTAAAAATATACTGTGGGCGACGGGAATTTTTCCAGGGGGGGCCAACTGTGGCTCTTTCCAGGTTGTGGCCAAAAACATTTATCTACTGAAGGGGTAATAGGAAAATATCACATTTATAAATCCAAGGGGGCCAATGCCCCGCTGCATACCCCTTCTGACGTCCATGAGCACTGCCAGTGCCGCTGTTTCAATTATCTTAATGACATCGACCTAAGACATGCCACGCACGTTATCGTGTATAGTTTTTATACGCTTGTTGCCAGATGGTGTGTACGCCGGTGAAGTTAAAAATGTTAACGATTCAAACTTTGCCAAATGAAGCAGCCATTTATAAAACGCTCTGTAATGGACAAGGTTTATTTTACGTACAAAACACCTTCAGTTGGAAAACTCAGTAAAAATACTTTGAAATAGTCCCATTTACTCATTGATAGAAAAATATGAAGGATAATGGATCTCAGAGTTCGATCTCTTTTTCAGGTACGCCTCCTAATAAGGGCGCAACCAGCTCTTCTTTTCGGGGGGTGCAATTTCCATGAAATTTCATTTGATGACGTCATNGTGCTTATTCAACCGTGATACAACNTTTTCGCAAATGGTCACATAATAATAATTTATTTTTTCCCGCAGACACGAAGTCCATAGTATACAAACACACATTCTGCACAACGCTGCTTAAGAAAAACAGAACGTTTTACAACAGCGTTGGAGGCTGAATCACCAGTGTCAAGCGAAATTTCTGACTTCACGCCATGTGCGCATGCACAGAGTAACGTTCTGCGTATCAAATACGCTGAGAAAACTGATGATTAGTGCTAAGGATTTGGTGTTTAGGTAAGTGTGTCGGGTTAGTTTTAGATTTAAGTCCAATATTTTTCACTGGTTTTACTTATTCCCGTAATCTAACCAAAAAGTTTAATTTACATAACACACATCAAAAAAGTAACCACCAAACTTTATTCCTTTACTCTGAGAAGCAACATAACTGGACAAAAAGATAATAGGTCAGAAATTTCACTTGACACCGGTCTACAGAAACTTACTTAACAGAACGTTTTGTAACGGCGTTGGAGGCCGAGCCTCAGGTTCACAGATGCATTCTTAACTCTATTTGTTCACTTGGTACAGCACTACTGCAGAGTGGGACTCTAATTCCTAAACTGGCCAAGCCCAAGTAAAGTACGAATGCAT
>JGI24159J19872_10004330_pt1 | contig 18033 bp, 9 predicted proteins | sample Ectturendosymbi4_FD_19872 | JGI IMG/M metagenome (IMG submission 19872) | reverse complement strand
TTGTTCGAACTCTTCTTGAGTTACGTTTATATCAGTGTCCAAAAAAAGAAATAAAAATAAAGCGTGCTGATGAAAAAACTCGTGTATAACGCGCACCCTTACTTTTTGATTAAAATTCCGTACAAAATTTTGCGCGTTATATTCGAATAAATACGGTAATTGAACAACATGGCCTCTTTAGGGTGAGCATCCTCGTTACACTCAATCCTCTCTGTCAAAAATGCGAAGCACTATTTTGAATTTATCGAAATCTTAAGAGCCGAAAAGTTGAAAGTGATGTAATGTTTGCTAATTTATAAGAGTATTGAAAGAAAACGCTCAGATAAAGTAGTTACCTGGCACTTTGCGAAAAGATGCTGTGATTGCCTTCAGAAAACCTGATTTTAAGCTTGTGCCATTTACTGCACTACACGCACACTCTAAGTGTTTGAACAACCGGTAATATTGAAAAACAATGCTACGCTCATTTGTTTCGAAACGGAAGATGTGCTTGTTATACTTGTGGCAAATATTTGCAGCATGTGCAAACTCTCCAACAATAAATGTTTATAAAGTTTCATTGCTGGACAACAACACCATTTTCTGCTTAAAGCTTCTACCTGCAGTAGCCACTTTAACTGACTTAAGAAAACGACATTTGTTTGATTTACATTTCTGACGAACGGATTACTGCTATTGCACTTTCAAGGTGGCACTATTAGTCCCACTACCTCTTCAAAGTTTCTCGAACCGATGTACGCTTTTGCTTTCCCGACCGCTATCAACGTTTGTCCGTATCTGTCTCCGATTTCGAGCATCAAACCCAACGCCGAATCGTAACGTGGCAGAGCTTTTTCCGGGTCTTTTCGGACTCGATGGATGTCAGCGAAGCACAGCATGCAATATGCTTGAGCACGGCGATCTTGTTTCTCCAAAGAAAATTGCATCAAGTCCTGCAGAAAGACGGGCATGCAGGTGCTTTTGCGATGCAGCACAAAAGCGATGGATAAGTCAAACGAAGCATGTTTGCTGCGAAGCACGACGGCGAGCAACTGAATCAGGTTTTCCACAAAGTTCACGGAGTGAACTAAGCTCGTCACCTTAATACTCGCAAAATCCTAAACACAAAGCCATTTTTTCTACAAACAAAAACATGCCAACTCAAACAAAAATGCAATATTGCAGGAAAGGTTAGTAGGCCTGTTATGCTGGAAGGGGTTTGAGTAACAAGACTTTCTTCTTTAAACTTACTTGCACCCGGTTAAAACAAATGCGAAGATACGTCTGTGTCTCGTTAGCTAGGAAGCCAACAACCGTTATATATCCTCAGTGCTGGGTTAAACGTTTTATTGCATTAAGTCCCTTGCACTTCAGATTTAACCAACCACGAATTTTTTGGTGCAAATTTTCGGATCACGATTTATCACATATTGTGCGTCTGTCATTTATCACTGCTGTTTTTTGCTGATTGCTTTTGCAATTTGATCTTTTCTTGACAAAAAAACAAGCTTTTGCGTTTTTTCTGTGATTATAAGAAACCACAGAAATGTTTTTGTAAGCGAATCATGATATTCTTCTGAACAGAGTGCAAACTAACTTTTCGATCAGCAGGTAACGAGGCAACATGCTATTACAACTAGCGTTCGAAGCTGCCAAGAGAAAAAATTTTTGTTCATCGGCGCGTGCCACTTTTTATCAGTCATCGCAGGACGGCCGCCTTGTTCGCGTAACCTCTGACCGACTATTGCTCCGTAAGTTTCGAAACCTTCAATAAACATATCTCATTTTTCACACTTTGTCGTGCTAGGTTAGACTACATTAGAAATGGAACTTAAATTTAAGAAATATGCTTCGAATTTGCAAGCTAAAAATCTGAGTCACTCCATTTTTATGGAATTGGATTCCAATGCCCTGTTGGTCATTATTTTAGATCCTTGCATTTCTCAATAAATTTCACAGGAGTGGATTTCGCAGTTACTTTTAAGCTGGGTAGGGTAATAATTGGTTGTCATAAGAGCTGCTGGTATTTCTCTAATCAAACAAAATGTACTTCTTCGAACAAACGACTGGTTCGCTGCCAGAAAAGGAATTCTTACTTGATTAGATTTCAAAGCATGTATGTGGTCACCTGTGAGTTAAATTAATAAAATACACCATCCAGAACCAGGTACGCAACCAGAGGGTGCCACCGGGCAATTGACCCCCTCGAAATTTAAAAAATCATGTTTAGTTGTTAGGTACAGCAACAAGTTACAATGATGTTACCCACCCCCCGAAAATAGTAAACGACAAGTTATAATCCTTTAGCCACCCCCCGAAAATATCAGCTGGTATCGCCCCTGTCCACTGTCCAGCGAAATAAAAAAAAGCAAAACAAGTCTAGACCCATTGAAGCAATGGTTAATAGTTTGTGTTAAACGCGCCCTCAGTGATGGATAAGGGATTTCCATTTGATATTCTAGCACATTGGTGTAACATGCGAATCTCAGTTAGTTCTTTTGTCAGATCCCTAACTTTTTGGGCAAAATGACGTTGTGCAGCCTATAGCTTGTTCCAGCTTTTTCGCAAATATTCGGGAATCGTTCGTATATTTCTCAAACCTGTTTCTCATGCACCATCGTCACTTGACTGATGCCTGTTCGAAGCGAGAAAGCAATCATGTTAGGTACGTGGTTCTGATATCACCAGAGTTATCGGTCTAACGCAACTGCATATGTTTTGTTTATTTAATACCTTGCATATGTATTTCTGCATGAAGGAGTAAATGAATCTGTGTTTGTTACCATACTTCTGTTCTTGCGGCTAAGTTTTGCTCCGTTCACCTAAGCGAAAGTTTTTATCGGAGTTAAACCTACTAAAAGTCCAAAATGCTGGAAGGTACTACAACCGCCGAGAGTGAGTCTTAATGACAACCATTCCCAAGGAATGGTCCGCGTCACCTTTCCCCTACTTAAGAATGAGTTAATTATTTCCTCCCCGGGCGAGACACATCGTGCTTTCGTCGCTGACCCATTCTTTGTTGATCTTCCAACTGATCTGCCTTTAAAATTAAGTGCTTTTCGGGACCAAAGAACAAAAGAAGCATATAGACGCTTGGCTTCACAAGACAGCTAGAACAAAAAGCAAGGAATGCTTTCTTGATGTGCAAACATTTGGCTGAGCATATCTTATCGTACACGCCGATAGCTTGCCGCGCTGTTCCTTAGTAAATGGTCTGTCTACGCCGGAGTGACAGCAGGAATTTTCAATAATGATGACCATCAACTCTAAAAGATAGATCCGTTTTTCTGCATCTGGGCACAACGTTTGATACCCTTGCGGCAAAATTATCCTGGATTTTGATCAACTGATGGAAAAAACAACAGAACCTTTTGTATTGATTGGACTTGCGTTGTGTCGTGTATTTCTACTTAATCAGCAAATGGAAATCTGGTCGATCTAATCTTTCTTTTAGCACGAGATGAGAGAAGACATTATAGAGACCTCAAAATTGCACAAAATATAGAAATGATTGGGGACCATTGCTTTATGCAAAAGACGAAAGATCTTGTAACTTACCAGCAAAGTTTTAATCGAGTTTTTAAGGCAACAGTGACTTTGATTTTTGAAAGGTTCAAGTCCTTGCTGTTGCGCTATACACATACCTCGCAGGTTGACATTGCTTCATCGAGCTTTCCCGCCTTTCTGTACCCTATCGCTATAGCGAGTTGGGCCGTGATACGGAATCTTCTATCCCAATCTCTCCCATATTCTGACAAGAGCATTGTTGCTTGTGTGGGAAAGAAGGTAGCCTGTTTATGCAAAACATTTCTATCACTTCACAAATGTTTAAAAAAAGCTGTAATGGAGTTAAGTTATGACGTCCTTCAATCTGTCTAGCAGTTAATCGAGGAATTTAACAACTTGGCCTCAATATGATTTTATATATTGCTTTACAGTTGTATCAAGCACGAACCTCTGTCAAACAAACAAATTATTTTTCACGTCACATCGTTCATTTTATTCTCAAATGCATAGGTGTAGGAGCAAGCAAATTTTTGGGAGTGCGAAAGATTTTTGCCCGAATTCCCCCAAACTTGCCCGAAAAGTTTTCGAGCATAGTTGGGCGCCAATTTTTCAAAATCACACAACGTTGGGCGCCATTTTTATCCGTATTTTTAGGTAGTTTGCCCAGAAATCCAGGTATTTTCCAAACATTTTCATAGCTTTTGCCCGGATTTTCACGGATTTTGCCCGGATTTTCGACAAATCAAAACTTTTTTGGGTGCGCTTGCACCCCCCGCCTCCTACACCACTGCTCAAATGTATAAACAAACTGAAGCAACATCCCAAATCTAAGTTATTTTTGAAATATGACTTGCTTGACATTTGAATTCCATGTCAAGTGAAAAAAACGAAACATTACCAGCAGAGACTTCTCATAGTTTTTCGACTACTGAAGACGCAAGACCGCAGCCATGGTTGAAATAAACGCATTTCTTTGCAAAATCACCTTTTCATAGTCTTTCAACTCCAAATAAAGAGTCCCCAGTGCGCAGCAGGAGAGGCTTTCCAAAGCTGTGTCGTTTTGCGATTGAGCCGCGTTCAAGCTTTTCTCCAAATGTTCCATTGCTCGCTTGAAGTTGCTCAGGCCGATAAAGCTGTGCCCCGCCCATAGGTGAGCGTACCCTCTGAGCTGTACAGCCTGTGGGCAGGCTCCTCGAATATTTTCCAAATGTTCTAAGGATTTGCGGGCATAGTTTAGAGCTTTGTTGTACTGAGACGCAAGAAGATTCACTCTGAAATAAAAAATGAGAAATTGTGTTAGATCGCACACGACAAGATATATAATAATCAACGACAGCCAAGGCAGTAGTGATCACTACAAGTTAAACTGCAATCTGACGTTTTGTTTGCACCGGTCGAAACTTTCGATTCCTGTTGCCCCTAGGCGCGCAAACGTTTTTACCTAGAGATAACACTCCAACAACGTCTAACTCTTCACACGCTGACTTGGGTGTGCATACATTTACTAAATTATTTCAGCCCTAAGTCAAGCGTGGACAAGACAAACTGATTGCTGTGTTGCAAATAACAAAATTATTAAACTTATATTTAGTTTTTAAATTTTTGACAAAAGTTTTTTAATTAAAAGGAAGAACATTCTTAAAAATTCACCGAGTAGTCTTTACCAAGTTGGATTTGACAAGTTTACAGTTCTCACGAAGTATTGGCACTATACGACACTCACGAAAAAACAATTTTCACGATAGGAACGTATTATTTAGCTTAAAATAATTTCGACTAACCTCGAGAGACTTAGGTATGAATCAGCAACAATGACTTCACATATTGTGTAAGGGATTGCAGAGGGTTTACCCCGCCGGTGTTTTTCGTTTTCAGTAATGCTGTGAGCTAATTCTATTTGCCTCATGGCAAAGGTGGCCATCAGTCTGTATTTTCCCCAAGTCTCCAAGAGCCCGATAGCAAACGTCAGTAAACTCCATTGCTCGATCGCAGTTCGAAAAAATTTCTTCGTCGCGTTTTCCCAAGCACACACACTTTCACTATTGTCCAGTTCTTCGCACAAGCCCCTGAGGGTTCTCTTCAGCTTGGTCTCGTCCAAACCGCTAACAAAGCCGTTGATATTGCAGCTTAAATTAACAGTTGGTCCAGAACTTGTTTGGCCCATAATCCAATTTACAAAAACGCTTTCTCGCAGTTGCACCGAAGTTTCGGGTTTTTCCTGCAACACGCAAGTTTTCCGATTGTGTAAATAATGACGGTATTTTAAGAAATAGCAATGCCTGAGCTTTTGTTTTCAAACTTAACTACTACGTTTGTTTCAAAATATCGCTAATATTAAATTTAAATCAGAAATTGTTGTTGACAAATTTACAATACCACGAAGATGTACAGAATTTTTTTTAGAAACAGCAGAGGCCACATAAATAATAAACATTTGAAAAAACAATTTTCAATCATAAATGTTTATCTTCATTATTTGATGACAAGCCTGGTTAGTTTGATTTTTTAATTTGCCAATTTTAACACAAAGTCAGGAAAACTGCTGCATGGTTAGTTCACCTACGCGTACAGCAAGCATAACTTCTCTGCTTCAGTGGTTTTATCGCCTTTAAGCTTGACATTGAGCCGCGTTGTTACCACGATTGGTTGGTAGCTCAATCACTACCCCAGTGACAGTGGCGCCTGATTTAAAGCAGGAGTCGGCAACTTTCCATCGTCGCGGACCAAAAACAAACTCTGCAAGGTATGGCGGGCCGTACTAATTTCCTGCCAACCATTCCGTCCCTTTATTGACAATGATATTGTTAAAACTTGGGATTTTATGGAATTTTAATCAGATTAACTCCTGAATGTCACAGTTCATGACGAAAACCTAAAATACAGTAGGCCTATTGTACAGCATACAACACAGTCATAGCACAGTTCAGTTTCTCATAATGTAGTTCCTCGTAAATATGCAATACAAGAAGTTGCAAGGAAGACATATCCATAAAATATAGCCTAGTATCACTAGGGGGGCAATACAGTTACTACAATTTGTAGAAGGGGTGCGGGACCATGATTTTGCTTGGCGGGCCAGATCCGGCCCGCAGGCCGTAGGTTGCCGACCCCTGATTTAAAATCTGTTTTCCAGAGACCACAAAAGTCTTAACGGCGCTGTCTGAAGATTGAGTGAAACAGCAGTGAAAATAAAACCAAGCACTAAGTTTCATTTCTAAAACCATGCTTTTAATTTACTATCATCGTTTCTACCCTGGCTTCATAGCGGCGAGACGTAAGCGTTATATTATTCCTAGTACATCAAGAGATGTGTACACATGAGATAGTAATATAAAGCCGATGTTCATGTCATGTTTGGTTGATTGCACTGATAAAGCTTTTCTTTTGTTTACTAGTCTGCTCAAGTAAGGCTCACTGCCCGCGTGCTAAAGATCTCTTGCAGTATGTTCTATCAATGTCACAGATGTGCGCCGAAATGCTCCTTTGTAGTTGCACCAAGCACAAATCGCTAATGAAAGTTCTCAATGACCTATGGGTGAGTCTTGTAATCATGACGCAAAACTCATATCTTGCTTCTCAGTTGTTAGTTCGAAACATATATTTATGCTTATCTTTTATAGTCAGTTGAAAAAATAAGTCATAAACCGATCAAAAACAATACTTGCGAACTTCTACAACTTGGAGACAGAAATCCTTTTCGCCTTATATTCGTCGAACATAAGACTACCGGGCTTCTTGATTCAAGCTTGACATAAAGTGACTGAGTACAGCATAATTAAAAAAAGCTTATTACATCCACTTTTTATCCAAAAGTGATGGTAAAAACAAATGGATTGCTTTATTCCATGTGTTTTAAACGTGTTTTACTCTCAAAGCTTAAAGCAATCTATAAAAAATAGTTAATAGCAAATCGATAGCAACAAAAAACATTTGTTGATGAAAGTTACAGGTAACTCTTTTATCGCCAAGGCATTGCAACGCAACGTTTTGCAATAACATCTAATAATGAGTGTAATAAACTTTATCAAGCAATGTTTCAGGCATCCTATGCAGAGCTACTGTTATCGGCAAAACATTTTTTCACGTCCCAAAACGCGGACTGTCTTACTGTTCTGAGCTACATGTGTTTCAAAACTTTCACTTGTCAGCAGAAAACAAAAGCGTTTATCGATCTTCTCTCAGTTGATGTGTAGTCGACTCCATTAAGACGCTGATGAAAGCCGCTTATCGCCTGCATCATCACGCGTGCGTAATGCCAATTCCCAAGGGCGTGGAGAGAAAGCACTGCCGTCTGTGTGTCATTTGTCGCTCAGTGAGTTGACTGTGAGGATGGCCGAATGACCTGATGACCTGGTATTTCCAGTCTGACAGCTCCGCTGCTCTGAGTCAATTTGGCTGTCGATACGGTTGCCTACGTAAAACGGTTAATTGGGGGCGGCATTGAATCATTCCGCTGTTTTACTCATGCATTCCAGCAAAACCTCAGCAAACTGCAGTGCAATACGTTGGCGCTTACGAGACTTTTTGTTTAACATTGTCAAAATTCTTGTGCCAACACTACTTTTTATCTCCAAGTGGCTGAACTGATCCAAGGCTTGCACCCACAACTCAGCAACAATCTGTGCAGCAGCGTATTTGGTTACGGATGATGGCAGCGACAAAATTGACTCAATTTACACATCCCACTGTGCAACGGTTCTTGGTGTATTGAATTCACTCCTCGTAAGAATGGGGTTGCTGAGTTGTGGTTACAAGCCACCACCACTTTATGCCGCCACTGACCCTGTTTTAAAAACCCAAAACGAACTAAAAATTCAGTGACATGAAGCAAAGAACAACATTTAGACGATTTCTTATCACGCATTAACCTATAACAATGACGTACTGTAACGAATAAAACTGCGCTTCGTCCCAAATGAAACTTGTGTAAGACCAAAGTACGTTTGGCGCTAGGGAAACCACTCAAAGTAGCATTAAGTATTTTTAAGAATGTAATTCCTCTGTTTATTTTCTGCATCAAGCATAATGTTTACCAACATCTTGCTAACACTCGAGCGAATGCAGTAAGTTTTAGGAAGGCCATTAGTTTTACTTTGTTTTACATATGGCAAGTGTTTGGATCAAAGCTTTGAGAGTGTAACAAATTCTGCATGCAATAAACTTCCATTCTTTTTCAAAATAATCAAAATTTAACTAAAGCACGTTACTTAAATAGATTGAAAGTGTGGTAAAATGATTTCAGAAATATAAAAAATGGATTGAAAGAACAGAAAAAACAAATGGGAAAAAGAGTATGTCATTTTTCTTCATTCACAATTTGCCTAAAACGTTTTGGATATAAGCAGATATATTTGGATATAAGCAGGGGGGCTCTTTGCGCAACATTCTAAGGCAAACACTCATATAACATTAAATAAAGTAATATGCATATTTGTTTTTGAAGATTTTTGCGAAGAAAAACTGACAACTGACAACTGCTGTTAAAACGTCACCTGTCGATTTTTGAGAAACCATCTCAGCACTACAACCTGTCTGCTTCCTACAACCAAAATCGCCCCAGGCAAACTTTCAGAAAGCTTTACTTTCCAGAAACGTAATTCCTTTGCAAATTGGTCAAGTATGTGTAGCCTATGTCCACCTTGCTGCGCTACACCGTAATAAACTGCTGTCTACAGTTGGAGATGATCACCTGTCGGCTCACTTTGATATGAGTTTCACAAGGTGGAGCATTCCAAGCTATATATCTACAACGAGTTACAGTACCTTGCAGCGAAAATTTTTGTTATGACGGTTTAGCGAATTGTTAGTTCGATATTATGTCATGGTTCCTTTTCTTGCGATGACGTTGTAATTGCGTGGCCGTTACACATGGCACACGTGGCAAAGAATTCTTGTCGGAAACAATTTCATTGATACCATTGGCAGACTTCATGCTGCAGTTGTTCGTTTACAGCAAGCCTGCACAACTCAGAAACCTCGAAGTGCCAAATTGATCCACATAAATTTGCCGCGGGCCGCAAGTCTATTTTGTTATAGTTTGGAAGAAATTCTGAAATGACAATTAATTATCCAACGTCGGACTTTTGCAATATTTTCTGCAATTGATAAAGCCCTCGCGGGCCGCATGTGGCCCGTTGTGCAGGCCCATTTTACAGTAACAAGCCGAAACGTTTCAACTAGACATTCATCAAAACATTTTTAAAATCAACAAAAAGGCACCCGAGGAAAGTTCGGTTGCCATTTCCATTATTTCTTTATTTAGGACATGCTTTACCATTTGTGTAGTAGTTTTCAAAATTCTCCACTCAGTCGCTCTGCAGTTGGCGCAAAACGGCAATTGCATGCTCTGCTGAATCAAGTCACCCCTATGCGCCATCTGTAAATTGGAGTCAGTCCGTAGCACATGTACCGGTGGCTGCGGGTTTCAGGGTATTAAATGTTCTGCCATGAGGTCTCACGGGATTTGTTCTGCCTCACGTGCCTGTATCTCATGTTATGCCGCAATCTGTGCAGGAGGTAGTTGACAAAACAACCGACAACCCAAAAAAGGTAAAACTTCAAGAAAAGAAAATTCCACTCTCATGTGCAGTCTAGGTTCAGCTAGGTTTGCATTCAAAACTAAATGAACGAAAGCTAAATATGAGCAGTGCGCAGATAGGTAAAGCGCATCTGTGAATATTTTTCTTATAAACAAACAATCACTTGGCAAGTCGCTAACCTCAGTTTCAAAGTTCACTTTTCTTGCTGAACAATTACTCACCTTGAATACAATTGCCTAAGGTGGAACGGTTTTCCTAAGGTTGCTATTTTCCCGTGGTTTGTGTTAATCTGTGAGTCATGCCATCGCAGATGCTGTAGGTGCACCACGAGGAAGGAAAATAGCGAACTTGCTTTCCTAACAGCAGAGTCTCTGAGCATGGGAGTCCGCAGGGGGGGAAAAAGGAGCATTTGCCTCCCTGAAATTGGTCCTAAGAACCAAAAATTTCTAGAAAACCCAAAGTCAGCAGGCAGCAGCTTAATTCCGATTAGTTGACTTAATTCTTGCAATGACACTTTATTTGCCGGTATGACACTCCCACTGCGCAAGAGCCAGTCTTGCTGTTCTGCTATCAGGCACTGATGGACTTGCATGTCACTAAATCCGTTCCTTTGACTGCAGGGGCAGGCTGCGAAAATTAATAGCGGATTGTTCTACCGCTGGTCTTTACTGCGTAACAGGGAAAGACATCTCCAAAGGTTCTCTTCAAATTACGGTAGTAGGCGTTTCCCCGCATGTGACTGTTGAACGCAGACATGTTTGACAGTTAATGCAGCGAGACAGTGACTACCGATAGCGGTAAGCCACGTAGTTTTATACTGCGTGAAACACGAAGCGCAATTTTTGTACTGTTGCTGTAACATAGGCATTATCTTTGTGGTGTAGAAAGTGCAAAGCGGCTTGTGGAAGTCCATTTGTGTTGCATCGTCAGCAACCTGAAAAGGATAAGAAAACTATCAACGTTTACCCCCCTGGAAAAATTTCTGCGGACGCTCATGCCTCTGAGACAATTTGTACTAGGGGGTACGAAGAGCAATACCGGGCCCCCTAGTTTTGGGGGCCCTAGTCGAAGCTTGTATAGCTTGTTTGTACAGTAATCAAAATAAAGATAAAACGTCTACCATGCTAAGATTTACGGTTGTAGCTTACCAGCAATGCAGTTGGAGAAAGTGACCATTGATTTTGGACTTCATTATAGAAAAACTTAGTGTGTACTTTCATATTCCCGGCCCGGATACGATGTACCTCTTGTAGCCCCCTCTCGTAGACCCTCCCTAACAGTGAAAAACCGCACAACATACCGGGGCATGATAAACTCATTGAATCTCGCTTTACAATAAGTAGTTTTGCGTATGTGCATGTTCTGCACCAGCAGATTTGTCGTGGTTGTGTGCTGACACACTGCAGCTACGCAGTTTTTTTGTATGAATAAGCGGTCTCGTCACTGACTTCAGTACACAGAATAACGTGCAGCAATGCCTACACAAAAATCTTGCATCTGAGCTGTGCAACACCGCACACCACTTAAAAAGATGAACCTCAATGTGTGAGGATGCTCGTGGTAAATGGTCCTTGTAAAAGAGGAACACTGAGGGTGTGGAATGAAGGCCACAATAAGAAAAAAAGGTGTGAGGCTTTTGTTCGGATAACGCATTCATAGAATTAATCCTGCTGTGGTGCACATTACCAGACACCCATTCTGCGAGGCTGTATTCCGATATAATACAAAAAGAAAGCGAATGTGAGCAAATTACACAATAGCAGAAAATAAATTATTTTTCGTGAATTACAGTACCTCTGTGTTCGCAAAAGCAAACGGTTTTGAATGATGCCATTTCTAATTTGTAACTAACTATCAACTGCGAAAAGAGTGCTCTGGTCGCAGTTATCAAAAGGAGGCGTTCTGAAGTGCCTGGCTAACTAACTGGCCGCACTGCAGATAGCGCTGACTGTAAAATTCAATGAGAACACGGCGCAACAACTCATCGAGTTTTGTGGCTTTGCTGCGATTGGTGCGGCAGTTCCCCAGAAGCTTGTCGCACCACTGGTTGACTAGCGCCACCACCGGGCATGACTCCTCAAACCCATCACGTTTGCTGAGCAGCAGGCTGCGTTTGATCTTTTGGTTGTTGTAGCTTTTCACTGCGTCCTGTTTCTGCTTAAGAAGATGGAGGCCATTGGCACATTCATAGCACAGCACTTCACCAGGAGGTCGAGAAAAGCGCTGGTTTTCTTTTTCGAGGGCAGCCTGCTTCCAGTGCATTTCCATTGCGGACTTGATGATCGCGATTATCTTTTTTCTCGTTTCATCAAATTTATTGCAATAATTTTTTTCGCTGGAAAGATTACTCTGAAGCTGTTGCTTTTTGTGAAGTGTCTGCTATAAAAAATAAAAGTCCTTTAAATCATTACCAGCCGTCAATATTCTGAACCAGATGCTCTAACGGGAAAGACAGCCAGTAGTTTTAATAATTATGATTTTTACAAATACAATAACAATATAATGTGTTACTTAGGATTTGTATATAAAATATAATAAGCGCCAAACTTCTTTTTTCTCCATCGGTAAGCCATTTTTAATTTTGTGTGAATACGTTACGGGTGCCGTTCTTACGTTCAAGGAAATTGAAATTGGAGCTAATCAACACCAGGGATATCTAGAAACTCCTAGATATCCCCGGAGTTTCTAGATATCCCTGATCAACATTAAGATTTTTACTAGCGCTTTGCGTGGTCTGGGAAGTTGTCTCAAGTGATAAATTTATAGCGACGGAGTTAACATGAACTTTCTCCCACGTAGGCATGAACCAAGACCTTTACAGCTAACATTTTTAACTTTTTTGCTAATCGAGAGCCCAAAGATGCTGAAAAGATAACAAACTTGTAATTAACTGATGTTATGTTGTCTTTTTGTGTAACGAAGTCGCACCCAATTATTGAGTAGAAACGTTCGTAAAACTTCTATAAAAGGCTCTGGTTACAACTGCAACAGGCACTAAAATCTTCTCGGTCACTCTGAAGGAGGAAGCTAACTTTTTCTGCTCTGAAGGTTTTACCGCGAAGGTAAACACAACTTGTAACTGTAAGTGATGAGTCATAAAAAAAATTAAAAAACGTGTGTTGGTTGAGCAGGTTTAGGAAAAATAATGCAGTTGGTCTATCTTAAAAAATTGCTTTTGAAAAGTGCCAATGCACTGGTTGTGTCTACTTTCCAGCAACTACCTTCTGATTTCCCTGCTTCTTTGATGATTTAACAGAAGTTTCTTCGTTTTGAGTTGGTTAAAAGATGGCAAAAAAGTTGTTACTCTATCAAGACCAAGATGCTACTATAGCTTGCAAGACCTTGGGGTTCTTTTTCCTTGTACAGCTGCCTTACAACTTTTGATGAATTTATTGAAATTTACTAAAATGTAAATGGCCGTTGCTTCTCTGCAGTAGTCAGCCATTATGAAATATTTTTAGAAAGGGTTCGCTCACCGCTTTTTTGCTATCTTTTCTGTTTTCGTTTGCGTAGCTCTTCATAGTCCTGGATAGAAATGATCTTCTGCGTTGAAGATTACGGTAAGAGCAGATTCTGCCATTGGAGAAGTTGCGCGTCTCTTCCGGAATCCAGAATAACTTTTCACCCGCTTTCATTTCCTGCGTTAAATCGCATGTAGCCGAGATTGTGTGTAACCTCAGCTTTCGATGTACAAGATTTGTTCACAAAAACCTATTTTTCATCAATCACTTCCAAAAGGCACGAGTCAATTCCATGGGGCGCCGTTCGTAAAAAATCTATCGGACACATTTAGCCTAAAAAAACTGCTAAATCAGACAGATTTACTTTAGATTTAGCTGAATCAGAACAGAATTAGCCAAAAATAGGAACAGATTTTGTTAAATCAGACATATTTAGCTAAATCGGAACAGATTTTTAAGTAGATTTAGCTAAATCTGTTCGATTTAATAAATCTGCCCGGTTTAGCAGTTTTTTTGTGCTAACTGTGTTCGATATAATTTTTTTACGAGCGACGATTCATCGAATTCCTACTTTACGCTTTCTCAGGTTGCCTCCAAACGGCAAACGTCACACTGGCGTTTAAAGTTGGTTGTCCGCAATGACCGTAGCCTATTCTCCCTGTCACAGATAGGAACTTGCCTGCTTTCGAAGAACTTGAGCAAGCTGCAGTAATGTTGCGTCAGCAATATTATCTGTTTCTTTGACTTGATTGTCGAAAAAGCGTACTGCTGTTGTTTGGACGTTTGCGCTTTCTTTTTCGACCTTAGTAATCTTTTCCTCAGAACAAGAGTCTCCGCACATCGCTCTGGCTGACGATATCTTGCTGAGTAACTTCGCCGAAAAGTTGCGCTTGGCAAACGTTGAGTGAGAAAATTCGTTATTCTTGTTGCTGTCATCTTCCACTTCTGCCTCCACTCTGCATAAATCAGTGAACAGTCGTTTTGAAAGCTGTTTCCCATCTGTTTCTCCATCTTCAAGGGAAATGTCATCAGAATTGGCGCATGCATCTTTCGTGTCAACCTCGGCATTACGGTTTATTGAGTCGCTGCCAATGCTGAGTGAACTGAAGTCTGATTCAACGCTGAAAGAATCGTTTTCGTCCAGCTCATCATAGAGCTCGGAAGACACAGAGCTGCGCCGTGATGACTCAGCAGAATCCGAAATTGTTTCGAATCCGTTTTCACTTGCTAGGCTGGATGAGAAACCTCTTCCAGCAGAGTATTTCCCCGTCGCTGACGGCAGGGGTAACAACCTCGTGCAAAACTGCTTCCCGAATTTCGAAAAGCTTGCGGCTCTTTTTTTTCTCCACGGTAGTTTTGCTGTCGTGCGCGGTCGTATAAGCAGAGCGTTGCGCGCTCGGGTTTTATGGCGACTGGTCTTTGATGCTCCTCCCTGGACCTTTTCAAGAACTCCTCGTAACAGTTGCGTAATAGCGCGAATTTGCACTACGAGCTTCTCTTTTCTCTCTCTTTGTTCCTGGATATACATGTAAAAAAAGAGAGCATCTAAGGTTTTGCTGGCGCTGACTGCGAAAATTATTTTATATTTTTTTCTTAACTTTGAGTAAATACCCGTAGATGTCACTGTTATCCTTCACTGAGGTATGAAAGACAAAACAAAAGACAGTTAGCCCTTTCAGCACACTTTGTAGATAGATATTTCATGTGGAGTTCCTTGCACTGAATTGTTTGTACTTTTTGGGAGGGAAATCTAAATATACTGTTTCTTCCATTTGAAAACATTTTTATGTTCTGCTGTATAGTTGTAGTTCAACTCCAAGGGTTTTGAAAGCCATTTATACAAGAGACAAATAAATACATATTCGTACATCACTGAAACAGTTGTTTGACATTTTCACTGTTGTAACTTTATCGTTGTAACAAGGAATCGAGACCAGTTCGTTTGTCATCTGGGAACGCAACCGGTGACAGCTAGAGATGCCATCAAAAAACTTGGTAATATGTTTACAAATTTCGTACGTGAAAAAGCATCTTTGCTTCCTCAACAAACCTTATGCCGGTTGCGTAATGAAACACTCCACGGTTCTCATCGTAAAGCCACAAAATTTTGTTGAATTTGAGCACAACTTATCACATGAAGTTTTGATTTCTTTTCATGTTAAACAGCAGATCTAGTTGGGTGGTGACCTAAGGTAGAACATCAGTCGAATTATCCCATTATGCACTGAGACATATTTCAACCAGAATCCCACGTGCGAATGTCAACAATTAATAGCTTATCCAGCATTTCACACCAACCTGGATATACGCGTTGCGTTTCAGTATTGCTATTCTGACGACGTTGAGAAGGCAGGCAACGACGAACAGTAACAGCGAAATGAACAGAGACATCCAAATATCCATTGTATGATGTTCACTGACCTTTTGCACTGATATGCGAGTCTGAAACTTTGTGCTTGAACGTGAAACAAACGTTTTCACACAAACTCAGGCTGCAAGTTTCAATTCAGGAAACTATAATTTAGAAATAACTACAAAAGATTAAATCAAGCAGATAATTCGGTTCTTGTACAAAGACAACTGCCTGCTTTTTTCGCAAAAATCTTCAAGTCGTTTGCCTTGCGTAAGCAATTTATGTAGATTGTGACGCAACAATTCCGGTTTGGTACACTCCGATTAAGTCGTAGTGTTTGATTCTTGTTTGCAAAAGAAAGCATTCCTTTCGATAAATACCTAGACCAGGGGTGGGCAATTAATTTGGCTCGGGGGCCATTTTGAGAAGGCCACGTTTGGCGGAGGGCCGTACCTTCTTTGTGAAGTAGAAGCAATTCTCGCTTAAGCTAGCCTAAGCAGTCAGCACTAACAATTGTTCTGATAAGTTGCAGGAAATTTTAGATGCTTTCTGATTGCTTCCGCGGGCCACTTAAAACGCTGTGGCGGGCCACATTTGGCCCGCGGGCCGCTATTTGCCCACCCCTGACTTAGACAGTGTAAATGTAAGAGTTCAAATCGAAAATGAGTGGAACTTTTTTATTTCTGTATCAACTTTGAGCAACCTTATCAATATCTCTGAGAAACTCAAGTCTTTTTACAGAGTCACTGTAACTTAAACTCGCCTTGTTTTTCGAAGGCACACCTAACGAAGACAATTTTAAAGAAAAGTTTCGAAGTACATTGTTGAAATCTAAACTGACATTTTCACTCGTTTGACGCTCGTTGGGTAGCACCAGTAGCGATCACAGGGCAAGGCTGTTCAATTGTTGTTTTTTAATCATCCAAAATGGACTAGCATTTTCGTGGATTTGTCTGCTTGGTTCGGATTTAACTATTTCTACAGGGTCGCCCTCAGGGTTTCACCGCTGGCGTGTCAACTTTTGGCATTAAACCCACTGTACTCTTTTCAGACTATAGACTAATCGCAGTCCTTATAAATGTTGCGTTTTTCAACATAAAAATGTTTATCATATTGCTGAACTTTACGTTGCTTCTTCTTCACTACTCAAACTGTTGAACTTGAATTATCCACAGACTTTATGAAAATGAAAGGTCAGAAATAGAAAAATTCACATGTTTCACAAAATAATCCAATGAAACATGCTTTCCTTGCACGTATATAAGGTGTAAAATGCGATAAAATTATTTGTTTCTGTGAGTTCGATACAGTGATTGACAGCCATTTCAGCACCGGACAAACTACAAACCACTGTTTCGGTAGATTGTGATAGGTTATTTTGCACAGCTTTTTGCAAAGAACTTTTGAAAGAATTTTTTGAAATGTGGTAATGACATCTCAAAACCGAGGTAGCTGCTAAGGTGTTGTTTTGTTGTGGCAAAAGTACTTAAAACCTTTACTAAAACATCTCCAAAATGTTTTGCTGGTTGCAGCTCCAAATACTTCGCTGACAGCGCATGAGCCAACCGAATCTATGTTTCTGTCTGGTTTCAAACAACCTGCAAGCCATGCTTTGACACATATTTCAGTAACAGCCTGGAGTCTATTTTTTAGTCAACCAGTAACTGTAAGAATTGTATCGACGCCCGCATAACTTCAAACTCTTCTTGTGGTTAACCTGCTGATGTTTCGAAACTATCAACTCGTGGGTTATAAGCGTCTGTTTGTTTTAATAAAACAATATGAAGCCCTGTTTCTCCAACAAATTTATTCCTACTTGCAACACATATTTCAAATCCTGTGTCGACATCAAAGATTATGAACAAAGTAGTGATCGACCCATATCCTTTGCAGAAGTATGGATTCATTGAATAAACAAGTCAAGTTTGAACTTAATCAAGGTAAATTCAGCACATTTTCTGCAACTTTTTTTCAAAATGTATTTCTTCTGTTCTTAGGTTTACTTTGCACGTGTGAGATTAAAGAAATTCCACCAGGTCGAGGTTGCAACCGTTGAATGGACTAAAAAATAATGGCTCATCCACCAAATTTCCATGTGGGGTTGGTTGACTAGATCAGTGTTTTTCAACCTTTTTTGCATCACGGACCACTTTATGCAATAAAAAAATTTTGGGGAACACCAAACAAAATTTTA
>JGI24159J19872_10004329_pt1 | contig 18042 bp, 13 predicted proteins | sample Ectturendosymbi4_FD_19872 | JGI IMG/M metagenome (IMG submission 19872) | reverse complement strand
GGTGTGATGCTTACGCACGACAGTTTAGATTGTGCAAAATCTCGGTTAAATTCTGAAAGTGATTGGTTGGTCAATGGTTCATTTTTGCCAACAGAAAGTTTTTATAAAAATTATCTATTTAGTGTGACAAGTTTGCGATGCACCTTTCTGAACCCTTTAATAGTGGTGCACCCCACGCATATTTTGGTACACCCTAGGGTGCACCGTGCACACCGGTTGAAGAGCGCTGATTTATTTGTGAATGGTTCATTTCAATGCAAATTGCGTCAATTGATTTTTTTGCGCAAGTTGCAACGTAAGCTGAAAACCTGGTATCTTAGATTACAGATGCGTGCTTTCCGCAATTTTGCCTTTTTCACCAAAGCCGCCATAATAATAGCGCTACAAAGAGTGAAAGATTGTGAAGATGGTTTTTGCAATGGTTGCTGTGTCATTAATCGAAATATCCCAAACTAGCATTGTGGTTGGAATAAAGCTCGTTTTTTAGCAAATTTGTTAGAACGGTGAGGTTATCGTTCATAAATCAATCCTTACCAAATGAAACGTGCGGATAGCAACAGACTATTAGTAGATGTGCAAAAATATTTAAGTATGAAAATAATTCAAAACCTGCGCCAGGAGCTTGATACAAAAATGAATTCTAAAAATACAAGGTTTCAAATCAAAAAGTAACTCTCCCGAAAAGCCAAAAGGACACAGGCAGACGCCATCGTCTTAACAACCATTTTAACAAAAATAGCTACTGTTGCAGATTTCTACCGAAACTGCAATACATCTATCAAATTATAAGTTGAGAATGTACTTTCTTATCGAATATTAACTGAAAAGAAAAAAACGAACAAGTCATGACAAAAAACATGGTAACAGTTACGAAGAGTTCAAAATGTGACATGGAGAACAAATGTGTAGTAGTGAAATTCATGAATTCTGAATGTTGAGCCAATTCATCAAAAAAGAAAGATGTAAGCTGCGATATATCTTGGATAAGTGCGCAGGATCTTCTATGGAAGGTCAACATGTTTAGCGACAGGTTTAGCTTGCCTAATCAACGGTAAGCAGACACACAGCAGGTTGTAGACAGTAGAGATGGCATGAGCCGCTACAATGGGCGTTAACGGTAGGTTATCATGGGCCAGTTAACCGCCCAAACATGTTTGCTTTTTCGTGGGTACCGCTACAGTCCGCTAACTTTTTTGAAGCACTTACGTGGATGTTGAAGAAATTTTTTCTGTGACGTCAGTTGTCGTTGGCATCGCCCTCTGGTGGAATTTGTGTCGGACCTTAGAAGTTTTTCGGAGTTCTGTGAGCGAGCACAGGTTGCCAGGTTGGCAGTTTTAAGGTCAAATTCCAGAATTTTGGCCTTTTTGAAGTGGTTTGGCGTGAAAAAAATGATGTTTGGTATTTTTAAAAACCTCTGCCTCAGTGACTGCGGTCGGCTTGGAATTTTAGAAATTTTTCTCAGGACACAGATCCTCTCTTTTCTACCCAGGGGCGTAACGAGGTTAGACGGCGCCCAGGGCAAGAAGCAAGTTTGGCGCCCCCCATGTTGGAACCTGAGGTCTTATGGAAGCAATGTTACTGTTTTGAATAAAGTTCTTGTGACATTGTTGGGACTTTTCGGCGCCTCCCGCAGTGATTCAGCGCCCGGGGAATTGTGTCCCCCTTGCCCCCCTCTTTCCGCCCCTGTTTCTACCACAGTCCCATCCTCCACGATACAAGCGGTTTTCCCGTCTGAGTGACGTCACAGGGCAAGAGACTTCATACCTTTATTATCAAGACTTCGAAAACTGCGGCACATTGTACAGTGTCTTCAGCAGTAGACTGTGCTGTTTTCGGAAAAATAAACGTAAAATGTTCTTTTAAGAAAGGAAAAGGAACGGAAAAAACGCTCTTTCTCTACTGTATATAGTGTGTGTGGTTATTTGCAGATTATTAGTATTTTTCATGCTTGAATGCAAGTGTATATCATAAGTGCAGGCGTGCAACCATTTTAGCAATATTTTCGTATCAGCATACAATAGTGTTGCCAGATTTTGCAGATTTTAAAATAAGTTTAAACCATCACAAAGCTAATTTGACAGGTTTCCATACAGGTTAAAACCAGTAAAGTCAGTGTAGCAGATTTTCATATAGGTGTATACCAAAACAGCCAGATTTGTTAGATTTTCTTTTTGAAGCAGATATTTTGTGGAATTATGACACATCTAATGCTTGGTTACCAGAATCAAGTGATTGGAAACTTTTTTTTACATTTAAGGTCTCAGGAATTTCAAGCGAAGCAAGATATGTGACAACGCTGTGTTTTCATCATAGGCCATGCGGTAGTCAGGATAGCTGAAAAAGCGAGCGAAACAACACTGCACATGGGGACTTACAGAAAGCGCCAAACATATGGAAGACAATAAAGGTTCCTGTACAGAGAACACAATATTCGGAAGGCAACAGCTATTCATTGAAGAGAGCCATGTGGCGGGCAGCAGCACTGGTTAATACACTGAGTATGGCCAAATAGGAAAACCTCTCTCCAATAAAAAAAAACCCTCTCACTTAATAAGAAAACCTCTCTCTCAACTATGGCGTGGTGCTTGTTTATTTTCATGAACTGCGATATATTGTTTCAGGCATTCGTAGGTATTTTCTATCAAGCATCTAAGCAAAAGTATATGGTAGCATATTTCGTTCTAGCTATGCCTTCAGGGAGAAAGCCTTGGAAATCAAAGGGTAAAAAGTGAGTAAGAAGGTTTCTAGTTTAATTCTGCGTGTACGTTTATAGCACAATAGTTGTTTGTTGCTTTATATGCAATATTAATTAACGCTTTATTCACGAGCGCCATTGTGTTTTTGCCAAATTACTCATATGGTAATATCAAAACCGACAGCATTCGGCCCTCTTTCAGCTTGTTTGGCATTTTTTGAAGCGATTTGACATTTGTTGCAAGTGGTTTGGCATTTTTGGTTCACTTGGACATGGCAGCCCTGAGCGAGCAGCACATAATGCCTGCTGTTTGTATGGTTGTGCTATGAACTGAACGACATGTGGTGGTGCAGTATGGTAGTGTTCGTTTGTTGTGTGTGAAGGACAGGTCACACGTTTTTAGGAAGCAAGGCTCTCTGAAATTGTACAATATAAACTAGTTCGCGTCCATAGTACTCTAGTGAAAGTGTATAACTCACCATTGGGTTGAGGACAAGATTATAAAACTGCTGTCCAACCACTACAAGTGCTGCAAACCCGACGAGACCTGATTTTTTGTGTTTTTTAGCCAAGTATGTCTTTACTTGTTTTTAATTGCTACAGCAATTTGTTTGCTTGCAGCACAAAAACATGTAAATGCTTAATTTCATGAAGACTCCATGCTGTAGAACAATTAGTAGCCAGTATACTGCGTTGATGGAAAAGATATTTTGTCGTGCTACATGTCTTCACCAAGACTTTTTAAATGATCCACTACCTTGTCAACATATAATGCAAAATATCTCCAGCAGTGTATATTTTGCCTTTTGTGAGGCAAAATAGACACTGCCAGCTTATGGGCCGGGCCGGATTTTAGGAGGGATTATGTATGGGTACGAGTTACGTTACGGGTTTGTTGTTATAGGTATGGGCCGGTCAGGGTCGTAAAATGTGAGCCCGTGACACCCCTAATAGACAGAGTGCCACGGTATCATAGACGTAAATTGGTTGGTCAGGAAGTAGCTGATATCAGGCTTTATAAATGTCACAGCTGCGCAGGTTAAACAAGCAAGCTTTCAAACTGTTTGCCATCGTCAATGCAAGAATAATAAACATTTCACGAACAAAAAAGCAATTGGAGATTCAGGCCGCACGATGTCGTTTCCAAGTATTTGTTTATCGGAGTAAGAAATATCATTACTCAGTTAACTGATGAAACATCCATTACGCCACAACACAACGGCAAGCATTCCAAGCTAAGCCTTGCGGTTTCCGGCATTAGGCCTTACCCGATGGCTATTGCGCAATTACAGTTAAAAGCGCAGTCAGATATGCTTTGCCTGCTGCGATGGCAAGGCCCATAACTCCAGGACAACTTAAGGCGTAACAGAACGTGTTCTTCAAGAACAAAGCAGATATGCAGTTACGGTCGATTGTTACGGCACAAAAACATGGATGTCAGCCAAGGATCAATTGTTTGAGTGAAGTAACCTGTTCTTTATGGAATAATGCATGACGTTTGCGCAATCTTGATATAGTGTTGTTTGTGTCGAAATCTATTAGTGGTATCTGCAAAGTCAAGTCCGAAAAAGGAAGCAGCGCTGTACGGCTTCATTTATTAACCAACTTAACTTTTTTCGCAAAACCAACAAAAAATCCTCGAAAACTATTTTCCTGGGTTCATTGCCGGCACGCGCCGAACGGGTAGTTGCTAACTTGCTATGCAGCAGGGGTCAGGAACCTATGGCTCGCGATCCAGATGTGGCTCTTTTGATGGCGGCATCTGGCTCGCTTGATATTTTCTTAACACGATTTTTAAGAATGAAACTTTCTGTAATTTCCATCTACCAGACTACAAAGCCATCAGCAACACTATGCAGCACCAGAAGTCGCATTAACAGTAAGAAGCATGTTATTAAAGAGACATTTCAGACATTTACCATTGTTTAAAATCAGGGTTTTTCAAGGTGTTTTAGGGACCCGATTCGGGTCCCTAGAAGCAGAAAAAATTATCATCGGTCCCTAGAATCAGAGAAAATCGAGTCCCTAAAATCATAGAAATCGGGTCCCTACAGGTCCATACCGGGTACCTAACATTTTCCTCAAAAAAAAAAACTGTTTAAAACTGTTGTTTTTTTTCTTAAATATGCACACGTTAGTTAGTTGCATTAAGTGTTTGAAAATATTATATGGCTCTCACGGAAATACAACCAAAAATATGTAGGTGTCATGGCTCCCTTTGCCAAAAAAGTTCCCGACCCCTGCTACACCGGTTTCCAGAAAATTGAAGCATTGACTTGATTTTTACACATGCAACTGGAAGAACTTCTGTAACAATAAATTGTAAAATCTTCCATAAGCTTCCTTGAAATATATGACTGAATCAGTACAATTGAATAGATTTATAGATGTTATTTAAAAAATGAGAAAAACAGTTAATTTTTTTCTGCTGGCAAACGTGTCTAGTAAAATCAAGACTAAAGACCCGACAGATAGGCTTCTGTGTCTTTACCTGGATACAGTTTTTATGGGAGAGAGGTTTTCAGTCTGTGTGGAAAATCAGTTTAGATGAAGTGTCACTTTGACGATGGTACGCAACATTATTAAAATCATAACCAACAAGTCGCTGTAAAGAATTCCCCAAGTTCCCACTCATGGCCAAACCAGTTTTGCAACTCAGAACGGGTACTCGTTTTTTAGAGGGGAGCTCTTGTTTTCATATGATTCCGATGCAGACACGAGCGTTTGTCAAAAAGGCGAACAAAATCTATTCAAATATTGCAAGAAGTTTGCAAAATAGCAGACACTTTCCAATGTCTAGAAAAAAACAAAAATATAATGTGTTGACAACAAAAATTTTTCTAAAAATGTGATGTTCAAACCGTTACTTTTGGCTGAGCATTTTTTTTCTCAAGTCTTTCAGGAAACTTCCACTGAGCCTATGCTGGTTCGCTGGGCAACTGCAGTTTCGTTTTTTTTTAAATAACCATGACGGAAGCGAACAATGGACAGACTTATCGCTTGTTCCATACTGTTATGGGACAAAGCGCCGTTTGGAGATCGAGTTGGAAAACCAGAGTTGTAAATCGGGCCGGGTTCGGGCTTAAGTTTGTCAAAATAAATGTTTCGGGTCGATTTCCGGCCCGCATACAAATTTTTTTCGCAACGATGGACAGTTTTGTCGCCAGTTACTGTTGAAACAATCGAGTTGATTAATTCTGCAATACAAAATGGTTAATTGTGAATAGTCACGTTTACTTTGCTACGCCACCAATACCCCGCAGTTGCGCATATCTTGACTCAATCGGTAAATTTGGCTTTCGGGCCTGAATCGGGCTTCAAAATAAATGTCGAGCTCCGGCCGAGTTCCGACTTGTGATGTTGGGCTCGGGCCTGGTTCGGGCTTCAACATGGGGCCCGTTTACAACTCTGTGGGGAAACAGCCGTAAAATTTTTGAAGGTAGCTACATTCATTTATATTTACTGAATATAGCTCATATTAAGTTTATTCGTTACTGTTTTCTTTTCAATCACCTGTATTCATTCAAAATTACATGGATATCTGTAAATTTATTTTCGTTTACTGGTCTAACGAATGGTTTTACATACATGCAGCGGGTGATGCTGATGTGAAACAAAAGTCGCATGCTTGTTGAGCATATGCCAGCAACAAGAAACCAAAGAACTGGGTGAAATTCATGAAATGGCCACCCCGAATAACATGTACTGTATCTGCTTGCGAATCGTGTAACGTCAGCATAATACATTTGCTATTGTTTGATGCTTCGAGCATTAATATTTATGCTGTTAATCCATTCATGCTTATGTTTAATTCTCGGTCATGACTGCAGTGAGTGTTGATAATCGTGGTTAGCGAGTAGCGTGTTAACTCAACACTTTCCATCGACCAGCCTGCGAGTGACATCAAGAAAATGCGGACCAGCAAGCACTTAGCCATTTTAGGTGAGTGCATCTTACCATATATCATTACACTAAAGTTTAAATCGAGGACATAAAAAAATTGAAGTGACTTCCTGAAAGCTGGCCGTAGAAAATAACTTTACTGAAAGAATTCGATTTTCTATAAATATAATTTATTTGCGTCACATTTACTCGTGCCATGGTTGGATGAACCTTGCACTGTCTTGGTGTGACGTCACAATGCAGCACCGCACGGTAAAAACGTTTGATCGTGGAGGGGGGCTGCAGCGCCTTGAGGGGGGCACTGGAGGGGCGCTGCAGCGCCTTGAGGGGGGCACTGGAGGGGAACTGCAGCGCCAACTGACAAGTGTACACAAGTGAGCTGTCAAAGAGTGGCTAATCTTCGTGACCGCATCTTGAAGCAAAATCTATGCTGCTTTCAAGTTCACTTCAGCTGAAGACTTGGCCCAACCGTCCAACCAGTGGCGTAGCGCGGCTAGATGCCGCCCGGGGCCGACCACAAAAGTGCCGCCCTTTGCGCCCCTTAGATTTGTTTACAAAAGCTTAAAATTAAACAAGATCATGCTTCTTGCTTATAAAAGATATAAGGGGTAATCAAGCATTCATAAACTGCAATGGGTCTTGTTTTTCATTGTCGTTTTATGATTCCGTCTTTTTCTTCTTGGAGTCACCTTTCTCATTACTACTCTTCCTATTTTTCTGGTTTCTTATATGCATATATGGACCCGGCATATTTCGTCAAAGCCGCACCACTCTGCTTTAATCGTTAACTCCAGGGTTTCTCAGCCTGAGGGTCACCGAAGAATTTTTGACGGTTCACGGCCAGGTATTAGTGAAATTGAGCATGTTTCGCAAGTTGGACCCTTTAACGTAAACGCTGGTAGCTCATGAGCTGCAAATGACATGATACGCCCTCTTTTGTCACTGTGCGTTAGAGGTTATTGCAACACGGAAGTTTCAACGTAGCTTATCATGTTGTGCGCAATGTGCAGTTACTGAAGACATTTTGAGACAGACAGGCGGCTCATGTTGCCATGCAAACGAAATCAAGAAGGAGGCTTAATGTGAAATATGACATGATCTGTGCATCACCATGTCTTGAGCGTCGAGTGTCTATACTTTCTAACAACCAGCTGATGACGTTTTCGGGGGGAGCAAAATGATTGTGAGTTGCTGCACCTCGCAACTAAGTAATTATTTGAAAATTTCAATAAAACCAATTGCCCGTTTGTCCCCCCTCGTTGCGGCTCTGCCTTCTAACAACAAACAGGCACGGCCTTCGCATTGATTGTAGCGAACGCTGCGTTATTGACAGTTGTTTTTATTTCTTCTCTGTGCATGTGCAACAGTTATGGCAATGGAGAAGTTGTACAGTCGGTGGGCCGAGGACCCTGTGTTTGTTTACAGGGCCACATGTTTGAAAAACTTGGGAATGCCTACTGGTTTACTCATTCCAGGGAATCAAGCAAAAGCGTCAATAGCAGTGATGGCGGCAGTCCCGTCGCCCCGAGGGTCTTTTGGGGGCTTAGCCTCCCCAAATAAAGCTCCAAGCCCCCCCAAATTGTAATATGAAACAGTCCAACTTAGTGGAATTTTTGCACATTTTGAATGTCAAGTCCCCCCTGTACGCACGTAAATCCCCCCGCACAAACGCAAAGCCCCCCTATTGACAACTTACTGGCGACGGTTCTGGATGACGGCATATCTAGTTTACAGATGTAATAATATATGTATGCTAATATTTCGTGTAGTAGCCTATCCCCATCTTTAACGAAAAGTATTTATGCTGCATATAGCAGGCTATAATAATAAATTTAATAAAATTATATCGATGATGTAAAAATGTTTCATTGTTCATTTCTCGTTTCAGTAGTGGTTCATTTTTCTTAGAATATATAAAAGGCTTCAAACTTTAACTCCGTCGGCATTGACGCTGGACCCTCTTAAGGTGCGGAACCCATTTTGATAAAATAGGTCGAATAGGCTCAAAACTGGCTCTGGTTGAGAAGCGCTCGTGGCAGCCATCACCATGACCTGCAAACGTACGCAGTTTAGCTGTTGGGTTAGGCTTTTTTCCAATTACTCTTGCATAGTGTTATTCCTTTCCTTCGATCGTTACCAATAGACGTATATTTCAAAACTGTATTAATATTACCAAACCCTGCCAGGTAGGACATCTGCATTTTTAATGGTCAGCAGTGATTGCAACGTCTTAAATTCGATGGAAACCGCTTTGAACAACTTAATTCAGTACAGCCATTGCCAAGTTGCGCAACTGTGTTAATAAACGCCTTCACCGCAATCATACCCAAACGTACCGTTTGCTCTTACGCTAGGTTTCAGACTAAGCTTCATCCTTCAAATTCATCAAAAAGAGTGCAACTGCAACATCTTTTGTAAGCTTTTCTTGTTGAAATGACTTTTTCTATGACTGCAAATGTTAAGTGCACCGTTGAACAAACAGTCAAGCTCTCTACGAAACCTACGTTGCCTATCGGTTGATTTTAATTCACTTTGCTTGCACTTCAAGCCTACAATCAGAGCTCCCACGCAAGCACACCAACTTCACTATTTCGTTTCAAGAATTTTCTGACACCATTGGCATTACGCTTTGCAGATAAAACAGCAGTTCTTTTGAAACTGAGCAACGTCTCACCTTTGCAGAATTCTTCACTTCAACCGACAAGATTTAATGTTGCTAAGCCCACCTAATGACTGCACTACTTGTGGCACCTATTGAAAATATCCGATTGAACATTTAAAATTAGCACAAGACATGCCAAGAAATGTTTGTCGCCATTGCCTAGGTGTCAGGTGATGTAATGGTGTGGCGTAGGGGGGTGCTGTCTAAGGATCGAACGATAAAAGAAAAAGAAATAAGCGAGCCATGGCTATTTACCGTGATTCCATGCAGGTTTTCTTTTTATAAGATTTTGAGTGGAGGGGCAATATAAACTTCGCACTATCAAGTCAGTAATGTTTGCTAGTCTGCGGTCGAATGTCATCTCAGGCCTTTTTTCAAAGGACTTTTGACTGGGGAGGGAAATGGCTTTGTCTGCAGAAGAAAGTGTAAGGACTGGGCGACAGTTTCCCCTCAACGTAAGTATATTTTAAAAGTCCTGACTTCAAGACAAACACTGGGGTACTTTAGCACACTCGGTTTGACCCAAACTCTTGAGAAGTAAACACTTAATGAATCTGCTCACTCCACAGCCACATTTCCTAGTTTTTTTAGCTAGCTTACGAGTCGAGGGCTTCTAAACACAAAAACTGAAATCAAATAGAACTTTTAAAACCTTATTTAAAAATAACGAAGAAGAGATGGAACTTTTGAACTAATTTCAAAAACTAGTTATAATCAAAGAAGTGCCGCCCCCCCTGCTGCCCGGGGCCCTGGGACCCCTCTTGCTACTGCACTGTTTCCAACCAATGATGCTTAAGCATTAAGCCTGGACAAATCCATGAATTTGCATTTGCAATTTCTAGTGTTCACGATGAGAACTCAGTTGCAAGGCTATACTTGCTCACATAATGGTGTACGCGAGCTTGACCACTGGGCCGCAGCAAAACGAACAAATATATCTACAGAACCACGCTAATCGTGTACTATTTACATTCGCAAACCTGGGTTTGCAAAAAGGGGTGGGGGGTGTTGGAAAGAACTCCTTTGCACCGCAGTTCAGCGTGACTGACCGCAACCAATCAAGCCGTGCCAACTGGATCGTGACTGACCGCAACCAATCAAGCCGTGCCAACTGGATCGTGACTGACCGCAACCAATCAAGCCGTGCCAACTGGATCGTGACAGACCGCAACCAATCAAGCCGTGCCAACTGGATCGTGCCGCTCTTTTCGAGTAAGGCCAAAAAGACACAAATCGCCGTTGAAAAACAAACGTGGTCAATCACACTCTGTGTCCTTCCAGGCTACCCTTTGGCTTACCTAGCACATCAGACAGCATTGCTCAAATTACAAGTGCACGTGACACTTCAGCTTGTATGTGGATAAGCCGTGTTGAACAAGTGTTTGTCCATGTTATCTGGTATGAACATGATGGCATACAAAAATTGCTGGTCTAGATACAAAGAGTCAACAGCAACAAAGCGTCGAGCATTAGTTTGGGTTGATTGAATCTGAGTTTGTGAACGACGGTAGGTTTGTTTGCTTTGCAAGAACAGTCTTGCAAAAGACTTTTCATAACCAATATTTCTCCATTTTTGTGGTTGTAGCTTCCACTTATATCAGGTGCCAATTAGAGACACAAACTTTGGCAAAAAGAAGGTTTTTCACACTTTTGGCGGGTAGGGGCCTTACAAAACCTTCCACTAACATTTTTATTGCAACCTCATCTGATGTTTGTCAAACGTACGTTTTTTCCTCGTAAAGTACTAGATGGCCCATCAAGGGCTCTAACGATGCGGATTTCCGCCTAGTTTCGTTTAAAAGAAACAAAAAATTGCTTCTTCGGGTTAGGGTCCAGGTCCCGGTGACCTGGGCCAAAAATGCCCAAACCTTTCCCAATTATGACGTCACCCATAACAAAAGTTAAAATCCAAAACTTTCCAAATTAAAAAAATCGAAACTACAAGACTTTCCGCATCTTTAGGGGGTTTGAATAGCTCTATAGCTCTAGCGGTTGGCGAGTTATGGTCAAATAAGCGCTTGGCATGCTCGTGGCTTCTGCGAGCCAAGAAAACAAACCTCGTTTTCAAAAAAAATCACAACTCCTCCCAAGCTCGAGAGTGGTAATATGTTTGTAGCAGGGGCGTAACTAGGTTAGATGGCGCCCGGAATAAGAAGCAAGTTTGGCGCTCCCATGTTCGAACCTGAGGTCTTTTGGAAGCAAATGTACTGTATTGAAGAAAGTACTTGTGACATTGTTGAAACTTTTCGGCGCCATGCGTAGTCATTCGGAGCCTCCCGCAGTGATTCCGCGCCCTGTAGTGATGCGGCACTTGGGGAGATGTCCCCCCTTTGCTCCCCCTCGTTACGGCCCTGTTTGTAGGTGTATCTGCGCTTTGCAACAAATGTATAATTCATAGCATAACGTACCTGCCCAATCGCTAATTAAAAAACAGTTTACAAAAACATTTGTTTATTTGCTGTAAATATGGTTTGCTAACTTTTCCATAATGGAAATTTGTTGATTGATAAATAGAATGCTTTTTATTTCATAGTCCAAATTTTTTGTCAGTAACCACCGTTTCTTCCTGCACTGATTGATGTCAATCTAAAAGTTTTCAAAAAATTGGCCAGTAAAGTGTATGCTTGTATAGGATCTTTTCAAGCTAAGCTAAAACCTACCGTTATGCCAAACAGATTCAATGTTGAAGCAAAAACAACCAAACACATTTAATCAAATCTTGCAATATGAATGTTTTGATCCAAGCCACACACTGTTCGTGGATTTCTGTCACTTTTTTTCGAAGCGTTTTTGCTGCTGCCTTGATCAAAGATCTTAGCGTGCGGTCTGTCATTATGGATTCATACCACATAACCAACACACCTTGTGCTATACATCTGCGTAAAGTTACGAATGTTACAAAACAACAAAAGAGTGAATAACTTCGTACTGCTGCCTGTCATTTTATTTAGCTACTGCACTTAGTGAAATGAAGTATTTTCTGCTAAGCGTCGTACAGAATAAACTTTTGCAAAAGCTTTTCCAGATGTACAATCTTTTCGCTAGAATACTTAATTTCAAGTAAGATGAAGACATTTTAAGAAATTGAAATATCTTCTAGAAAGCTCGTGAAGCCATTTCACCATGATGGTGTTCATGGGGAAAACCAAAACATCACATGTAGAACTTGCTCAATCTTCAATTTATGAGCAAAGTTTCAAATATCTAAAATAACTTTATGCAAATCGTTTGAGGTTTTGTCAGCCTTGAATTCGCTTAAGTTCTACCCAAGTACGTCTTTTAATATGAAAATCACATCTCGTGATACTTGCTTCCTGTTTTAGTTACTACGACTTAACAATCGATTTTTAAAATAACACTTTTAGTTCACATAAATTGCTGGACTTGCACGAATCTTGCCAAACTTTCTGCAGCACCTGCTCTGAAAAGTAGAGGCTGAGGTTACGAAACTTTACAAAAACAGACTCTTCAATCGTCTTAAATTTTGATCACACCAAATAAGCAATTAAGTCTATCATCCTTTGCCGTCACTCGTGATCAAACAACATGTAGTTATCGCCAGATCTTCCCAACCTATCTACTAAGTTACATGATAATAATAATTGGTTTATTAGCAGAGACTCAGTTCTCAGGACAGGTGAGGTTACCTAAAAGCAAATAGAGGAGGCAGCTTCTCTGTTATTATATGCGTAAGTTGTTTGACACGAAATCTTACGTTTGATCCGACTTATGCAAATAATTGGTCAGTAAGACAAAGCAATTGAAAGTAGTGTCAACGTCATCATTTCAAATTAGCAGTAAGATGGCTTGTAACGGAAAAATATTACTCGGTATTTTGAGACTGCTTTGTCAAATCCCTACTTGTTTTGACTTTTGGCTGAAATACATTGTTCAAAACGGCTAGGAACACGTAAGGCAAAGTCAGCACTTAAACGACAGGGTGTTTGTTGAAAACTGTTGCAATTTCGGGTACTGTTTTTCCAGGCTACACAATGCTGATCGTCTTCGCAGCAGACGCCGCCACCACGNAACAANCCGGCACAGGAACTGCCAACAGTGCACAAGATGAAGGTAGTGGAATGCAATTAACCAACAACACTCCGAATAACACAAACCAACTTCTTAGCACCAGTGGTAAAACAAGCATTGAACGTTGAACTTTTGATGTGCATGAGCATTAGTGTTACGATCCTAAAAGAGAAGGAACTGCCTTTTAGATTATCCGCGCCTACTGGTTGGTCGATTAAAAACTCTGATGTTGGTCTACAAGTTTCTTAAAAACAGTCTGTAGGCTTTTTGATACCTTTGGTTCATTAAAACATGCACTCCATTTTGATGAAGAGAATAGTGTATACAGTAGCTTAAATAAAACGTTCAGGTCTCAAAATCAAAATCATGTCTTATTATGGTTCTTCACCATCTTCATTTCAAAAACTGTGATAAAATGTGGAAGAAAAGAATTTTCTAAGGTACATCTCGAATAGGTATCCATTTGCAATATACAGATTCTAGATCAACCGTTGTCGAAAAAAGCTAAAGCAGTGTATTTGACGACTGCAGTAAAGGACAAAATTAAAATCCTAAAAAACGAAGGAAAACAAACCGTCTCTTATGCTTTCGATTGTCTCCCACAACAAATGATCTGCTCAACCAAGCTTTACTTGGCCAATAAATTCAAACGTATGTTATGGAAACTGGTTGCACCATACGACGTATGGTCGCTGTTCAGACAAAAAGTCGACGCTGTTTTGAAGAATTACTGGACGCCGTGTTTGAAAAAGAAACAGACTTCGAAAATAATTCTAAGAACATCAAACTGCGAAGTTCAGAAAAGTCTATTACGGCATTGCAAGAATTTCCAAGACTTTCAAGTCTATTAGACGCTTCAAAATTCTTAAGTCTCGATCTTTCACAGAGTTCAGACAGTTTGTCAAATGCAAAAACCCGTTGAAAAAACTGTCATAGACCTTGCGCGTGAGGACGCGTTTACATTCCATCGACGGTAGCCGACAATTGCGTCGAAATAAAAAATTGAATAACTGTCGGCCGTGGTTGGGCAGCGTCTGCAAATGTAAACCCACCTTAAAGGTCGATGTAATCAGAAATCAACAAGCAACAGGTTATCATCAATTCGATGTCTTTCAATCAGCTCTACCGGTGGAAAAATATTGAAATTAATATTCATAGAGACATGTTTTGAGTTAAGGTCCAAAACAGTGAGATGCCATCCGGTTTGTTGTAATTGTAAACGTTTTGGCTGCCAACAAGAAAACCAAATAAAAAAGCAATAAATTAGAGCAGAAACCGCTGCTTGCGCGAGTAGTGCAGAGCGTGGTACCGAGATCAATTCATCGCAAAAAAAGTAAAAAGCAGCGTTTGTGAGAAGCATTCGTAAATAAACAATATTGCTGCTTAATTATATCCCCTGTGCGATAGACATTTTTGCACCTTAGCATTATAATTACATTTACAGCAATGCACCAATCGATGTTTTTTGGCCAGAACTCTCACAAGCTGACGGTGCGACGCTATTCATCTGTCTGTGCAATCGTGAATTATACCACCAGGCTTGCAATACATCATCACGAAATTTGCGGTTGCCAACGCAGGTGCTCAGCCTTCACCCGACGCAGCGGCGGCAGTCACACTCGCAAGCAGCGCGTCAACAACGTCTCGAACATCTGTGGATAAAACCGCGACGACGTCGAGCGTTGCTGCCGCGGCACACCCAGTTGCCCCTACGGTGGCCTCCTCCTCCTCAGCAACAGCAGCAACAAGCAAGTCCACACAAGTTTCCACGACGGCAGTTCGCATGGCGATTAGCCCTGCGGTGCCCGTAACCTCAATAGTCAAACCTGTAACCTCAAAGCCCGTAACCTCAATAGTTAAACCAGCATCTGTATCGGCAACAAGCACGTCCACAGAAGTTTCCAAGATGGCAGTTACCAAGGCAAGTCAGACCACAACTTCAAAGCAAACTCCATCAACCAGTGGTGGGGCCCGCTCAGCTCATCCAGGGTGGCACGGCGTGTTGAGTTTAATCGTGTTATGCTCTTTGAAATGGGGAGTTGTATAACAAACTTTTTACATATTATTGTTTAGTGGTTTAACTTTGTGTGTTGCGATGTTCGTTTGTAAAAAGACTGTGTTTGTCCCTCTCCACAAAACAGACTGAACATAACGAAATACATGTTGTGGAAGATGTGGTTATTTCAACACATTCTGGGTATGCTGCTACGTACATTAAGTGGGTAAAATGCACCTTTAGACTTCTATAACTTCTGTTTACATTGGACAAAATGTGACGACTCGAATACATGACTTTATCCGATCCAGACCCAGGTAGTTTTATCTCTGAATATGAAGAATACTTCTATTTAACGCAGTTTAGTCTGTTTTGTCATAGAATAACTTGATTCGACACCATTAGCGAAAATGTTGAAACATTTTTTAAAATCGGATTGGTTTTGAAAAATCAATCTTTTCTGCCCACATCTGATTACATGACAGCATTCGCCACATATGAAGATTTTTGTACATTCTGATTCTTTTTGTTACGCCAACGGATAGAAAACGTTTTTGAAGCATTTTCGCAGAAAATTGAGGTGCGTTAACGACTGCCTATTTAAAAGTAATTATAATGGAACGCGTTTTTACTTCGTAAAAAATTAAATACGCAGTTGGTGTTTGTTAATATAGGAAACGTTTAGGGACGGACGATTGCTGATGTAGAAATGCGCTCGTATTTTGACGACTTCATTTGATATCATCATCACATTATCATTGCGTTGCACGTTTTCGGTCGGAACTCGTATTATAAACATCATGTCATGAAAGAAGTCTGAAACAAATTTTGAACCAGGCTTCAGGTACCGGTGTTTAGTATGTGACGCAAACGTTTAGGTGCTTAAAGACTGCTGAGTTGATGTGGAACAAGTAAAAGCAAATTTTTACAAAGTGACAGCACCAAAAACGTAGAAAGCAGCCCTGGGTTATAATATTCGAGCACCTGAACAAAGAGTATCGTTAGAACCAAGTACCAAGCACGACTCGCTTACCTTGGCAAAAAACTTGATGTCGTCACTCGGGATGACTTCATGGGCTGCAAAAGATAGAGGTGAATTTCCAAGAACAAGCATCTCTTGGCGCTTTTCTTTGGCTGTTGCTATCGCTTGGCTCAGGGTGGTAACGTACTTCGAAGCCTGAAAAAACGTTTGCACTTTACACTCTTCGTGCAAATGACAAAGAAGAGTATGCTTCATTAATTGTCATCTCCAGGTCAAATACCGAGTTTTCCGGTTTGCAATACCTGATAACTGTCATTTTTTATATTGTGGGGGCGACGGCAGCTGGCGGCACAGACACAAATCTGAAATTTGCATCTAGTCGGGTTACAAAGTGTTCCAGACTACATACCTCGAAGCTATGCAGGATATGAAAGCTAACGTAATAAACCATTCTACAACTTCATATCACAGACAATGTTCACAAAGAAAATGAAGCATCAAGTGCATACACACAGTATATACCTGCGGTTTAAGGCAAAGCGAAAGTAGCAAAGCAAGCAACAAGAAATTTTGCTGAGATGATCAGGCGCAACAGTAACAGCAGAAAAACCTGGCAATTCAAAGTAATTGTAACAAGCCAGATGTTAGATTCGAGTCAATTCTGACGACCGAAACTTAATCGTATGCTCTGAAAGTGATTGTTTCGGATTTATGATGAAGTAATCTCGATGCACACATGGTTTGGTAAAATAACACCGGGAAACAAACACAAGTGCTTGCTATTCTTCTGTTTTTAAACTCCAAACAGCGCTCTGCAACATGGTACCTCACAAAGATCAAAGCTACCGTACGTATATTTTCGCTAACCAAGCACCATGATGAAGGTGAATGCAGAACCACTCTTGGAAACAATCCTTAACATCAATCAAATCAGGTTTTACAAAAAAATATCATCCTATCCGATTTATCGATTCGAACCTTTTGCACCAAATCGCCAACTAAAGAATGAAACAGGCGTCAATCAATACGATCGATTGGCGCAGAATCGCTCAGAGCAAAACAATTTTGTGCTAAGTCAAATTCTTCGCAGTTGGTTGCAGGCGAGCTGAAGCTTTGCAATGAATTGTTCTATGGATCTTGTCGTCGTAGACAGATCCAGGACAAGTTCTATATTAATGCTGCATGTGACGTTCCTCCCCGCACGAAAACCATGCGCGATATAACGACGTCCAGAGTTTTGGGTCAAGTGGCCTTTTTCATGACCTGCGCCCGGGCCAGACGCATTTCGGTCGTCACCACAAAGTTAAAGTTGTCGTGTGGAAACAAAGCGAACGCTCATAGGATCAGGCACTGACCTGATCAACGGAATAAACCAAACGCTGGAGAAGCATGGATGAGAAACGTTTGTCAACCGAAGATTTCACATCCACGGCGGATTTCTCCTCCTTTATCATGACGTAGTTGTGGAACTGCAACAAGGAAGGTTGTCACCATATCAATCATACCAGCAATAGTTTTGTCAAAATGTTATTTTTATTGTTTCCGAGAATAATTAGAAACCCACTCAAGTAAGATCTGACAAAGCTACAGCTGGGAAAAATTTTTACCAGAGAAGTTTAAGACATATGCAAACAAACATGGTCTTTTTTTGAAAAATCCACAGCGTTATAGACTTCGATCAGCAGCGGTGATCTACACCAGTGATTTTCAACCGGTGTTCCGCGGAAAACTAGTGTTCCGTGAAAGATCGTCAGGTGTTCCGCAGGAAATTTGAT
>JGI24159J19872_10004319_pt1 | contig 18060 bp, 12 predicted proteins | sample Ectturendosymbi4_FD_19872 | JGI IMG/M metagenome (IMG submission 19872) | reverse complement strand
CCCCTCAGCAGTTAAATTAGCTTTGTTACTGTCCAGTTTCAACTCGTGGTGGTGCATATATGTGGGAAGGAGCTGCTAGATGATCAACATAGACGAGTGTACTTTCTTGTCAATGAAAATTTCTTTCAGTCTTAAGGATTATTACAAAATGAATGTTGATTACCATTTGCCACTATTCATAAGTTTTACTTCCAAGTGCATTTTGTTCGTTATTGATCAGACTTTAACCCACAGGACATATTTCTTCAATAGTTGTGAACATTTGTTGAAAAATGAAAGAACGTCGAAAATTTTATCAGCGTGTCAACAACATCGAGCCGACAGCGAAGCTCTGTTCAAAGAATTGATTTTGTTTTCTGTCGCAGATCTGCCGTCAAAGCCTGGAGGTTGTGCAGCACATGTAAGAAATAAAAAAGGAAATTCCAATTCTCAACAATGTGGTTCTGAAAATTTTGCCAAACAGCAGGAAAGGTCGCGAAGAAGGTACGTCCAACATCAAGCCCCTACCAGCAAAGACAACAGCGGAAGTTTGGAAAAGGTATTTTATTGCGTCGGTTTGGCGGCAGTTTGCGTTCATAGCCGTTTAAAGTATATGTTTCTAACTACCTGGATTTCGATCTTCCAAGTTAGATGTCAAGATACTTTGGACTCAGACCGCGAAATGTAATTTGCTTCACTTGTTTGATGGAAAGAAATCATACAATACTAGCTGACATGCTTGTCTATACTTTTTTCTCATCCCATGGCAACTTGTGTCTGTCCATTCCATTGAATTGTTGAGAAACTAGTAATACGAAGTACGTTATATCATGTCCATGTCTAATGTCTAGCCTCTACAGAGCCATGGCTGAGGACTCTAAACCCCAGTTAGGGTGGCTGACCATTTTTTTGCGTTGTCGCCTAACAAGGACTCATCGATCTTATTTTTGGTGGACACTTATCACTACTTTGTGGCACTAAGCCCCTACGTATAAAACTTACTGTTATGTGAACATATAACAATGGTATTCAACGACAGAAAATTCCTGCTATGTGACGTTAAAATTACTCACGACTGGACATGGGACAAAATTCAAGTCCACTGCTCCATCTCATGGTTCAATTCCCATGGTAATCCCATTCACATGGACTTGTCTGCCGGTGCATCGTTACGAAGGCAAGGAACCCGTAATTTGTCAGCAGTTAACACACCGGAGGAGATATTTGCGGATCTGAGCACACCAAGGACAAAAACCGGTTTCGACCCAAAATTCCCCGCGCAATTGTGTGGGTCATCCAGTAAACTTCAATGTTTTTGCCAACTTTCTCTCTAATTGTTCAAAATTTTCAGGGAAGGTTAAAAATCTGTCGACGAGCACTGGGCTCGACAAATTAGGTTGAACCGGTGTACCGGCATTCGCAATTACTTTTCGCAGTAGCAATTTAATGATTTAATGACTCATCTATTTCCAAAAACATTTAACCGGGCTACTTTTGCGTATGACCAGTAGCCACACATCTCTGCAAATCTTAGAAGATTCGGTTTGCTATCGCACTTTTCGAAAAACAGCAACACTCACCTTCTTAACATCTCTAGAGCAATGTTAGTCACTTTGAAATTTTTGTTTTATGACACTTCGTGCAATCATATATGAGTTAATTTTCTTTGGCTATTAAATAAGCGATTTGATACGATGCATAAAGAAGGGCTTTCCCTTCAACTAAATTCAGTTTTAAGCAATGTGCCAGGTTGCCAGCATTTGTGAGTAGACAGTCTTGCTTTACAATTTTGACGATCCTGACTTCCAGTTGTGCATTACAAAATTGTTGAAATGTTCCTTGGGTTTACAAAGATTAAAAGTGCAGTTGGCAAAAGGCCAAACCGCTCCGTCCACGTCACAGGCAACATGCGCGGAAGCGCAAGTCCTCCATGGCCAGTGATATTTGAAAATTTGAAGATAACGATTTTTGTTGTTCGCTGCAGCGAATGTTGCTAAAATTGCCATATAACCTACTTTGGTGCTAACAACCGCCGTGCTTTTCTGCGGTGATGGTATCTGGACGGTTTATTTTCAGTGTGGCTTTTTTCCAGGGACACATCAGTTGCGTTCTTGCTTGTGACCATGTACGATCCAAAGTCATACAAAAATCATGTACTTAAGCCCTCAATATTAGGATCTCATGATTTACGTCATAACAGTTGTTTACGGTTCTCGGCACTCATGCGGTTGTCACATACGAGTATCTTCGAGTTCGGTGCATTGCTGGGACACGAATACTCAATATAAGCTTCATTTTTCTTTTGTAGCATGTTGCGTCTCCCACGATTTGCAACGAAGCATCATCGAATGAAATTGAAAGACATGACTCGCATTCCTCAAGTGCAAATTCCAAGACAAGCGAAATTCAAGGCGAGAAAGGTGCTCATTACGACGTGTCAGTCTTTCAGACGCCGCGTAGTATTTTTCTCGTTTGTTGGATTGCCTTTGCAAAGATGGTTTCTTTCCGTTTCGTGATATATCACGTAGAATGAAGTTTGCATTAAGCAACGCAACTCTTTTGCTTTTATTGTCTCACTGCGGAAGCAATTCCGTTTGTAGGTTTTTATTGAGTTTTTTCAGAAAATTTTTTTTTTCAGACGCGGGTGATGATTCAGCGACAATAGAGTTTGGCATTGCTGGCAAGATATCAAGCGTGTCCGCGTCAGATTCATCAGCGACATTTTCGAAAATGTGAGATGACGGAAAGTTTCAGCAACTTTTGTACCACATGAAAATGAGTACTTTACAACCGTTCCTCAGGGTTTTTGTCAAAAATATAGCTCGGAGTCTCATATTCATCTGCAAAAAAAAGATATTTTTGGAAAGTGGTCTAGCACTGACGCAACAAACCAAAAATGTGTCATTTTTCAACACAAATTCCTTTCTCCAAAATCAGCAATGTTGTTTAAAACGTGAATTTAATTCCAAAATGACGCATATTTTTAAAATTACGACATTTGGTCAACAATCAACATCTAGTTTTCGTTGACATTGTACCTGGCAGCTGGCATAGTTTGACCAACAAACTAAAACAACTGAATCCTCGCATTTTTGCTTGTTGACAGATTTTTTAAACTTTTAACCGAATTGTTTTGATGTTTTTACTCAAGAATCCTTCGTTTTGCTCAAGAAAGGAGCGATTTCGAAATGCTCTGGGGTGGCAGCTGACCATTTGGCACAAAAATGTTTCGGTTGTGATTTCTAGTGACCACTGTGGTGCGCTGCTTGTCGGAACACTAAACCAAGTAGTCAGCAAACGGAAATATCAATATTTCTTTGTTTATAAGTATGGAAAGTTTTTTTCAATAATCAATGTTTTGGTAGTAAGCTTGAATGACGTGATTTATTCAAGAACTCTGGATAGAAAGAGTAACTTTCATATTCTTAATTTGGTAGGTTAATAAAAAGTCAATTTTACCGTTAGGTCAATATTCTTTTTATGGCGCAATAAAGTCAATTTTTTATAATTATCAGTTATTAGTCTGAATTTCTTTTTAGTATTGGTGAGAAAAAGTGAGAAAATGTACAACATTACATGATTTTACACTTTAATTCGTCCACCTGGTAATTGGCTTGCACTGTTGCAGTGTTATGTCGCAAGACTTAGTCTTATTTCGCAATAGCACATAGACTTGTGTCGCAAGTTTCGCTGAGAATTTGTGTGTTTTCGTTCAATAAATGTTCGTTTTGATATAGAATCTCAAGAAATTCTCAATAAATATCATTTATTCAGTCTAAATTTTGTTAGGTGAATAAAGTCAATTTTTTGAATTTTTAAGCCAATTCTTTTAGTTTTTAGGTCAATAAAAACTTGCCATATTTGTAAGTATCAGAAGGTTTGTTCTTTCTAATGCTAGTTTGTTTAAAGTGCTATGATAAGCATCGGTTAAAAGGAAGTCATTCCATGGTCTTTCACTTTGCTGTTTTTCATGCTTTAATAACCACGCAGTCTTTCTTTTGCCAGGTTGTACGGTTTGAAACCGTTTTTGTCTGAGTCATCTGCTGTAAAAGTATAAAATCCGACTGACTATGGTTTCCCTCGAAGAACATTGTGAGAATCAGTGAAAGCATAACAATGACGTGTTAAATAAAACTCTAAGAAGTATTTCGAATTCAAACAAAAATTGAAAACAATCTAACAACATGCCTGTGATTTTTTAATAATTGCAGAATGCAGAAAAGCAGCGAAACGCAAAGTGCAAGTATTGATCTAAAAGTTGACGTTAAAGTTAAAATACAGTCAGGATCGTCAAGTTTGGATCTTCTGGAACAAGAGTAAGTTTGCTGGAAAAAGTTTTGATAAAAAGTAAAAAACAAGGTGTTCAAATGAAGCGCATAATTCGATTTTTGTTAAACTCTCCTAGTTTCGATGAATGCGCTGTGGATCAAATCCTCGGCTGCTTAATTCTTATTTGGTTTAGGCAACTCTTTTCACGACAGCAGTTAGTCTTCATCGTATACACCGTTTCGTGGCTGAGCCATCTTTTCTTCTGGACGCTTGTTAGTTAGAACTGATATGTTAACCTTTTTACAAGCAAGCACTCCTGGGGTCACCAACTGTCACATTGACCTTTAAACCATTGAGCGAAAGCTACAGCATATTCAAAGCATCGACTTGCTGCTAAGACGAGTGCAACTGCAGTTGTGGAACATTTAGATTTGGAGGATAGTTAATTTGAGTTCGAAGAAAGTAATTCTGAATAAACCAACCTTTGGGGAGGTGTGCAAATGTTATTGAACACTTTAAAATATTTTGTCTTTTTTTGAAAGCAAAATGTTGCGGAATCAGGTCTATTCGACTTGAATTTCGTACAGGCACGTGAGGTTTTAGATATTTTGTTTTTTTCAGACCGCCTCCCAACTACGAAGTTTCCATGGCGTCTAATCAACAACAAGACAGGGAGATTCTTGCTGGTAAAAACGTAATTGCTGAATCCGATCACTGCGAAAATGAAAACTTGAATGAAGAGGCCAACACATCGAACATTTGGTCACCATCAACATCTAGCATTTCCTCGAGTGACGTTCTCTTGAACCGGACAGACATTCTGTTTGAAAGATCCAACGGTGAAGATCCTGGTCTGCTCATTGAAAGCTGCTCCGAGGCAACCGACTCGTGACTGGAGTGGCAAAGCACGTGTACTGTTCACACAAATTTCTTGAAAAAGTTTTGCGATCGCCGTGTGGGTATGGCGCTCATGCTCGATGAAGGTGTCAGGGTTTTAGCTGGGTCTGCTGTGATCCTGGCGTTTTCTGACGAAAAGCCCCACTTGCGGACGAAAAGCCACTTGCTGCAGTAAATGGGGGCAATGACGCAAAAACTGCTTTGTGCAAAAAATAACTGCATGGTTTGGCAGCATAGCAGAAGCTATGCTTCCATGGGAATCTCTACAAAAGGTTATGTACCCGTATATGGTGCTAAGACGTGTGCAAATCCATAGGTCAAAACAAATGGTCATTAATGTTTTATTTTTTTGAAAAGTGCAGATTTTTTTTTGTACAGCTCAGTACGCCTTGTTACTGCCTAAACAGGTTTATTTCTGAAATCCTTTTAATCGTGTTTTGCTTGTCTTCGTTATTTTATTTGTAAATTACAATCCACATCTTTTTCCGACTTTAAGTCTTTTCCACAAATGTTAATGAGATTTTGTGTCAAACGATGTTTATTTGCAAATCTTAAAAATCAAGTGATCCAACCAATCAGGCTTATTTTTATTCTTGATAGAACAATTTTTTTAAGTTTGTCAAAGTGAATATTTGTACTCAACTCGCTTCTCTGCAGTAATATGCTTAAAGCAACAGCGAAATATCAAGCGGTAGTTTTATGCTCTGGAAACTACATTATACAGTTTATCAGGCCTATGCTTCAACTGCTTGTTTTTCTGAGGATTGATCAGTCCTTTTAAGTTCGAGCACTAAAAAAACTGTGGTAAGTGAATCTTAGGCAATTTTTTCTATCAAAAATATTCTTTGACAGAAAAGCTACGTACAGTCTTAGTCTCAAAGCGAATTGTCTCGTCTTTATTTCTGAATTTGAGGTTTTCTTTGTTTAACACCATAAGCAAACGTTGGGGTCAAGTTATGGCCAAAATATCATGTTTGAGTTTTTCAAAACATGTTGTACTTTTAAGATTGCTTCAACATGTACGCTGAGTTGAATGATAAAAAAACTTACAACATCCTGTTCACATTCGCAAGCGTATTTTCAAATTCGCACTTTAAAGATTTAGTTAAGTATTGTTTGTTGGGAATGATTTTATGCGCATTTTTAGTACTATTTGATGTTAGTTTTACGTGTAAGCGACGAATATACTTTTTACATTTAGACTCTGTAAAACAGTGGTCCCCAAACTGTGGTACGCGTACCACTAGTGGTATGCGAAGGCCTTCAAGGTGGTACGCGAGTAGGCCTACCTTCTGTTTTTCTTCATAAAAAAGATGTATTCACAGCTTTGTCTTTCAACCTGTTTATAAATTCATGCATTTCTGCGTACTTTTTCTATTGGTTTTCAAAAATGGCCATTATGTTTCTCACCGCCATTTTGTACATGTCGCGTTTGCGTCAAGTCTAGTTTTCTAAGCGTTTGATCAAATGATATTGTTTGAATGAGTTTTCCTGGATCAAAGTAGTACGCAGTGACAGCATACCGGGAACCCGAGTGCTACGCGATCAGAATAAGTTTGAGAACCACTGCTGTAAAAGGTGTTTTTCACGATGCTTTATCCAGTTACTGTAAGTCAACAGATTTTTGTGTTGGGAAGCAGCGAAAAGGCAAATCGGGGCTATTCATAAACACAATCCATATTGGTTATAGTGAAAAAGTGAGAGGAAAACAAATTTTTCAGTGTTTACACGAACTGGTTTTTAAATTTTCAGAGACTGATGAAAGGGTCATCACTGGTTTTAAATTACCAAGTTGCGCTAAAATTAAGAAAAATTCTGATCCTTTCACTAATGCATCCAAAAACGCGCATAAAACGCGGTTTTCACACTGAACCTCTAAACATCAAATACGCAGTCACCAATCTGGTTTCACTGATTTCTCGCTAGCTTGCGCAACTGCACTGCATTCCTGCTAGCTTCAAGCAATCTTTTCAAAAGTGCAGTCCAAATTGCGATTTGAATAATGGAAATATTTGGTTACTTGCGTTAACGTGCGTTTGATGTATGTTATCGAAACATTTTTCTATTGTACTAATTTTGCCTATACCTAATACAAACCATTTGTCGTGTTGACGCCCGTGAGTCTATTGTAGTCGTTGGCACTGAGTACTTGATGTGTTTACTGCTGCTGTTGCGGTTCTATACACGTTGATTGTTTCATTACATGGTTCCAAATGTTTCATGGTATGCTTGCTTATACGAGAATTCCGCTTACATTTCGTATTTAGCTATAGCGGTTAAAAAAAACTTGTTTAGCAGGCCGTCAACCATCTAAACGGCAAACGTTTAGTGCTGCAAGCTCTACCCAAAACCTCAAGTGTCCTTTTCGGCGATAAAATGATATTTTTGGTAGGTAGTGGGAGTGTTTGAAAAGCTTTGAAACCCCGTCACTTTCACTCTGTCGGACACAGAGCAGGCGCATCGTAGTCAACGACATCATCGCTGCAGCCAAAGTTGCCCTACCTGTCAAGTCGTTAACTGAGAAAGTTGCAGATTGCAATAAAACCTGACTTGAAAGCTGAAAGCCTTGAACAGAGAAGAAACACCTGGATGTCAAGTATGCGTGGTGATCTTGAAAGGCACTGAAGGACTGGAAAAATGGATGATCATCCTAATACAGAAGAAGAGTCAGAAAGGAGCGCAATCGTTACTGTGAAAAAACGTTTGGCAAGGGGGGCAGGCCCGTAACCAGGTCTTAACGTTTGGATGGACAAAATAAATTTTTAGGGGGAAAGATTTTTGTTATATGTTTTAATAAACAATTTTCGTAGCCCATCAAAATTTGGGTGGGCGTTTTTCCAGAATGCCCCCATGGCTGCGGGCCTGAGGGGGATACGCGATGGAAGTAATGATAACAGTTGATTACTTGTAATTATGCGCTTTCCACGCCGCCGCAGGCGTTGCATGTGGCACGAAGGACTGATCGGTGCTTGCTTGCCAGAGGCAGTTTGTCAGTGGATTTGCGAGTTGGGGCAGGGATATCTAGAGCCTCTTTTTTGCCGAGATTGTAATGTTGAGAGCTATTTGTGTTTGTGTGAGTTGAATTCCTTTAATTGTTTTCAGACTGTGTCGTTGTTTTAAGCAGGATAAAGTTAGTACACAGAGAACAATGTACCTATTGGTTGTCACATTATCCTGTTTAAACGAACTTCAAATGGCGAAGCAAGAATTGTTGCGGCCGAAAGAACTGTCGGTCCAAACTGGAAACTACTGCTCCTGACGCTTCAAAGACTTTTACGTATTGGCTAAGAACGGCCAGCGATTTACATTGATCACTGATGAGAAGGCCGTGCTGATGACACTCCTGCTACCAATATAACGAGCTTTATTATCAGCTGCGTTTCAACCACCCATCTACCCTTTTGTGGAAGAAGATGAAACCTTTGAACAGATTATTGCTGTACGCAAGGCTGCATAAATAAACAAATCAACAAGGTTTATGCTAGGCATGTTCTCGCGAGTCGTGATCAACAGCCGGATAAGCCCGTTACAGAATATGCGCAAATATTAAAAGCTCTCGCTAAAACATGCACCCTTGGGTCTGCAAGCGCAGATGAATATTGAGCTAAACTGACGAGAGACGCTTTCATGAACAGACTCGCATCGCTTTTTATTCGTCAAATGATATTTGAAAAAGATGAAATAAATTTGATGCAAGCTGCAGAACTTCCGAAGTCTTGAACCGTACGCGGAAACAGGCCGCGATGATAGATCGAGAGACGGTTTTGGCGGTAGCCGAATATCGGACCCTTCCCCTGCGATCTAATTGAGCCAGACTGTTCGTTATCTGCTTTCAACAAGAGAAAAAATAGGAATGTTATTTCTGTGGTGGAATATTGTATGAAAATCGGCGTTCTTGTCCTGCCGTGAAGGCTGTATGCCATAATTTCGATAATCGAGGACATTTTGCGAAAGTGTGCAAGTCTAAAGCGAAAGATGTTACGTTTGACGTATTGGTGGTCTCTGCGGCTGAAGCCTTGACGTCAATCAATTCACAGGATTGCGAGAGATGCTTTTTCGGACTTTGCTCGGTTCGATTCCCGAAATGGTTTTCCATCGCTGCCGCTCCAAGGAACAAATTTGGGCCCTTCCGTTATCAAAACTAAGTTAAATGAACAATTGGTAGATGTTTTGAATGACACTGGTGCCTCTTATAACTTCATGAATAAATGGATTTCCGACCAACTGTCGAGGTTCAGTTGAACAAATATCTCTTGCTACGACAAAAACTGTGACAAAAATTGATAGCAAAGCTGTTGTTGACATTGACACCAGTGGAAAGATTTACCATCAAGTTTAGTTAGGACTAATGTTAGATACCTTTGCGCCGATGTCATTTTGAGCCAGAAGTTCCATTGACGGCAGTCCGAAATTACTCTGCATTATGGAGGGTCGGATAATTTAGAATTTCGCTAGAACCAGGAATTTTCGAATTCCTGGTCCAGGATTGCAAACCTATTGCTGCCATATCGCATATGTACAACCGAGAAGACTTGGGTTCATCAAGTCTGAAGTGCTACGACGGCTCGATACAGGAATAATCGAACCTGCGAAGTCCTCTTGGAGAACCCAAGCAAGTGGTAAGAAACAAATATGTGTCGTTTACTCTGTCACCACCAATAGATATACTTACTTTGATGCTTATCCTTTGCCCTGTATCCATGAAGTTGTCAACAACGCGGCCCAAGACACTTTTTACTCCTCACAAGACTTGAAACCGGCTTACCATCAGGTTCCTCTTGTTCCAGAAGATTGAGGCCGACGACGGCGTTTGAGGCATATGGTAGACTTTTTCAATACTGTTGATTACCGTTTGCAGTAACTAATGGAGTATTCGCTTTTCAACGAGTCGTGGACGACTTCATCAAACGCCATTAACTTACGAAGGTTTGCGCCTATCTTGACGATGTGATTGTCGCAGGTGCCACGAAGGAAGAGCATCAGAAGAAGTTGCAACACTTTACTGGAAGCTGCCACAGCCGATACTGACGTTTAACGAATCGAAATCGAAGATTGGTATAAAAAGCGTGTGGAGACTTACGATTTCGACTACAACCACTGCTGACATTACAACCTTCATCTTGACAGTAAGAAATGAAAAGGATTAGTGGACTTTTCACGTATTATGCGAAGTGGAAAGCGTTTGAAAGCTTTTTCTGATCTAATCCACGCAAGCCTTGAAGTTATCGGAGACATTCCGTTTGAAGTAGAAACAGACGCTTCTGATTACGCGATCGCTGCAATGTTGTCTCAGGGAGGCCGCCCTGTCGCTTACATGTCGCGAAGTTTAAAACAAATGTGAACTGAAATACTGTGCAGTTGAAAAAGAGGCTTCTGCTATAATCGAAGAAACTCGAAAGTCGTCCCAATTCCTAAAGATGGACACTTCATCTCGTGACCGACCAACGTTTTGTTGCTTTTATGTTCGATCATAGGAATCGTGGAAAGATGAAAAAACACAAAAATAATGGTTTGCATACTTGATCTGGGACAACTGAATCACACTGTTCGCCACAGACTTGTAAAAGAAAATGTCTCGTATTTGTTCGTCTATGTCAGGGGTGGACAAACTTGTTCAACATGAGTCATTGGCAGAAAACGAAACACCAGCGCGCCGCAATCAGTTTGTTGTGTCAAATACAGTTCAATGAAGAGTGCAGGTTTCGCATAAAATGACCTACATGAAATCGCGTAGACTCCTTGGCAACTAACCATATGAATGCGTGTAAACACAACTCACTATTATCTGAAATATTGCTATTAAAGCTAGAAGAGCCACACAAAATATGTGGGCGAGCCGCAGTTTGCCCACCGTTGGTCTATGTCATCTGTTACGGTCAAAAATTGATAATTACATAATCAATCCCGTAGGGGATTAAATATATGATTTGTTGCTTTTAGGCCAAAACTTGCCAATCACAAACGCTATAAGGCAAATCTAAGGCTCTGAAGATGCAGATTTTGCCTAGATTTTTTGAAGAAAAACAAAAAAATGCCCCTTTTAATTTTTTTCTGACTCATCCAAAAACCTTGACTGCAACAGTTGTGTCGTCACCCCCAAAAAAGTTCAAGCCCAAAATTACCAATTTTGTATAAATCGAAACTACAAGACTTTCCTCATTTTTAGAGGTTTGAACATGGGTTTCTCCAGCTCTATCCGCTGCCGAGTTACGTACGAGCCAACATTTTGGTTCTGCCGGACTAAAAAAATGTTAAGAGCTTTTACCCAAGGTTGCACTGGTATACCCTTTCAAGTTCTTTGCATCCCATATTTGTGGTTTCATGTCGTGTGACCAACCGTCTTGTGTTTGTTCCAGCGATTTAATTCGAGAACTGTTTTAGGCAAAAATCTGGTCCTAACAAACACTGTTCTCGAACCTTAGTTCGATTTCGGTGAAACTATAAAAACACATGTTTCAATTACCGGTAGCTGATGGCCCGAAGGTCCAATGCGTCAGTAAAGTAGTTCTTTTTAGACTACTCGTCTCTTGCAGACCAACGAACTCTGGGGAGAAGTAGTGAGAAAGCTAAACTCTGTCAATAAGTCTAAAACAAATTCTGGCACTTTATATTTTTCGCATGTTATGGTCGTTCGTACAAGTGATCACTTTGTTTCGCATTTCTCATTCGCAGTGCAAACTCATGATCAATTACAAGTTAGCCACACAGTAAGATAGTGATAAAATGAAACTTGGGATAGAAAGAAACCACAAACGGAGAGTTGAAGTAAATCGGTTTGGGAATTTTAAATCATCAGTATTTGTGGATGGGCTCCTGGGAGGAATAATGCCCGGGCAGAACTAGCAACCGTGATGATTTTAACCGCGGTACTTGTACCACTTCAAATTCCTTCCTAAAACAGTTTGTTGCTCGTTACTTTCATAAATTGGCCGTAACAGTCAGAACAATTTGTTGACTTGCCAGTAAAGTGGAATCTACATTACGTCCGACATCTCCCAAGATTGCTCTTAGGACATTCTCATCGTTTATACTGCAGACTTTCGCGCCTTATCGTGTCGTGAATGCAAAGAAGAATCGGCTTTTGCTGACGTCAGGCCTTGTATGCTATAATTTCGTTGTTAGGATAGTATCTTTCACTTCTTGATTCATGTGTTTTTATGATCGATAATAATGTTAAATCACGTAATTACCGACGCTGCTTTTGTGTATAACCAGAAACAAAAGTTTGAATAGAAAAGATTCAACGCAAACGATTTATATTTTCCGGGGTAAGTGGTCCAGTGGATTGAGAACCCCCGAAAAGCGCAGAGAATGCGTTCAATTCCCGATCGAGCTGTGCCGAAAACAGTAGACTTAAAAAACGGTAGTTTGGGGCATGTATAGCCTCGTGTTCGGCATTGGTGCAAGGGAAGGGTACAGACACAGTAATGGGCGTCAGAAGGATTTTTTCCAGGGGGAGCACTAGGGGATTTTTCCAAAATTTTTCCAGGGGGGCCAAAGGTGGTGAAATTTGTTTTTTCCCACTCGAAATTAAGAAAACAACCTTGTTTTGCTGAAATTTTTAAAATCCAGGGGACCAAACCCCCCTGCCACCCCTTCCGACGCCCATGCACGCGGTGCTACGATTGACTCGCCACCAAAGCGGCACAGATGAAAGCAACTGCGTGGCCCACGGCTCAAGCAAGCGGAGACGGACGCCACTCATCACTCGTGACACTACGAAGAGGGTTAGACTAAATCTGACACTTAAAAGTGTCAGAAACTAAATCTAAATCTGACACTTAAAAGCTGCAGAGAGGCTAAATTTTCAGAACTAAATCTGCCACTTAAAAGCTGCAGAGAGGCTAAATTTTGCAGTTTGTGGACAATACCCTCTTGTCATGCAACCTAGAGAAATGAAGCCCCTTCTCTCTTGTGTTTGTTGAGAGATATCTAAAAGAAACCTTGAACTTTGGTAATATAACGAATAACGTATTTAGTTTTTTTAAACATATTAAAATAGTGCCTTGGGTGATCAAACTTTCATTTTCCCTGTTATTAAAACAATAAAGTTGCCTGATTTACACTGAAAGTATCTTCAAGATCAAGGCCTAATTTCATATTTTCAAAAGCATGTTTATTTGTTAGGTACAACACCAAGTTACAAGCATTTTCCTCCCCGAAAATAGTACAACCACAGGTTACTATCATTTTGCTCCCCTCTAGAATACCCTCTGGTTGCGAACATGACAGTTATAGTTGACATTCTGTGCAGTTTGAAGGTCTACTCTAGAGACACATAAGCAGGTCGGTGAGTTCATGAAACTCCAACGAAAAATGTTGCCGTCGAGGCGGGTTACACCGGTGTGGAGACAGTTGAATGGCACGCAGCCGCTCCAAGATAGACGTGCCCTAGGGGCTGCTTGCGAAGGTGGTGTGGGTGAAAACTATGCTGGAGTGATGATTTTCTCCTATGTACTGCCCAAATCTCGAAGAGATTAAGCTTGGAGTCTAACACTTTTGTAGCTTTGCAAAAAACGGGGGCGTCGGGAAGGCAGTTTCTGAGGTTCCAGGTGTTGTGCTGCGTAGACTACCTGATTCATGAATTGATTTCATCTGCTGGAGCTCTCTGGACGAGTTGGTTAGTAAGGTTATTCCAGCGCTGTTTGACCGAGGCAATGCCCGATAGTACCTGTAGGAGGTCGACCGTGGGTGTAGGGCGTGAGGAGCCAGCGATTATCTCCACGGTTTCATTGTGGGCAATATCGACCTTGGTGTTGTGAGGACTGCGGCACCAGGCGGATGCTGCGAAGAATCGCTCTACACTAATGCAAGTGCGCATGGACGGAATGTGGTGATGCTGACACCGCGATCTAAACAGGATACTGCTGTGTAATCTTTTTCTTTTGCAGAAGCAACGTAAATGGCGGCAACAGCTCCCATCCCCATATGAACATAATACCAAGAACGAACTTCTAGCGGCTTCAAACGCAATACTCTACGACATGAAGAATATCTGCACCGCCACTGGCACGAACGTATAGCCACGCTGTTTTGCAAGCTGTCCGTTCTCACGGATCTATCACCGCAAGAAATGTTCAACTTTTGCAAATGGTCTGAACCGAGAAAAGTTCAGCCTTCAGTTTTCACCTTCCATGGACCCACTACCGTAACAAACGTTTTGTCACATGCAGTACTGGGAACAAGTGCTGTATTCATGCTTTTTCTGGAATAATATCGACATTACACGTCGGGGATGGGAGTCGAACATTATAGAACATTATATAACAATTTGGAAAACAAATACTGAGCACGCATCTTGTTACATTTTTTTCTGCACAACCATATATAGCAGAAAATTCACTAAATATATATATTTTTATTCCACTTTCTATATTGTATTTTTTTACCATTTTTTATGACAAATGTAGCTTCTTACACTCTCACAACGGCTTTTTATCTTTTATACTCGTTCTCACTCACTGGTTTGTGCTCATACTGTGACAATTAACTTCGTAAATCATTATCCTATATCGCCTGTTAACTGCATACTGCACTGTCACCCTATTTGCTTCGTTGGTCTCGTACATTCCATCTAATTCGCGTCGGTTAGCTGTCTCCTGTAAAACAAATTTCAGAGAATTAGCGTTGCTGTACCAAAATCTAAGAATATCGAACAAAGTTTAAAATTATGCTACACAAATTTATAAACCAACACACACTGCACAAAGGCGAACCTAACGCCAACTAACAAATATGTTAGTGCAGAGCGCAGGGATAGAAATTCGAAAACATCTACATATAAAACAAAATACAAAAAATATTTGGTCGCAGCAACCAATTGTAAATATATCCGATAAAATGTTGTGTTTTTTCTCACCCTCCTTCTTGTGAAGGAGGCCGCCCTCTACGTGAGGAACCTTGTGTTTAGGCGAAGTTGGTGTGTTTTTATTCTCGTTTTTACGACAATAAAATATCAATGTACTGTCAAAAAAAATGCTGACACCCCACGACGATCCGGAAAAGCATCCTATTTCGTGCTGACAGCTCAGCACGGACGCTACAATGTGGTGCTTATGTGTAAGCTATCGATATGGCTTCATGTTGAGATTTTTGTGGACAGGTTCGTGTGGGAGTGGTGTTCCATTCATAAGGACATGAAGTTGGCACCCAGATCTTTTGTAAATACAGTAAACCGGAAGAGTGCGGTAGTAGTCTCGGCCAGACTTTGTTTGAGTCTCCACTCCTACTTTGCTGTTTTTGATTTTTGTGCAGGTCTTTTCAACATCATTTGCACAGTTTCAACATTTTTAATCCATAGTAACATTGCTTAATAGGTGCCTTCAAATGAGTGATTTTATTTCTGTTAAGTGTGTACCTATCTGAAAGTTTTGGATTTTTGCGAACNTTTTATACANAAGGAAATATTTATGGAGATGAAAATTAACAAATATTTGGTTAACCACGGTTTGTGGAAGGAAATAGCTTTTTTTCTGGATGCAAGCGGATAAGCATGCTGGTCGACAGTGTTGTTAAACCTACTAATAAAAATTTCACAAGTGTTGATTATAGCACTCTTGCTGTTGTTAAATTAAAAGACTATGAAGATTCATGTTTACATTTTCAAGGAAAGACGACAGGTCAAAGTTTTCTAATTAGTGTATTTTTGGTTTGTATATTTTGGCACACTCGGGTGGAAAATGAAGGTCATAAAAGTGGGACGATGGTCGGATATGCATTGATCTAATATTTCGTTGGTGTTTCAATTTTCAAGATGAAACCAGACTAAAACGATTTGATCAAACCACAACAGTTCATGACGGTATGCACAAACATGAAACAATATAGTGGAAAAAGAAACAAATTTGTTTTTAAAGAATTTATTGCTATCAACGGAGCAATATGAAATTTCAAAAACTTGCTGGCGAACTCAATGAATGTCCTGCAAAGGGTAACAAACCGGAGAAATATTAGGATTGAAATAGACTTAACAAGCAGCGATTTAGGAAGATAGGAACGCATTATTCAAGAAACTTTTGCTTGTATCTCAGCCTCGTAACAATTTGCTTCAAGGTTTGCCTGTCAATGCGCGTGAAAATGTTGTACAAATTCCTAAACAGTGTACCTGACCAACCCCGACGGCGTTTTTGTTGCTAATCATGTAATCACTTCTGTTTAACCCTGCTCAGAAATCCTTATTTTACTATACGCGTCAGTAAAAGCAGGGAATAATGCTACCCATAATTTGCATACGTGTTCCTGGGACACGTGACATCCGTTATTTCCCGACCAAATTATTTTTTAATGCCATATGTGCATTGTTAATCACTTTCGCAACAAAATTTTATCTTCCCAGCGAAACGTACATATCATTCAAATTGTAGGCATGATACCACCAAAAAAGGATTTTTTAGAGGCAACTTTTTGTTTGTGCGTCCAAAACGTCATGCACATGTTAGATCTGTTTGGATTTCAGATCAAGTCATGGTGTGGGAAGATTCATCACATATATGGTATAGATGGTCATATCTGGCCAAACAAGTTTTACACTTAAAATTGCATTGAAATGTTAACTTAGAAAAGTGTCCAAAATTGTCTACACATCAGGTACCCCTGGGTAGTATAGTACCCATACACAGTGGCGGATTAAGGGAGGTGCTGTCTGGGCTACAGCCAGGGGCCCCCAACATTTAGTGGGCCCCCATCCCTAAGTCGGTAAAAAGTGTAATATGTGAACAATGCACAATACGCTGTAAAAGATACCATCGCCAATTGGAACTAATAAGTAGGCGCTCTGTGCACACTCATTGAAATTGCTTCGTTGACATAAAAGTACTTGATTCTTTCGGCGTGTGGTCTGGCCGACACTCACCAGCACGTTAGTACTTGAAGGTATAAAAAATTAAGGTATTCCATCCGCTTGTCTTATTTTGGTTTTCGATGCGCATGCGGTATCCACGTCATGTGAACAACGGTCCTGTAGACAGCCCCGAAGGAAGTTGTTAACTTGTGAAGTGGTGTCAAGTCTCTCAACAGTGGTGAAAGTAATTAGATTTTAGCTTAGGATAATAAATCACTGTGTTATAAGCAGGGACATAGTGCTAATAAAAAAGATGTGGGAACGCACAAAAACTAGCTATTTCAAAACAGCTTCAAACCCTTTTTAAAGCAAAACATGACAAAGGTGTGGGAACACCGTTCCCACGCGTTCCCGCCCCACTACACCCCTGGCAGAAATGCCAGAGTTGGTATATACGCCACGTATATATTCTCATGTACTTTTATGTATTTGTGTGTTCTCTGTTACTGCAATGCATGTTTGAAGTCTAGAGCGTTGCGTGTAGAAGTGAAGACCTTACACCAGTTGTCCCCAAACTGTGGTACGCCTACCAGTAGTGGTACGCAAAGGCCTTCAAGGTGGTACAAGAACAGATCTACTTTCTGTTTTTCCTCACAAAAAAAATATATATTCACAGCTATAATTTTAACCTGTTGGATTCAGTTAATAAATTCCTGACTCTTTGTGCAGCCTACTTCCCTTATTGGTTTCTAAAAATGGTCATAATACTTTCTCACAGCCATTTTCTTCATGTTGCATTTGTGACAATTCTGGTTTTCCAAATGTTTGATCGAATTATATTTGGCACATTGACTTTTCCTGGAACAAGGTGGTACGTGTTGACAGTACTGGACTGCGATCAGAAACATTTGGGAACTGGTACGCGATCAGAAAATTTTGGAAACCACTGCCTTACATAATACACAATGTCAACTGGTAGTTTAATACCAATTCTGGTAATATTTACTTCCAGGATGCAAGTTTGGGCATTTTGGTACAAGCTACTTTTATGTGAATCTCCATTACTTGGTACAATTCTTGATAACTGACTTAAAACAGAATAAACGCAATAATAAAAAGAAAAGTCGGCAGATATC
>JGI24159J19872_10004318_pt1 | contig 18060 bp, 11 predicted proteins | sample Ectturendosymbi4_FD_19872 | JGI IMG/M metagenome (IMG submission 19872) | reverse complement strand
AATTATCTCAAAGTCTTGTATTTTTACACATTTGCTTGTCAGAAGTGGATGGGCCTGTGCCTACCCGGCCCCCGGGTTCCTCCATCTATGACTGCTACCCAGTTGCGTAATCTCGTCAAGATCACCATGGTTCGCAAAGCAACTAGTTACGAACCTTAGTGACGTTTCAAGGCGGAACTTCTGTCTCCACAGGCAGCGCCCGCATGCGTTTTTTCTTACGGCTGCGTCACAATGCTTTCAGTTAGCCACGGTTGCAAACTTTCCGACTTCGCTCTCACTCTATAGTTGCGTCACAATAGGACGGAAATCCAGCGTTCACAGTGCGTGCTGTACGTTACTGCGCATGCTTTCAAAGCAGCTATGAATCTGATGTTCAGCAAAATTTTGGAGTTTTGATGGTTTGCCAAACTTAATGTTGAAGTGGATTTGATGTGGTTCTGAAGGTAGTTATGATGATTTTTATTTGAAGGTAGTTACGATGATTTATACTTGAGAAAGCAAGGCGCAACTTTGGCCAATTTTATTCTGTGTTATCAGAGGACATTTTGCCTAGTGTTTGCACTTTCTTTTACTAGTTGCTACAATTCGAATGTATTACTGCAGTTTGGAACATTGGCGTAGCCAGGGAAGGGCCAAAGGGGTCATGGCCCATCAAATGAAGCAAATATGACGTCAGTTTATGAATATTTCTTTAATTTCATGAGGGAAACGAGGACATGCCCACGGACCCCCTATACTTTTCCTAAAGTTGATTTGTGACGTCACACGATTGTAGCGAAGCTCTGCCCCCCACACGGAAACTTTCTGCGTACGTCACTGATCGCCATATATTCATTGTTTGCTTTCTGTCATTATTTCACTTAAGATTCTCGGGGTCCACCTCGCTCAATTTTTTTTCTAAACATATATCATGCCTTGTTCTTCCACATGTCGCACTCGCACGCACTATGGTTGTGTTCATTTGATTCTAATTTTGTTTGTCTTGAACAGTGAAGGCTAAATGTTTTGAGTTTTTTTAAACCCCAGCAGGACCACATTGATGTGTAACTCAGAACATTGGCACCCGCAGAAACTTAACTCTAGCAAAATCGAAAATTGGCCCTCGCTCATGGTTTCAGCAGACAGGTATCTGTCACCAATGTTTGGTTATTTCGAAGAGACTATGAAAGGTGATGTTTACAAAGGCGCAAATGCTATCTGTAACACTTGTTTATGCAACTCTTCATTTACCCTGGGGGATTACGACCGAACCATGCCCGGCTTTCGGATTCCCATGACCGACAACCTAAATTTGATCAGACTGGTATTTCTCCCTCACATAAAGTTTGAACGTATGGGCGTCTGGGATGTGATTGACAGAAAAACTGCAACGTGTACAAATAAATGGTTAAACCAGGTTTGGAGAAACTGCGGCACGCGGGTCAAATGCGGCCCGCGTTAACATTCAGAATGGCCCGCAGCAGAATTTTCGTTACCGAAATTAGAACATAACATCGCATCAACACGAAACTCCATGAGAAGTAGATACTTAGTACGTCAGAGGAGGTCTCTCTCGCTCCTCACAGTTTCTTTCCTTATTTATCTTAAGACAAAGGTAAGATAATCTATTATTTTTCGCGACCAGCTAGCGATATTCCGCGATATCGGCGGCCCTTGATAGTAACTAGCTTCATGCCTAGGTAATAATGGAAGATCCCTTCCAGAAGGGATCCAGTAGGGTTTAAAATCAGAGTTTCGGAAACGTGTTTTTCCTACAAGAACACTTGACCAGCTGCATCTGGTTTGCGTTTGCCACAGGATTTTAATGATTTTTCCGTTTGATAAAATACGTTCTGCCCCCGGTAGTTTCGTCAGTAAACTGATAACTTGCAACCCTTCGCTTTATGCAAGGAATGTTCATTCGTTGTTATGCCAATCTAGGTTATTGTCATGAACTTATTCCTTGACTTTGAGAAATGAAATCGTTGTACGTTTGCAATATTAATTTTCAAGAAAAAACGCATGAATTTCCTCGTAGTGTTTGTTCAAAACTACTGTACTTGTGAAAAACCGATTACTTTACAGAACATTGCAAACTGTTTTTTAGGCGCATTTGAATATTATTATGTTCTCTGCGCATTGCTTTGATACTTCCACTTGACGTTAAATGCGAACTAACCAAAAACGTGACGGGCTACGCAACATTTGCCAGGGCTTTCCAAACATTGGTCATGGTTGACTGAGTTTTCATAACGTTCCACTCGATTAGCTTCAACTTGACAGCATGATCTAATAGATGTATTTAGAAGCAGCAGGCAGGGATAAAGACGGTTAACAGCACATAGCGCACTGCAGGTCTCGAAAGATGCCGACGTGAAGACCGTCGTTGTATAAATCTTGTAGGCCGTGATCCGCGTTGCCTTGAACAGCGAGCGCAAGTCTGCGGTGTTGGTGATGTCGCGGGTCAAGTTTACAGGCAGCGGAGCCACAACAAACATGCGGTGAAAGATGGGATTTTTTTGCAGTCGAACGTACACTTTAGCGGCAGTGTCAAAGTCAGCGCGAAAATTAGCTGCAGGTCCGCCGATTACTGCAAGGAGTTTGCGATCATGAGTTGTGCAGAGGTTTTATGTCGAATGAGGTTGCACGCTTAGCTCTACTCGTGAAGCGCTTGGATCGCTTAATGGAGCGTGCTGTTTTGTGGCTTTATGTATGCTCTACATAGCTCTGCAATCTTTTCAATGATGGGTTTGATACGTAGGCCTAAACCCTCGTTTAAAGCGAAGGTAGAAGGCGGTCTGCAGAAAACTAAATGCATTTTAATTAATTCATCTCACGTCTTCATTGCCTTCATAACTTTTGAAAGGATGTTCATGATTGTGGAAGCAACGTTCACGTAAAGATATAAATAGCTGGTGTCAATCATAGTAAAAAAAACAAATAACATGGTTTCAACTTGCTATTAGCTTTTTAGTTTAGTGCTGAATTTCTTTGTTTATCTTTTTGTAAAACGTCATCATGAGCTAATTGTTCACTCTGTAACCAATTTTAGCGCACAGCAGTGATGTGTAGCTTCATATACAGTTTTAGGAAAGTTTCGACCCACGTGTGTTATGATTACGTCACAATACTTTTATTGTTCTGTTGTGATTGAGATCAAAAGATATACCTCTCAACAAACCCAATAAGAACGTGAACCAAGTAAAACGACAGTTTTTCATCTCCGCAAACGTGCAATTTTTTCAAGTTTCGTTTATTTCATTTTTCAGACTTTTCGGTATGCTTTGACCTTTCACCTTGTCTTCAGCCCGTTTTGGTTGCTCAAAAATGTGGTTTGATTGCGGCTTAACAAAAATGGTTCGTGCTGTTCTCAACTGGTGTTGACGCATTTTAGGTTTGAAAATGAAGCATTGCTCTCCAAAATCTAAGCAAACTTGTCAGAGCTCCGATAACCTTTTCCTAGTTTAAGGTTACAACTTTGAAAATATTTTTAGTTCGTTTTTTTATCTTTTGGAAAGTTATTTTCTTGCGGCACATCAAATTGCCACTGTAAACAAAATTCGCGAGGTACACAATCTTACAGAGGGTAATTTTGTTCCCCTCCACTACGAAGCTTAAAACCAAACAACAATGATGTCTGGTGGTCATATTGGTACGTGTACGTGGGAGGAAATGGTTTTTCGTTCAGCTTGTTGTAAATCGATCGCTTTAAGCAAGTGATTTTCGCCGAAGATTTGCCAAACTCAGCGTGTATCACTGAGCAAGCGATCAGGCCCAAAGTACGACGATCAGCATTGAGTTCCGGTCATCGCCTCCACTAAGAAGGCTGGTGTCCGCGAAGGGGTGATCAGATCACAAAAATCAAAGAGAGATCGACATGCAACATTATATCCAAACATTTTGAGGGAACACTAGAACATTCCGCATCAACCTGTCTCAGGCAAAGTACAGCCTGACAGTAGCAATTTTTGAAATCTTGTGCTTGTTTCATACAGTGTTCAAATTATTTCAGATTTATGAAACGTCTAAAACCGTCTCAGATTTCTGAAACCACTGTCTTTGTTTAACGCAAAAGTATGACAGGTTGTTTCTACATTTTTGTTGGCCTTTCCACAAAACTTTTGTCGCGCAGTTGCAAAAATAACGACCAAATGACGTCACTAACCAAACTTGTTGAACTTAGCCACGGAGACACATTCAAACTAGGATTCCCACGAACCAGGCTTTTGTCATGACATCGCACGTTTACATACACATTGGTACGTTCTCCTTAACGAAACTGATCTGATGACTAATCCTTTAGTTACCTTCAAAGCATTTTACTTTTTTGCAGCAGAAGTTCCGAAACCTTTATCCGATTAATGACGTCAAAGTTTCATCTTGACATTTTGTTGCTAGGCATTAGTTGCCAAGGTGTTGCAGTTGGAATGCTGTGCTGTTACAGGCCGTTTTATGACTGAGGCACAATGGCGGAAAAGAAACATTAGTAAGACATTTGCATGCTGACCGCGAAAATCAGATTTGTCTTGTGATGTCACAATTCGAAACAAGGCAAGGTGCGATTGTCTGTCGACGCTACCTGCGAGCTTGATTGATCATTCCCGTGATGGTGCATTTTTTTATGAACGGACAACGCAAATAAGGCATTGGGATCAACTGCTGCGTAATCAATATTGCTCCTATAGAATGCCGGAAAAAACCTGAAGTTTTTGCCCACCTGCTTTGCAACACTTTTGTGATGAAATTTATATAACACATAACTTTTCGAACCTGGACTCTGCATGCGACCAAGCTTCTCTCATAAACAATCTCATCAGCCTGTAACGTCGACAGATATGCGTGTAAATAGTATTTGTCTTAACACAGTAGAAATATATCATTTCATAGAAAAAGTGATCTTCCTTTCATCTGCTGGTTCTCCACTATAGTCATTGTTTACTGAAATAGTTTTTGTTCATTTGCATCGCAGTTTGACAATGTGGTATTAGTTTTAAGCCGCTGAGTTTCATGCAAAACAACATCCAGCCTTTCTACAGTAAATGGCATCAGAAAGTATGAAGACTTTTATTTAGCTTCAAAGAAGTTTGTTTCTCAGATATCTGGTATAAGCACAGAATTTATTTAAGAATTAGAACTCGTGCTTTCTTTAAAACGCGGCAAGAACCGAGCAAACTTTTGCATTTACACTGGCAATGTTTTTGCATTCCCATCCTTGGAATCCCAATCGCGTCACGTGATCAAAGCCACGGGACATACTTGACCTTTGGTGAGCGGTTCACTAGAAGCGATGCATGCACATCCGCCAAATAAATTATTCTGTTTTCATTGCCTTCTTGTTTTCGTTCAGCAACTTTTGGTTCGACGGGTACTGTAATCGTAAAACTGTTGGGCAGGGGGGGCCAATATCTTGGCTCATTGTGACATGAGCGTTAAAGGAAACAACGTTTGGCACTCTTTCTGGCGACCCATATATTTTACTGAAAACTTGTAGGGATCGTGGGGAACTCCGATAAGAACCATTGGTTTAAACTAAGCCATTGTCTTCCAGCCGGGACGCTGGCACACCCAAGAGACTCGCTAAATTAACCCAGGGGCACGGAGTCTTTGGTTTATTTGACCGAGCGCTGACAGCTTTCCAGTGCACGACAAGGATACCGTAAAGCGCTTGGGCGGGAANTCACTGCATGAAACCGGGTCAAATCTGTGTATTGTATGTGCAGAGCTTGTTGTCATGTGTTGTCGAGACACAAGAATAACTTCAGCAGCCAACAGGGAAATGCACTTCTCAGGACTGGAGACGAAGCGATGGTTGTTTTGCTTAACTCCTGTTGCACTGACTTTTGCAGCACAAGTTGTTTTCGTTTGGGTTGGTCAAACTTCTGTTTTGTTTTCGTGATTGAGGCATAAGATGATATGGGCACCTAGCATCCCTTCAACATGAAATCCTGTTTTTCGCTGTTGCGATTTTAAAGAAATCTTTACTGGATTAGCACACTGATTGTAGTTCTCAGTTTTAGAAATGCAAACCAGTTGAAGCTGCCACGTTTGCAGGGCGGTGTGCATGACAATAGGCATAACTGCATCAACCATCCAGACAAGTTCGAAATGGAGAAAAGATAGAAACTACATTGGCGTTTTCAACCAGGATCACAGCAATTCGTGTTTCAAAAGCGACTGAGCAAAAAGTTCTTTTCTCAGTGTCCACCTGTTTGATTCATGTTCCTGCGTTCGCATTTCCAGTCGCCAAACGATCGCACAGCATCGATTTTGCGTAATTACGCCGTGCAAGCAGACAAAAAGTGCAAACTTCAGCATGAAATCAATAACGTGCAATTAGTGATTCTGCCCCAAACTGCGCGCGCACGACGTTTCCAATCAATGCCCGGCGAGGAAAGTCGTAAAGTTACGGATAAGCTGCGGATTTGCTGTCGAGCCTGCTAGCGGTTCATCGAGTGGCCAGTGTTTCGGAGAAGAAAAGCGACACGTTGCTGACAGGAGCGCGAGACAGGGTTTTGTTCATTTCGCCTCGTAGCACACCAGTGTCACCCGTAGAACTGTTTGTTTTGACCTCAACGGAACGCATCGTACTTCATTAAAAGACGCCTTCTCGTCCAAGTGCACGGTTGATTTTGCACCAAAGATATTTTTAAAAAAGTCAGGTGACTGATTGTGTGCTCCCAAATGGGTGGCTAATGGAGTGAGGTTGTCCGTGGCGGAATAGTGGCAAAAAGGTCTTGTCAGTCGTACGTAATCCGAGGCAAATCTATTGTGCAAATACGACAGCGACAAGCTTGGCACGTGGTTTCGACTTCGCTTTGGCCACATCGCACCTTCCACCAGAGACTGCAGACTTGCAAGTGTGATGGCGCGAAAGATACGTATAGCTCAGAGCAGCGCGTTATCGAGTAGGTCATAACAGCTGACGTGCAAACAAGCGTAAGATGGGACGCAGAGGCGCTTGCCACAACAGACCGTGAGTTCAAGTTGTTAACTTTGCACAAAATTGCTGTCATTTCATTGCAAGTTCCTCAAAAATGTCATTGAAATATAGCTTCTTAAGGTAGGTTGAATCTGCTCTCTTAATTGGTTTGGTGCTTCAACTGGCTATGACAGTGTTCCCTTGCAAAGAATATCTGTTGGAAGTTAAAACCCGAATGGGTAGAAAAGTTTATTGCCAAGCTCTAATTTCAGTCAGTTTGAAGTCGTGATAAACAAACTAAACTGCATGTAGGGCATGCAAGATATGGGTTGTTTGTGTTGTCAAACAGGGTTGAAGAGGATGTAATTGTCAAAACAAGCCCTGTCAAACAGGGTTGAAGAGGATGTAACGTCATGGGTAATTTGGTAGGCTGAGGTCATTTATGGGTCATTGTTTCGCAAAGATTATTTATCAAAACAGCTGTTTCCAATCTGACAGATAGATGGGCATGTGCTTTATTTATGTGTTGTTTAGCTCAGTGAACTCTCTTGACTTCCTGTTCGTGTTGCCCACCAATATAAAAACGTACAACCGACGCTGTAGACATAGTTTTCAATCGTCACACGCAACCTTGCCAAAACAACATTGCTGGCAACAACGATGATGCAGCCGGAAAACGTTTGTCAAAAACTTTAAAAATATTGAAAGTTTGGTTTTGCAGGTTTTTAATAATTTTCAAATTCTCGAACCAACCAACCAAACTGCCAGCTTTGATGTCATCCAGTGTGTGCGCAGTACAGCAAACCGTTTCAAATTAGAACAAACATCACAACTTTTTGGTCCTTAACTTAAGGCGGTAAGTTCGTACTTACGTCCTAACCCGCAGCTTTATGACGAGGGGTGGGGTGTGATGCTAATTACTTGTTTATCCGTACTACAGCGCAGAAGAATNAAATACTAATGCTTTCCATAGTTAAGTTTTAAGCCTGAAATCCGTCCATCAAAACCATTTTCTGACGTCTCAGCAGTGATCACTGTTATGGGCAGAAAAAGTAGTTGTTTTTCGAAAAGGTTTTGGTGAAAAGAATGAAAAAATGATACCATTGCTGAATGTTTTTCTGCCTTGTTGATTATCTTCGCCTTACCAGAATTTTTCATCTTATCTTACACAGCGTTTGCAAAAGAACATTGCACCTCCCTTTTCCTTAACAGGTGAAAGTGATGGGTACCAACATGTCATCCAGTTGATATTCCCAACCGCAGGCTTGCCTTCGGTGGATTTTTTGCAGCGTCAGTGTTAATGATTAGGCCCCAACATGAAAGCAAACAGCAGGTGATGCGTAGGCCAACTTTTGATTTGATACGATTGAACAGGATAAGCAGCATGCGTACTTGCCCGCCTCTCTCCATAATCCCCTGTCCTGAAACCCAACGAATTAAAGAAATGCCTTGTAGTCTGCGGCAAACCATCATTGTTTTACGTTTATTTCATCATGCGACTTGCACGGAATACCGGATACCAACTTTAAAAACCTCGCATTTCCCCTGTATTTTATTGTCAGCCGTAATTTAAAAGCCTTCCAAGTGCGTTGCACATTGCTTTGTCGATTCCAGTTTTGGAAACACCCAACTTTGGTGATGCTGAAGTGAGGCCGTATATGAGCTGCGCATGAATACGCTGTTTCTTGGGTTGAACTCGCGTCGTCGTAAAAGCAGTGAGACATGTCGAAGACTTCAATTTTTGCGGTCATTTGTTCGCCACTAATATTGACAAATCAGCAGCAGACTGAAGAAGAACCACTGGAAATACCACGTCAAGCATTTAACACGTTTGATAATTACTTTGTGATTGCAAAACTGATTGTAACCTCGTGCAGAACCGAGAAACGGATCTCCGTGATGCTAAAATTGATGTTCTTGTGATTGAAATGACCTGACCCGACCTCAACTGAACCTCGAAACGCAACGACTTTGCTTCGATATTAGAAACGCTTGTTGCTGTTGTTGCATCAGATCATCGCGAATGCCTCCACCCGGAACGTCGTGCTTTTGCAGCTAAAACTTTCGCCGCCGTGTGTTTGTTATTGCGGACCAAATGCGGCGACGACGCGACGAGTGGGCGGCGAGATGTTTGGCGAAACAAGACGCAATTTTCGCTGTGAAAGGTTCTTGCGACAAAATTTGGGTCATGCGAATTTACCGGAGCCCACGCATCGCGGCTTGTCACGAAAGATGTCGTGTTGTCGCTTAATCTCTTGTTCAAAGTTATGTTTGAGCTGCGGCAAGGCCGGCAGAGTTTTTTTCAAACGAGAAAAGTTATGAACGTCGATGAAACTGAAATGAGTTCGCGATAATGAAAACCTTGCTTTTTTATAGCCGTGAGCAACATCACGGTTGGGTCATCAACGGTCCGCCATTGTTTTATAATTATTTAGCATCATGTAATGACGGGGCCGGGAAGTAAAGACGTAGGCTGGAGCTGTTTTCTGGTGTAATTGTCGAATTGCAAGAAAATGTGCATTCTGATCAATTACGACGCGCAACGTTGGTATATTTTTATGAACACATTGGCAGCGTTACATCTTCAATCTCATAAATACTAAAATATTATCCGTCACACCAATCTAAAATAAGGTTCGATGCTCGATGAATGCTGCATATCTGTGGTTGGATTTGCTGGGATAAAGTGGAGGGGGTCTATACGTCAGATATTACATCGCTTTTGGTGGTGACAGGTCTCAGCAAAACGATTGTAAAGGTTGACTGTCTCTCAAAACGAGGTGAAGTAAAGGGTGTTCATTCAACTTTGTTCAGATGTGCGGTAATCAAAAGTTATATCGTTCTACTGACCGTTGTCAGTGCGAGTATAGTCTGTACTAATAATATATTGAAGCGGAACTATGCCATAGTGAGCGTATATAGCATTTATGTGCAGAAGTTCGCGGACAAATGCTTAATTCTCACTACACGTGCGTGGTAATCATGATTTAAGTCGAACACCTCGCAGGTTTTAAAGTCTTTTCGTTATCTTGTTGAAGCGCGTTACTTTTCTAATAGTAATGTTTGTTTATTTACCCCTTGTAGCGTCGGTGTGCTTGATACGGTGAACACTTTGTTGGCATCTCGCAACATTTTTGTGCAGAAAAGGTTTCTTGCGAATGCACCTTATTAAAGCTTTCGGTCTTTGCGCTGGCCGACCACGTGCGTCCATGTGTGACGCACACGACTCAAAGCAACAACAATTTGAAATTCGTTTCTTTGCTTTTTGAACTTGCACTCATTACGTTTCGTCGATTGATCTTTGCACGAAGTTAAAACTTGTGCAGCTACTACTGTATATGCGTGGTTGAGCGCCGTGCTCAAGGGCATCTCAACATACTCACAAATGCTTTTAACTTGTATGACCTGCTAGAAACCAGCAACGTCAGTCGAGTGATATTGTGCACGGATTCGTCCAACATCGCGTTGAATAGTTCCGACTCGTAGTTCTGCTGCGAAAGCTGAGAAACGCCTTATTCGGAAACGACGAAACATCTTCCCGCGCCAGCGCTTTATCAGCGCAGTCCATCGCAGACGCATCGCCACAACTGCTTGCATCTGTGAGCAGCTTTGATGACTTGTTGTGAGATCACTTGTAATTCGAGGCACACGGTGCGTGTTGGCACATGCAAAAGATTCGGAGACAAACTTTGTTGCTGAATCTGTTTGTCTGAGATCGCAAGAATAGAAAGTTTGCATTCAGAAACGCCGATTTGTTTCTTTCCTGATCGACACACGCGTTGCTTTTGAGCTTGTCTGCAATGTTTTAATTACACTGCAAACATTCTTGCTTCGAAGAAGTGATTACTTTCTTTGGCGTTGGCGTTTTCTTTTAATCTCGCGGCAGCATATAATTACCGCGTTTGGCCTGGCATGTTGACATGTTTTTTGACCGCCTAACCTTTCATAAACTTCGCGGATGTGTGAATTTATCACGTTTTTGGAGCCGTTCTCAGCAAATTTAGGCGTTCAGAGGCGACTTGATGAAAGTCGTGATGAAGACAGTCGAACTGAAATTTGAAAAACGCGATTTTACTTCGTGAATTTGTAAAGTGAAAAAAAGCTTTTCAAAGCTTTGGTCTGCTTTCAAAACAAGCGCATCCAACCATTTGCATGTTTTGTACGCGTTCTGTGACCCGAAAAAGCGCTAATACGCACCAAGGGCAATGTGTTGGTCCGTGGCCCACTTACGCAGTCAAAACACCGCGAATGACATTTCTGCGCCTTACATTTCCTTTCTGAAAATTCGCAAGTCGTGATGTTCACGTGTATCCGACGTATATGTCGGCATTTCGCCAACGAGACTCTTCCCTGTCACTCTTCGTGAGATTTTTGTCAGTTTTGTTCCGCGGAAGCGTTTTGTCTGAGCTCTCGTGCATTTGAAAAAAATTGCACTGCGAAGCTTGGCTTTTGAAATTGCGCTTTTGCTGATGGCGCTGATGCACAACTATCGGATGAAGCGGTGCTTCTATCCATGCCTGTGGTTCTCAAGGTGGGCGGAATCGCCCTTGGGGGCGAGTTTGATGGGCAAAGGAGCGAACAAAACAAAGGGGGAAATAGGGGGAAAAACAACACAAAGGGGGTGAAACGCTCAACCACTACCGCTAATCGATCATTGAGTTAACTAACGATTTGACCTTAATTCCAAAGAAAGCGCTTGCTGATTCGCAAGCGAGGTGATCTACGACTGTACCTCACTAAAGTGTCTCCCTATATTTCGAAGCTTATTGAAGGTCGCCAAGCACATCCATCACACTGAACTGGGGATCATTGTATGTATCGATTTCTTCAAATAAAAATCTTAAAAAATGCTACTTTGTGTTTGCTTTACCAGGCTTGGGGTACGACAACGATGTGTCGAAAGTGAAATCGGGGCGATTGAACAAAACGGTTTGAGAAACACTGAAATCTTGGCTGTTTCATGGCAATGACTGGCGGGATTCAGCGCGAAGAACTGATGTGTCAAGGAAAACCAAATGTAGTCCTGAACCCTTAGAAGTCTTTCATCAACGCAAACGAACAATATTAAGTTCCTGTGTGGACTTTACGCTCTGTTCGTAGAAATACGACCGCCCACATTGCTCATTGAAGCGCTCATTCCGTGAGTTTAGTTGCGCATGGACCGACTATTGTCCGCACGAAAGTGGATTTGCCGTTCGCTTTTTTCACCAACGGCGATTTTCAAACAAGGTTCTTGTGAAGTGAATTCCAGTGCAATGTCGAACCGTGGTGCGCTCGAGCGAAGACGACCAAGTGCTTCTGTATTCAGCTGCGCAATTGAAAGCCTAAGTTCGGCGCACGAACAAGATGGAAAGCCACGACTTCGTGGTCTGATGCGAAATTCACGCCGAAGGTCACAATAGGGCCTGTGAATCTCAATATTCTTGTAATGTTAACAGTTGCGACGCAGCAAATCTGGAATGTATGTTGCGCACACAGTTTTCAAACCGTCTCCGGCAATATTTCCACTTTTTAATATCCCGGGTTGCAAACATCGCTTTCTCATTGGCAAGTTACGGGTTCGAAAGTGCAGCAGCGAAACCGCCATCTTGCTGCCAGTCTACCTTTCGACTACGTCCGGGAAGCACCGTCCGTATCTGTCGCGATCACCGAACGACGCAGACGCGTTGAACTGCCACTGCCAGGCAGGCGTGCAAGCAGATACGGTTCAGGCTACTCGGTCAATTGTGCTTGAACTTCAACCGTATTTATGCATATGGTGATGAGATAACTGTTGAAACAGACCAAGCTCCTGTTGTGGCGTTGGACAGTTTCCTTGCAATGCGCCTGTCATCAAGCATCAATAGTTGAATGAACGCCAAAAGCAGTTTGCCGATAAGCGCGATGTGCCGATCTATTGATCGCTGCATGCATTGCTGTCACACCTGGCATGGCGAGCTGACTTGGACGCGTTAGAAGACTTGCGCTAGAGCAGAGATACAATGGAGTTGCACAGCTGGCGTTGGGACGCAATCAGCTGGAGTGTCGTAAGAGGTTGGAAAATGATGGCGAGAGATTCGCAAGGTAAAAGAAACCCTTCTAAATGTAAATCAAAAACTTTATCTTATGAAGCAAATTTCACTGACTAAATGGTGGTAACAAGGTAGCGATTAGTTGCTAGACTTCTCTGTAGTAGTTGACATGCGTTCCCAGAGGCTTCGGGGAAGCAATCTTGGCTTTACGTTCTCATGTGAAATCCGCAGCAGGGTGGTGGTAGAACGATTTTTGAAGTTTTTGATAAATACAATTGATATACAAACATACCTCCTTGCATTGACGAACATTCGTCAAAGGAGCAATCAGGAACTGACTGCGGCGTGCTATGCATCATGAGTGGCATTAAGTTGTCAAGTGCTCAGACACGTTGTTCGCGCAGGAGTGTTGGCGTATAGGGAGGATTGCAACAGAAGTTTTACTATCTTGCAGGTAAGCGCTAGCAGTCTTTCACACGAAAAAAACGAACCAAAAAGACATTTGAGCCGACTCTTAGACGTAAGATTTGCAAAATCGCGGAATTTCTACATTTGATTTCAACGACACCTGCCACCAGCAACATTGTTCCGTCATAAGCAGTGTTTCCTCTAAGGTGCGCAACTGCGCCGAAGCGCATCACCACCGGATCATTTGCGCAGTGGCATCTCATTCTCGCGCACTTGCAACGGTCCAAATTTAATGTCGCATATATATATATATATATATTGCTTATCCCTTCTGCGGCTTAACGTGTCACTGGTTGTGCGCCTGCATGTTTTTTGCAATTGCGTGCGCGTGCGNACTGAAGCAAACAGTCGTTCAGTGCAAAAATTTTCGTNGAGGGAACATTGGTTGTAAGTTGAAGTACAAATCGTGTTGCCTGATTTTGAGCGATACAATAATCGATTTTCCTTCTAAACATGGCAATATAAAAAAAATCAAACGCAGGCTTGAGCGTGTATGCATTTATTGACTATCAGCAACCAAAGTATATTTCTGGCAATCAACGGACTGTTGTGTATTTTATTCCGCAATTCTATCATGGAATCTCTGTTGCTATGCTTTGTGCAAGTTTAGGATCGCAAATGTATTGGTTGTTCTTGTTTGCATAAGATTCTCTTGTAATGCTTTGCAGATAATTGAAAGAATTGTTTGCGTAAGTTTGGAAATTTAAACATGTGCAGTTAATCTATATGTTAGTCCTCAGTGCCTTTTGTGCCATTACCTAGTATACACTGTAAAATTTAAATCGGAATGTCAACCAAATTCCCCTGCTGACCACAAGCTCCGAAGATGGTAAGAAAATGTTTTGCTAAATATTTCATCAGTGGTTTCAATGCCTTTATGAGGAACTTAGTTATATCGTGGCATTGTGCGAGTTACAAGGATCTAGTGCAAGCTGTGCAAATTTTAATCACAATGCGGTTAAATGCTAAATCTTTGTTGCTGTCAGTTGCGGACATGTAATTTGCAAACCTTTACTGAGCTCTCCGATCGCTGCGGCCTGTCACTGTTTTCATGTTGGCTATTTTGCGGTCGTAGAAGCAGAACCGTAATTAAATTTGGTGCCAGCTGTTCAGCGGTGAACAAGGTATCAGTGAGAGTCTGATCCGCGGAAAGCTGCGTTTTACAACCTTGTGAAGAATTGCCTGAAAGAGCAATGGCCAAAAAAGGAAAAAAACAATTACGCGAGATCGGATAGAGAAAGTTCAGGTAAGAAGAGGAGCACCTTAAAAGAACACTGGTAGATCTGAGCGACCCGAGACGTGAGTTGCTCGACTCTTCCCGAGAGGTCAGTACGCAGAGCCGAGCTGCTGCTGCTGCTGTGGTTGGGTGACAATGATAGGGTTTGTGCGCAAACGCTACGAAGGGAATATGTTTGCAATGAGGTGAAAGGCTAAAGACTCCTGGTGTCTGGAAAGGAAGCAATCTAATCAAACCTTGTTGCCTACGACGTGCGTCTTATATGCTGTAGAACGAACCAGAAGCGCGCTGATGGCGCTACTACACCACACGGTACAAATGTTTTGGGGCAGTGAGTACAAATATCAGCTTTATTAGACAAGCACGAAAAGTGAGGCAGGGTCAAACTATGCAGTTCCTGTCAACTGCTTCTTTCAAAATAAATCTACAGTGCCACGACTAGCAAGGTCGTTCAGCATGCGTGTAGGAATGTCATGAAGACTTGCTGCTGTTTTCAGGCTATTTTCTATTTGTTCTTTTTCAAGAAGTATGCTACAATGAAGAGGTTGCCGGAAATACGTTGCAGCTACCTCGTAATGTACGCGTAATCATTCATGGTTACAAAATTTCCACCGTATCTTCGTGCTACGCACTGATATGGTATACGTAGTGACATAACCTCTCCATTTTCTCCCCGTGCAAAGGTTCATACTAGTGCTTCCCAAACTTTTTTCAAAACGAATGTCAGTGCTCCCCAAACTATTCAAAACGACTCAAAATTTTAAAAAATCCGTTTTCGCAAAATCTAATGACCCTAACATATGTGCAAATACTGAAGTACATCCAGTGGAAACTTTCATGACCACAAAATTAAGCTATTTTTACAAAAAGAATCGAAGAAATTTACTCAACATTCACCAGAAAGTACTGTCGCACCATTGGTGAACTTGCGTTTTATTGCCATAGTGAGTTTTTGAAATCGTGACTTGTCTTAATTTAAGCACAGACTTCCAGCCGATTTCTATGTTAGGTTTTCTATACATACATTGCAATAAATCTAAAATTGGAACTTTAGGCTTGCTGCAAGTTTTCGAGGAATCAGCCGGGTGGGTTGTGCTTTTATCTTTATGCGACGATTCAAACTTGCACATATCTGTATTGAATTGAAGTACACACTCTCCACATGTGACATAAACAAGAAATCAATCAGTGAAAAGATAAACAAGATGAACAAAAAAATCAAAAGGTAAACAAATCAATCCAAAGGTAAACAAATCAATCAAAAGATGAACAAGGATTCAATCAATCAAAAACTTATATTTGAACAGACGCTTAGGACTGGGATGCATAGCATTACGTGAAATCGATTTCCTATCAAACATTTGCTGACTGATGCATTGTTATCTCTCTTGAGGGAGTAGTTACTTGAACTAAATTTAGTCTCACAAAAGTCGAGCACAAAAGCCCAAGTGGAGCCAACTTTCGAATGAAAAAGTTTGAAACATTTGCTTCCACAAAAGTTCAAGGAGAACCCCCAAAGTGTATGCTTACTGAATATTTTGGATTATTTTCTTTGTGAAAGATGCAAAAAAATAAGATATATTACCTCTTGGGCAGAGTGGAGAACCTGCAGCCCGTGGGCCAAATGCGGCCCGCGTGAATATTTGTAATGGCCCGCACCAAAATTTCTTACCTCAGTTAGAATGCAACGTCGAGTCAAAACGGAACTCCATGATAAGCTGGTACTTAGTAAGTTAAGAAAAGTCACTTTTCCTCGTAGTTAGAAAAGGTAGAATTTTAGGATAAGCTTTAATTGTTTTTGCGGCCCGCCAGCGATAATGCACAATTCATGTGGCCCGTGGTAGTAATTAGGTTCCCCACCCCTGTTCTAGGGCAAGTGTGATGCAATAAGCGGAAAATTTATTCTGGTAAAAACGTTGTTTGTGTGTTTCATTCACCACCTGCCTCAATAAGCAGCTTGCTCTATAAACCGGTGATTCATAAGCAGCGTTCACTGCATAGGAAACAAATCAGTAACTTGATACTTCCTTTCCCAAAACAAGAATTTTCAGGCAACCCCACTTGCGGTCGCGACCTACACGCTGGGAAATGCTGATTTATACCCCCGTGAACTATTTTTGTGCTAAAATTGAAGTTTTAACGGTTGAATGGACAAAAGCTAAGTTTCGTTAGACAAGGAAAGCACGTGAGTGTATGTCAGGTTCACCCAGTGTACTTGCTGATGTAAACCAGTCTGGAAGCTGATGGCGGGCGTTATCACAAAAATCCGTACCAGAAAAATATGAATAGAACACGGATGAAGCAGCTTGAATACTTTTATTGCAGTCCGCCGATTTGAAAAAGCCTGAGTTGTTCAACGTTTTTTTGCCTAAAAAAACTGATTCAACATTATTGTTTGGTCCCAATCTCCCTGTAGCCAGCAGCTTGCTGAGGCGCTCTGCTCGCTGCGGGTATTACGGTTTTCTTTGCTGCAAAATCGTTTTCCGCTGAGCAGGACGAAGCGAGCGATTAATATTTCATATTAGCGACGATATTGGCTTCTGGTTTTTGGAAAATCTGTTTGCTTCATTTCAAATGCAGAGGCTGCTGCTTCAGTCGCTGTTGATCAGGTTTAGCTTCGAGTTTTCCGCTCGCCGCGGGTTGTCGCAGCTCAGATTGATACCATAAGTCTGTGGCGACTTCCTCATGGCAGAACAGGCAATTTGTTTGATAAATCCATGCATAATATTTCCAGGCACACAGTAACTCCAACCTACTACGGGGGGGAATCTTTCAGTTGAAAAATCACCGGCTGAAAGTCACAATCGCGTTACAGACACATTTTATTCTTACTGGGCATTTCGTTTTCCAACGATGTTTATGAGTAAACTATATTAGCCTAATCTTATTCGATCGAAAATGTGGTTGATCAATTTGCTTAAATCGAGCGTTTTCAAGGCAGTTTTAACCAACAGTCACAAGCATTTTGCATCACATACAAACAATCGCCTTTGTGTTCGTTGCACAACCGCTTTCAAACATGGCAATACATACTGTTTTCATCTGAGTCTTTGCAACAAGTGGTGCAGTTATATTTGCACTCATTTTCACGTATCGCTTATCAAGTCAAGTTGGTTGGGGTCGAGTTGAGTTTATTTCCTGTATTCTTCCGAACGGATGCTTCGTACACAGAGGACAAACTATGAATATTGTAACCATTTCTCCGATTCCTCAATAAAGTTACATGTCTGGTGTAGAGATCCCGAAAAACATGTTGTTAGCGCATGCAAGCGTTATTACTAATGGCGATTGGTGCAGAAAACAAAGCCAGGATGTGACGTGGTGGTGCTAGGCCTAATAAATAAGTGGGTGTTGTTCTGTGAAGGGCGTCTGTATTTGCACCACAACGCCATTTGTTACTTATCTAAAATCAGAATGGTCGTGGATTGAACTCTTGGCGTACGAAA
>JGI24159J19872_10004316_pt1 | contig 18065 bp, 10 predicted proteins | sample Ectturendosymbi4_FD_19872 | JGI IMG/M metagenome (IMG submission 19872) | reverse complement strand
ATCATCAGCAGTGTTGCACATCCAAAATTTTGCTTGCCGTGGTCGCGAATTGTTGTAAAAGTGGAAAATTCGGACCGGAGTCCTTGACGCCAACCGGTCGTCTCTGACCTGGTTTTGCCAGCGAGTTAGCACAACCCCATGAGCTACAGAATGTTCTACCGGCGCATGTGCGCTGTGCAAAGCGTGTTACCGATTTGCTTCTGTCAGGTTGCGATTCTGGTTTTGGCCGGTTTATTCCGGTTAACCAGAGACCAACTCATGCTTGCACTTTGAGGCTGATTTGTCGCTTCTTCTGAACTCTAAACCGATCTTGCCGAGTGAGGTTGCGTGGGTTGGTTGGCAATGGCTCGACACGGGTCAATTTATTGTCATTCTTCTTCAAACAACCGCACTCTGCTGCCGCTGCTGAAATGCATAAAAACAAAGCATGAAATCTCAATCAGACAGCAACAGTGGTGGACTTCGGGTTGGGGGGCTGTGGCAAGGCTGGAAAAGGGGGCCCTCTGATGACGTCGTCACAACAAAAACGTTGTGCGGAAAATTTCTGCGGTAAAACGCAGGTGCCATTCCAACTGTAGCCGGAAGTCCTGGCGCAGCAGAAGCCAATTTGGGCCAATCTTTACGTGAACGCGCCATTGAAACAAGCCTGTTTTCAGTTGTCTTGTGTGTGCTATACTCGTAACCGGCACGCCGGTGTTTTGCCAGCTCTGCCCTCCGCAACCACATGGACGCCTCACATCCAGTGTGGCAACGACACACTGAGATGCTCCTCTACTGGACACTGCTACCCGTTGTCTTGGCGCTGCGACGGGGTGGACGACTGTGGCGACTACAGCGACGAGCTGGGCTGCAACAACACTGGCTCAGGCACCTCCCTGAGTCTGCCTTGCTTCGGCTTCATGCTTGAGTTCAGGTAGATGCAATACTTCGGTAAAAGTGTGCTCATGAACGAATTGCTGTTCCCTTGATATAGTTTCCATGTTACTACGTGTTGGGTTTTTTGTTATCGTTGAGATGTCAAATTTTTGCAGATTTTTCTTAGGTGTGGTTGCGCTTAGTGGCGTTAGCCAGCCCAAAATTGTGTGGGGGGGGCCAAAAAATTGGGGGGAGGGGAAATGTTTGATTTTAGGCGAGCAACAGCATTTTGTTTGGGACACTGCCTTTATAAGCATAAAATGACTAGACCAGGTTTTTTTAAGGCATTTTAGGGACCCGATTCGGGTCCCTAGAATCAGAGAAAATTATGATGGGGTCCCTAAAATCAGAGAAAATCGGGTCCCTAGAATCAGAGAAAATCGGGTCCCTAGAATCAGAGAAATCGGGTCCCTACAGATCCATACCGGGTACCTAACATTTTCCTTAAAAAAAAACCTGGACTAGACATTCTAGAACTTTGGGGAAGTACGGCTCCCTTCCCCCCCTGCCTACGCCTGTGGCTGCGCTGCATGTCGTAATGGTATTGTAAAAGTTTTGAAAAAGTTGAAGCATCTGCTGCTTAAAATTGCGCAGGTTATCCACGTAGGCCGGTGTCTATGCGAAGAAAGATTGGATGTACCCCAACCCTGAAAGTATAGTGAAGCTTCTGTCATTTTCAAACAGCAATACAAACGTCTGTTAAAAAGTTAAGCATAACATTTGAAGTCCCGCGTTTCCTCTTCAAATTATAGCGCGTGCTCCACAGGTGCGCAAACAATCGGTGCATTCTCGATTTCTTCAAATGCGATGGCGAAAACGATTGCGGCGATTGGTCGGACGAGCGCAACTGTCCCGGACGCGATACATCCTGCATCGTCGGCAACGGAGCGGATTACGCAGGTGTGACGTCTGTGCGTCGGCGTCAAACGCCGCTTTTTCAATCTACTCAACGCCTAATTTGCTGTGTTGTAGTTCATTTGCTGATGAGAGTAAACTGGGCTTGGACCAGGTGTGAGGGAGCTCAGGCCACAGACAACGAAACATTTTAAGGGAACTCTTCAAAAACAATGTAGTTATTTGTGAAGTTCCTCTTCGGCCATGACTAGAAACGCCTGACCTGGTGTCTGATGGCTGTTTAGTAAAAACGACGATTTTTCTGTAATTGCACGCTCAGCCTGGATTGCTTTGAATCAAGCGGTCTCCAATCTTTCGTGTTGTTGCCCAGCAACTGCACAGGCTCGTCATCACCCTTTGTTGCAGGCACCCGCAGCTACACGAAAAGCAACAAGCCCTGTCAGCGATGGGACAGAGATTACCCCCAAAAGCCCCACTACCGACCGCAGGACCCCCATAACAACTACTGCAGGAATCCTGACCACGACTCTCGGGGTCCGTGGTGCTACACGACCAACCCCGGAACGCGGTAAGACCCGGTCTCTTGAATCGATGTTGAGGTGCAGCATCTGTTCGTAGTGCATCGACGCTTTTCCGTCTCCTCGGCAGTGTTGCCACTCAGTTTTGAAGAAAAACCCCAGAATTTATCTTGAAATCATCCCCAGAAAATAATAAAAAAGCCCAGACATAAAAATTTTTTAAAAAGTCAAAACCAAGCCCTTGAAATGTACGTTACAAGTACTTGTACATGAAAAATTAAGGTTAAATGCATTATTTGCATCAAATTTTCAACAAGTTCAAGTCTATTTTCAAACATACTGACAATATGGCTATAGTCAGTACTTAATCTGTAAAACATCAGATTTCGAACAATTTGGTTAAGCCTAGCCCTACTCAGCTGCACTGGCTGCTGGCTCTGCACACCACGCCTATGAAACCACTGTATTCTTCAATGAAAAATCTACAATTTGACCAGAGTCAAAAAACCCCAGAACCCTGGATAAAACAGAAAAATCCCAGATCTAGTGAAACAGAACCAGCAGTGGCAACACTGCTCGGTGGATGCGCCTTGTCCGCTATATGTATTGTACTTCAGACATGGCGTTGGTGGTGGTTTGCACGGAGTTTATTGGACAAGGACATGTGGCCCTTAACGTTATCTTGCAGCTCTGGCGCATGCGTGTGGTTTGTAGCGTAATCTTCACTGGGCGGTGGAGGATAAAGGTGTCTGTGGAGTCGTAAGATTGGTGTCGAATTGAGGGGTTGTTTTGGCTTGTGTCGCGTGTTTTGTTGTGACGCCAGCGAAGCAGTGGAAAGCAGAAATGGGGGATTGGATTGGTTGCTGTGTGACGCGTCAAATCGATTAAAAAATGGACTCATCTATGCGTTCGGAGTTCATCACTGGACATCAAGTTAGACAAAATAAAGGTCTATCCCAGTTATTCCCAACATGGGTACATGCCCACAGTTTAGCAGTTTAACGGGAGCTGTTAAAATGAACTTTAATGGCGGATTTTCCGTGACCGGTAAAAATGTTGCACTTATGGTATCCACATAGAGAGGAGTTCACTTTTCATGAGAAATGAAATCTGCATGTGCTGGGCGAGGCATCACGACTTCGACGATACTTCACTATGTATGTAGGGCAGGGGTAGGGAACCTGCGGCCCGCGTGAANATTTGATACGGCCCGCATCGGAATTTTGTTACCCAAGTCAGAGTACCACATCGCGTCAAAACGAATTCCTCATAGTTAGATGAAGGTAGACTTTAAAATTAATCGATTTTGCCGCCCGCCAGCGCTAATGCACAATTCATGCGGCCCGTGATAGTAAATAACTTCCCCACCCATGATGTAGGGCATGAACAAAAAAGATTGAGAAACACTATAACCTATTGGCGGCTTGATTGGTTGGTTTGAACTTTGTCTGCGTTGTTTAAATTCATCTCGGTGCAGTTGAAGCCAGCAGAGCGTGGAACAATGGCGAGTGTCAGTGGAAGTCGTTTCCTTTAACCACACGTCAGAGTTGCAAGTTTCCTGAAAGTTTTTCATCTGTGCTTAGGTTTCTGACGAAGCTACAACAATAGTAAATGAAAAAGCTTTTTCAGGATTTTACCTATAGTTAGCTTTGTACTTCAAAACTAAGTGTTCAGCACGTCAGCATGAGCAACCAACTTGCAGCAAGCCACGACCCGTTTACAACAATTCCTTTGTCGGATGCAAGTGCTGCTGAACGACATTCTCATGAACGGGCGAAGCAGTTTACTCCGCCTCGACGTTTAAAGAGCTGGTGCAGCGTNCATTNGAAGCCTTTCATCACCATGGCAATTGCTTGTTTAATAAGAGCGAAATCTTTGATTAAACGTTTCCACAGCAAATGCTATTGACTTATTATAAAAATGCGATCATTGAATTTTACTGCACGAGGATGATCTCTGCATCAGATATTTCGCCCGAACCAATAGGAAAGCTGTTGTCAAGGTCTGTTCTACAATTGATGGAAAGGAATACGTGTCTTTTATCTTGTACAGTCGTAAATATCTGCGAAGAGCTGTCAAATTGACGCATAAGAAAAGCAAAAAGAAAGAGAAATTCGTGGAAACGAAACATTTTCGTGATGTTATAAAAGTCTTTGCTCAACTGTTGTAAAACTTTGAAAATGACGCCGACGTTTCAGCCATTTGGTCGCCATTTGCCCTGATGAAAGCCTGCTGTTAGTTGGCTGAAACGTCGGCGTCGTTTTCTAAGTTTTACAACAGCTGAGCAAAGACTTTCGTTACTGCTATCCTGTTCACTGGTTCTGCAACATTTTCGTGATGTTATTCCTAATCGAAATTTGATGATCGCGCCTTATGATTGAATGGCTTATTTAAATACCAGAAATATGTCGCTAGTAGCTTCGTTGCTGATGCGACCGAACTTTCATCTTCCACCGATGTTCCTCAACAAAATCTGCGAAGCGCTCCGGGTAGAACTCACAACGATTGCTTCACTGCCAGACGCGCATCGGTTGCTTCACAAGGCGATCTTGGTGAAACGCGTGCCCTGCTGGCTGAAATGCATTGCTGTCTTACTGGAAACCGACGTTAAATAAAAACTTGCACGTTTTGTCCTTGCTCCCATACCCTGCACGTGTGTTGCACTGTACTCGACTCCAGCCTATAGCATTTTTTCAGATGGGAGTACTGCGGCATACCGCAGTGCAGCAGCGGACACGCCGTCACTACCCCGGCGAGCCGACCTTGCGCCGACGGCTACACGTACTGTGGGGGGGTCGGCGCGAAAAGGTCGTGCGTGCGTGACGCCTACGTTTGCGACGGAACAGACGACTGTGGCAACAACTACGACGAATTGGATTGCCCTTCATCGTGCTTGGCGAGTAAGTTGACGTCCACGTCTTGTGTTGCGCTGGATGGAGGTCGCGGATATGCGCGTTGTTGTTCGTGCAAATGGTATTTGTCTCGCTTCTCACGATAGGATCAGCAAGGAGAACCAGAAATACAAGATAACATCTGGCTGTTAATCTTGTGCCACAAACCTTGATCCAGTGGTTCATGACTGGGGGGACACACCTCCCCGGGGGGCGAGCCCTTACGCGCTGTACAACATGGAAAGTTTTTGAACGGGAAAGGTGTTCGTTCACTTTACTTATTTGAAGTCTGGGGGGTTGAAACAAAGGCAATATTTAAGGGAGGCGTAGCAGAGAAAAGGTACAACTCTTTTTCGGATGCCGTACTGCAGTCGACAACTTCCGTGGTCGAGGATCTATTATTACAACGTCACAGGTCAGGTTTTTTCTTATTCAAATAGAATTACGGCACAAACATTAAAAATAAAAGAACGTGGGTTAGTGATACGATTACATAGTGTTAAACGTCATCACAGTTCCCTAAACTTCGTTACTCACACATCCGATTAGTCCATAGGTCGGCAGCGGAAGGCTTAAATGCTTTAAGCAAACAAAACCGCCGCTTTATTCCCTGCGTTGCTCGCTGTTGGCAACTTAAAGAGAAAGGCAAAAGGGCGAGGGGCTAAAGGTCAGTGACAGGGAAAAATAACTTTCGTTCGTTTCTTTCAAATTTTTTTTATCGATTGTTCGATGATGGAGTACAAGCGTGAGTCTGCGTTGACTGCTATTCAGAGAAGATAATTTTGAAATTTCGTATAAAAATACGTTACGCACCATTGTCGTCTCACCCCGCTGCAGCGTGGTGCACGCGCAGGTGCGCCAGTCCCTCGTGAACATGTGTTGGATCAGCTGCCGAGTTGTCGAGGCATGGATGTGAATCAACGCGGGCGTGTACTTTATTTTTCCACCCAGACGAATTCCAATGCAAGAACAAGCGTTGTATTGCCAGTCATGCACGCTGCAACAGCTTCGACGATTGCCTTGACAACAGCGACGAGACGAACTGCACCAGGCCGTCTTGCCCGAAAGGACATTTCAGGTCAGTGCGCAGAGCAAGTTTTATTTTGTAACTGCTGCGTAAAACACGCCCTCCCCCCAAACATCCCCCCAAATAAAAATCGCTGTGTTTAGACTATGAGTTGCGCCTTCGTCGCGATTGGTCGGGGTAGCGGTCACTGACTCATACATACAGTATCGGTGCTGGTTTGAAGCGTTAGTACTTCCTGCACTGGCGCCAACCAGTGATGCCATTATTAAATAAATGCGGAGTCACATTTTTTCTGCTTCTGCATTTCTGGCTGCTCTCCAGGGTGTGTAATGTATACTCAAGGAAGTTGTTTGTTTTCAGCCTATGCGTGTTGAATGATGGCTTTGCAATAAGCCAACTTAAATTTCGCCAGTATGTAGCCATGTACAATCGACTGATAAGCAAGCTAATAGCACGAACTCCTCAAACGATACACGTTTCACTGCCAATGATAACACGATTTTCTTCTCAAATTCCACAAACAATTCTCAGAACTGCGCACAGTTCAAGTGTTTTTCGAAACTGCTTGCGGTCTTGATGAAGCTTTATAATGCAGCAAAGACTTACTCAAACGTCGGCTCACATCACGCATTGTCTTCATCGAACCGTGTCCGCCAAGATTGTTTCTATTTTGGCATCAAGAGAGTCTTAGGTCGTCATTACCAGCTCAACACATAAGAATCGTGGCATAAGTAGTGTTGAGTCGTTAATTCATTTCAGTCAGGAAAGTGACTGTGAAACAATGTTTCATCAAATGTGTCTCATGTCATAGATTGACCTTTTGACGAATCCATTGCTATCTTGTATGCCGCTGTATCTATTGTTTCATTAACGACTTTGCAGCTTTTAACAAACACTAAAACGACACCCAGATCTGCTTGCTGTTTCCCAGATGCCAGTGGTTCGTTAATCGTATATTCTTGTATTGCAAGATCGTGCGTGAGCAATAATTGAAGACGCGGCCCAGATCGCTCCAATGTATTGTTCACTTCACTTTTCGCAGTGCAAGATTGTAGTGTTTTAAATTTCGTTCAAGGTACTGATCTCTTAGATGGTCTAAGCTGAGTTAATAAAGTGACTGTTGTGACGTTGACCTGAAGGCTTATAACACTTGGCAGCGCAGAGGTGTGTCTTGTGTGCATTGGGTGGTCGCCCTCGAGTTGGAGGACAATGTCAGGCAAGCACGTCTCTAATGCGTACCGCATTTCCTTAATTTAATTTTAAATCAAATTTGTTTTAAGTTTGCGGTGACATTTCTCCCGTTTTTATCCTTTTTTGTCTTTACAGATGCAGCCAATATTCCTCATACTGCTTGTCACATAATGCCAAGTGCAATGGCAAGACTGAATGCATGAATGGTTACGACGAAGCAAATTGCAATGTGAGTTTTTTATTTACTTCCGGTACTGCGCTGGATATGAACTCACTGTTGCACGACGCCATTATCTAAAAGACAAGTTTATCCCTGACGAAAGGTGTTTGTCGTAATTCGCAGGCTTGTCCATGGGAAGGTCATTCCTATGGGAATCCCATGGGAAACGTCCCATGGGATGGGATGGGACAGGCATAAATTGCTATGGGATGGCAATGGGACAGACAAATATGTCTCATGGACAACCCTAGACTTGTCCATGGGAATGTCATTCCTATGGGAATCCCATGGGAAACGTTCCATGGGATGGGATGGGAATGGGACAGATAAATATGTCCCATGGACAACCCTGGTGATTCGTTGTACAAGCCTGAGACAGAAGTTGGCATTCTGCTTCACTGAGTGACTACTTTTCTGGTTCAGTTTCGTAAAAGACCATTGCGGAAGTGGGTCTATGGCTGGTACAGTTTTATTTCTGGGCATCTGAATCTGACGCGCTGCAACTGTTATGGTCAGTGGGTGGGGCTTACGGCCCGCAGAAATTATAAGTGAAAACCAATGACGCTGATAGGCACCACATCGGAAGACAGGATCGGCAAAAACAACCTTCACCCGATGCGTTTATTTTTCTATGAAAATGCCCCTTCCCTATATTGTTCGAGGCATGTGCAAGAGTTGAGGTGCAGAAGTTAGCGCTTCGGATTGACTACGCGCTAAACTGTGTCGTCAAATTACGGCGTATATTATCTGGCACTGTTGACCAAGTACATAACAAGGATCTATGCTTTTTTATTATTTACTGCACTGCTGTGAGGATTGTCATCAGAAATTCAAACGCTTTGAGTTTGATAAAGCTTTTTCAACAGGCCTCCCATCCCACTGCAAAGGCAAATCCTTTTCGGTACAAAACATTTGCTATATAATTAATTAGTTCGGTTAAATGTACGATATAGTTTGCCAAAAAGTTTTTTTGTGATTACTCTCTCTTCATATTAGAGATGCCAGCCTCGACCGTATTTCGTAGTTGGTCGTTTCTACCCAACCACCCAGTGCTTCATGGCCGTTCTGCTTCGTTCCCCAGAACTTATTCGCCGTAATTCTGGTTTAAATAATTCATTTCCTTGCCGGCGTGCGAGCTTTNCGACGAAAATATCGCCTTTGAGTGATCGGTTTTATTCAATAAAATCTTTCACGCAGGTGTATCCGCTGCTGAGGATGAACCCGCTTCAACCGATTGTGTATTTCATTATCCTGACCTTGTTCCAAGCGTGGAACCATATGCTTGCTCTCGTGTGTGTTAATGCGCTTCACCCGTTCGTAAGGTGCTTACTTTTGCAAAGGTTCAAAATTATTTAAAGCTTGCGGCAAAATTGAACTTGACTTCGTAGCTTAAAATAATTATGCGGCGTTCTCCACCAGTTTGCAACATCACGATGGTCCGACCTGCAAGCGAACGTCCCACATGCGAAAACCCCTCTCAACCTGAAAGTCCGATTGCGGTGGTTCTCCGCTCGAACCGCTCTGCCCCCTATTCAGAGCGGGGCTGATTCACTTGCTCTTCATCACACCGCAAAGAAAACGCTCTCCTGTTAGTCTCCAATCCCGCTTATTGTTTGTGCAGACGCCCACGTTCCGATGCAGCAACTCGCAGACGATCCCGTTTGCTCAGAAGTGCGATTACCATCCGGACTGCAACGACATGAGCGACGAAACTGGATGCGAGGTACGTTGCGCGGCCGACGCCTATGATTGGTTGAGCATCCCGATCTACCTGAAAAAGTCGTTCCATAGCAACAAACAATCGTCATCGATGTTACTTGGAACCTTGAATAGGCATCTTCGGACCTCTGTTCACATAAACTTCAACCGCTGTTGCCCTCACTAGTAAATCGTCAAATCGCGCGCTTAAAGACGCCTGTTGGTTTTCGTGCAGTGGTAACGATCAGTGACGACTTCGACACTCAGGCGTAGTCAGTGCCGATTAACCATTAGGCTACTAAGGCTATAGCCTTACGCTCTGGACAAATTCGGCCCTCAAGTTTTCTTTTATTTATTGTTTTTATTACAAGCATAAGTGTAGGAGTAGGCAATTTTTGGGGGTGCGAAGGATGCTTTGCCAAGGATTTTCCCAAATTTGCCCGAAAAACTTTTTTGTGATAAACTTTCCCCCTACAAATTTTCTGAGTCTGTTGGTACATTATATTTTCCTCAACCATGTTGCCATATATAGGGTATTTCACTTAAGATGGCAGATTAATTCAAAGATGACAAAAGTATATAATCAACAAAAATTAAACTTACAAAGCTAAACATACTTAAGTCAGGCCCGTAGCTAGGTTTTAAGTTTGAGGGGGAATATAATTTAGGGGGCAAGATTTTTGTTTTTTATGTCCAAAAGAAATTTTTCTGGGGACAACACAATTCGGGGGTTCTGCCCCTATATGACTCTAACCCATTAAAAATGTTTCATATATTGCATGTGTAAAGCATAGCAACTCATCTAGTTACCCAACAAAATACAGATAAAGGCTGTACAGGTAATCTGAGGTAGACATGATAAAGTATTCAAGCACAAACCAGAATAACAACATCCAAAAATAGAACTTCATTATACCTGCAACTACATGTCTGTCGTGTTAGTAAAGACCAAGTAATAGATTCGGTTCAACTTTAAACTTCCCACTAGTTTTACAAACCTCAAAAGTGCCAAAATAGCATTAAGACATTTAGCATTTATCTGAAACTCTACAGCATGAGAAATTAATCAGAGGTAACAATACAGCCTTCATGAAAACAGAATGTAACATATCAATTAGCATGACTTCAATTCAATAAGAACCAAAGTAGTAGCTAAAACCTGGACTGAAAATGTACACCATAAACATTTATATAAACAATAAAGCTGTCATGAAAAACATTAACAGCTGGCTTGAAGTCAGTAAGACCCAAACATTACAACTTAGCAACTGAACACTGGTATAATAAAATACAGTATGATGTTAAATAAAAGAAATAGTACTTCACAAAAACATATTGTGAAGCATATACTGGCATAACTTGAACATCAATATCATGGATATTGACCATGACTTATCATGGTCAATATCCATGACTTAAATATTTGTCTCTAAGCTTCCAAAGTAGCAGTTGAACACTGTCCTGAAAATGCACAGTGGGAAAAAATATAACTAAATGGAAAAAAATATACCCAAAACTAATATTGCCTTTTCAAATACAATGCGAGACATCAACTGGAAAGTATTTCATGAAGTTCAAGTTTCCAAAATAACAACTGAACGTTGTTTTAAAATCTATTCTGGTATGCAAAAGCAACAATGTTCACTTCAGAAAAGATTGTGCAATTTGTAAAAAGTAATTGTTTCATCCATGTCGTTGTCATTGTTTCATTAACAAGCACTTTTGCAGAAACCTCATTCATGACATTAGCAAGTTTAGGCACACACTCTCGGGTTACATTAACAGGTTGATCAACAATAACAATTTCTGAAGCCTCACTGACAACATGAACAAAGTTATTGGCTCTGTATCTTTAATCTTTACAGACTTTTCATTACTTCAAAATGACAACTTTCTTTGTTTGGGGTCAATAACATTTGAAAAACTCAATGTCTTTATCACCAATATGCTACCTTCTAAATGCTCTGTTCTGTATTCAGCATAAATTATTTTATTGCATTTCATTTAACTTTTGTTCGATAGCTTCTGTTTTTATCCACTACGTTAAAAATTGGTAAACATTACCTAACAACCAGTTTACAACAAAGATCTAGCGCTATATTTATCACCTACCAGACACAGTAAGTAAGCTTTGCAGACATCATGCACCAAATGAAATGTTTTCTGAATGGGAAGAGTGCCTGAAATTCGGTTCTCAATAACTTAAAATGAAAAAAATAAGCTAGGCTGTGCAAGAAGATTGTCAGTAGCAAGTTGGTCCAGTACTCTGAGCATCTACCTCGCGATTCTGAGCTTTGGAGTTCCATTCACAATCCAGCTGTTAGCTAGGAACCTCACATGTGAGATAGGCCTAAAAAGCTGCTTCCTTCTCTGATACTGGTATGTGGCGTGTATCATATTACTTTGTATTATGACTGTGTCATGAGTAGGGCAAGTTTTTATTGCAGTAAAAAAGTGAGAAAGTTGCATTTATTTTCAACGAAAGTTGCATTTATGCGCAAACATTGCAAACGACAGTAATTTACTCAACCGATTTATTTACAAAAATGCTAAATATTTCTAAATATTTTTTGGTGAGAAATGGCGTCGTACTTGGCTGGGGTTGCAAACTTCTGGCTTGCAAGCCGACTGTTTCGTCATAGATAACATTGAGACGCAGATATAATCCGTCATATAGCTCTTTTTCATGCAATCAAAGAGAATAGAACTGAACTGAAATAGTTTTGTAGTATTTTTTAAAATTACACTTTTACATTTTGCGCAATACTTGATAAAAATTGCAGCAAAAAGTTGCGCGCAAAAATCGAAAAAGTTGCAAAAAGTTGCAATATAAAATTCGTGGAAACAGCTCAAAACGTTGAACTACATATATTTTGAGTATTTAGGAAGCTGTTGGAAGGTGTAAAAAAAAGTTGCAAAAACTTGCCCTAGTCATGAGTCTCACAACGTTGCTTGTTCAACTGCACATATATGCAACAGGCACTAAACTGTATGACAAAATGTGGTTATGCAAACCCTTTAGTTAAAACGAAAAACAAAAGCTTGTTGTCATGACAGCGTTTTATGCTGTAGTGTACTTACTAGGATGGACTTTATGTCACGGTCAACTAAGCAGGTCATGTACTCCAAATCCGAACTTCGTCATGTGACCACTTTATCGAATCGTATTTAACTAACGGCAAAATAGCTCCAGCAGACCTTTTGCCTCATGAGGCAAAGTAAGCACTGCCAATATTTAATGCGTTTTCTGTTACATAATGAACTTATTTTGATACACTCAATACCAAAAAGTAATTTCAATAATATTGTTTAAAATGTAATATTGTTTAAAATGTCAACTTTTGTGCCCGATTTTCTCGAGATTTGTGCTTTTTCACCCACTGCATCCCCAGCTCCTACACCACTGATAGCAAGTATACCGAATATGACACTGAGTTATATTGAATACATGTTTTTATGTTATGCTTACGTTATTTCGCAGTAAATAATTTCATTCTTTCATGTATGTGTTTCTACTACTTTTTGTAGCTTAGTTTGCAAAATTATAGGCCCTTCTCTAGTACACAGCCTTTAGCCTACAGTACCCTGGACGTAGCGCGAGTCTGCGATTGCGTTTTATGCTGTAGTGTAGAACGAGTACTTGCTTGCTAGGTTAAGTTTCCGCCAACTCCGACTTCACCCATTCCACTTGCTAACTCGGACTTTTTTGATTGAGTCTGGTTGCAGTTCATATCGTTCAGGGTCTGGGGGTCAATTTGGGGGAGGTCGAGGCCACTTTTGTCAAAAAAATATCATTCGCAGCAGATCTCTCGACAGCGTCATCCACGATTGCCTTAGGCTCACACGTCTTTTGTATAGAGCTTAAGATTTGAATTCCAAAACTAGAAAGTTTTCGTTCTACAATACTTTTAAGGGAACAAAAAATTGTCCAAAAACTCAAAGCCAACATGAATGAGCCTGGTAGGTGTGGAGCCTGGTAATAGCCATTATCCTTGCCCTATGGTGTTCATCGCGTAGTCATGGATAAATTCTAATCAGAGCTTCTCATCATTTGTTACGTACCATACGTCGCCACAGAGCAGTGAGTAATAAGGAGAAGAGATCGAAATCTCCGCACGACAAGTCTTCAGCGGTTGCATCCAGTCAGTTTAGTTGCGGCTTTAAAGCCAGTTGTTTCTTGCAGATAATTTATTGTTAATTGTACTCAACTTCCAAATGGAGAAAGACATAGTGTTAGATATGAAAAAGGAGGTGATTTAGTGCTAGAAATGTAGCGCAAAATCGAGAATTTCTTTGAGCAGACAGGCTTCTGCAGGGAGAACTGAAGTTACATCTCGGAACGTTCTAGATGAAATGATATGAACAGATGGATCCGTTTTGTGCGGGTATCGTCACAGAGCAGCTCCAATGCTGACATTGTTTGTTTTTTCAACCAAAAGCTAATCAGTCGTGAACATATTGAGGTTGTATTAATTCAAAAAACTTGCTGAACGAATGTAAGCATCCCAGTAAATCACTGAGTCACCTGAGTAATTATAAAAGCTTAAACATCCACACCGCATTGTTTTGTCGGCAAGGGTTCACTTGCTTCCATCGGTGTCGCTGACGTCCGGAAATAGGTCGTAGATGGTGAATCGCATCGCGCGAGGCAACCTCGCATTGGAAAGACCTCGTAGCGCCAAAGACTTGATCAAATTAAATGCCAATTTCGTCTGAAACAACCACCGTTTCAAAGTGCATTGCGGTTTGTTCTCTCTATGCAGAGTATAAGCAGGCAGTAAAAATGCAGTGCTCTAAATGCTGACATGTTGGCTGAAAGCTACTTGAACACATTTCCTGTCTAATAGAACTTTAACAAACTTTTCAGAGTAAAATCAAAGCGAAACGTCCTTCCCGAAGGAGATTACTGCATAGTTAGGTAGCTAGCGATCAATTACCGAAGTTGAACGTGAGTCAGGCGGTGTTCGAATCGGCTTCTCCTCTCATCGAATTCCCTCGTGTGCCTCAACCGCAATGCTTGCCCGAGCATCAACATGTCATATTTGCTTTGCCCAAAATGAGCACCGTTGTCATATTAAGTTTGGGTTTTATATGACATCAACATTTAATATTTGCTTTGGGTATCGTTGCCGTTGGCACAGCTTCTTGTTGGGACACGTCAGGAACGCATGTCTACGTTGAGCAATTACCCCCCCGCCCCCTTACTCGAAATATACAAAACTTGAGCAGATTTCCAAAATACTGCTCGACAGAACGCACAGCAAAAATCAGCTGCTGGAAGAATCAGCCTCAAACCTTAATTCCAAGTATGTCTACGATTAAGTTAAAAAATCGCTGCCCAAACCGGGCAAGCGTACCTGAGCAGGGTCGTTCGTGGCATGTGGGACTTGGCCGTTGGCTTGGCAACAGCAAGGTCGCAGGCGACGAGAGAGTTGCATCACGACGAGAGAGTTCCACAGCTGCATCACGACGAGAGAGTTCCACAGCTGCGTCACGCACACTGTTTTCCGAAAAAAAGGTAATTGAACAGAGTTATCCAAGAAGTCTTGGCATATTTTGCTCATGAAGGGCATACACGATGGAGAAACGCGGCAATAAATCCCAGATTTCGTTGCTGTATTTGGTCAGAATCCCACACCTGTACTTCCCTTTGTCGAAGCCTCGGTGTTTTGACGGTGGAGTTCTGAGTTTGTTTGAAGCCAGCGAGTCATGAATCGAACCGCGCTTTGTTTTCGCAGGCGATCTCTGGCGTCCACCGGTGTTCAGACCGGCGATGTGACCCGGATCCATCGACTTGTCTGTGCATTCAATGGTCGCCTCCCATCCCAAAACCGAACAGCACTCTGGGACCGTACAAATACACCGTGCACTATGTGCCCATTGACGCAAGCCATGCACACGGCGCTGCAAACGGCACTACTGTGTCAACCAAACGGACAACTTTGGTCCTGAAAAGTGGGTTCATTTGCTTTTTTTGAGTCAGGCCTTACGTTCAATTATTTCAACGACTTTTTTGACACGCGCATTTTTCAATTATTGTTTTTTATCCTTTGGTGTCGAGGCACGATGCGAGCCGTGGTTGGGCTCCACGCGCAGGCGCCCTGCTTTGTAAAATATCTCTTCAAATTGATGTAGTCAGTGTTGACCAAAAGGATGCATTTCTTCTACGTTTTCAATCGATGTACTTTTTACTGTGGCCTGTTCCTGCTTTCAATTGACAGAAGTCTCACCATCGGTTCCAAACAGTATTTGTGAACGCAGCCGAACAGTTTCGGTCAGATCCAACATAACGCCGTCCATTTATTCTGCAGATTTGCAACCCAATACCAAGTACAGGACCGAAATCTACATTTCCTTTTTGAACTATACGTTGAAGCAGAAAAACGACTACGACTTCACCACCCCGGCCGGTACCCCCTCACCCCCACGTCACGTGCACGTGGTGCAAACGGACGGGGTCACAGTGATCGTTTCATGGCAACCACCGACAAAACCAGCAGGCCCTATCTTGCGTAAGTATTGCTGCAGCGCTATGTCCCCTGCCTGTGAGAAATGTCCTGGTTCCCGCCGTCACTGACCTGCTTAATGTTTTTCCGTTACGCTTCGTTTACTCAGGCGTCGTTCTAGCCCAGCGCTTCACGCGACGCTTGATGTTTCTCGCAGTTTACGAAGTTCACGGCTTCTCCGATCAGGGAGAAACCGTTGCGTCGCCCGTCACCGCGACGCACAACGAGACCAGTTTCACGCTCCGCTCCGGCAAGTGGACTTTCTTTGTCGTGGCGCAAGGACTCGGTGGCTGGAGCAATAAGAGCGAGTCCAGAAATATCACGTTGGGTGAGTTGATGCAAGCAATGTTATGGATGCGTTTGCTACTCCCTCTGATGCCGAGTGATGTGGCACCAGTCTCCACAAGAGTTTACTCGTTTTTGCGCTGCCTCTGTGAGTCATAAATGGGTCGATTCTTTGTTACGAATCATTTGTTATTCGTGTTTGGAGAAAGAACCGGAAGTTGCAGCGGAGAGTGAAATCTCGCATTATTTGGAGTTTCCGCTTCCGCGCCGCTGAGGGGGTGAAGTTTTTTGACGAAGGCGTAAAAACCGCCGTTAAGACATTTAAGTAGACACTCTGTGACCACTGGCGTGTTTTCCTCTCTTCGCAAGCCACAGTGACACATGTGGAGCTGATGCTTGTGGCTTTACCCGAAAAGATGCGCGCGCTCAACCACACAGCGCCCCAACGCTTTGGTCGTGATGTTCGAAGAGATGGTTCTTCATGTCTGTGTTGCAAAGCTTTTGAGCGATGTTTGTCAGAGGTCAACGGAGTTTCGAATCGCAGTCGAGGATCATTTTAAACGCTCTTCAGCAGAGATTTTTGCCACGATATGCAAAGCAGAAAAAAGTCGCTTGATCGCGACGTTGCGTAATATGCGCATTGTGCGAAACGGAAAACACAAGATTTCTACTGCGGGAGCCGGGAAGTGGGCTAGGGACAGTCTGCATAACGCTATAACGATGTTTTTTTACCTGTTCTTTTGTACTCTTTGGAAAAGGTCAAAAGCAAAACTTGCGCCCAGAAAGTTGTTTACACTTCTTTCACTTACGCAAACGCACACGATTAGTCAAGGCATGAAAAAACATTTCGGGACGCAGGATTTATGTAGAGGTCTGTTTTTTCCTTAATAACTTACGCCTGGAACATCAACACTTTTTTGTTAACTTAAAGTCTTGAACATGAATGACGCAGTGCGCACTCTGCTCAAGTTAAACAAGCAGCCTTGCAGGTAGAGAGGAGTAGAAAAAGCAAAAAGTTAAAATTAGGCAGAAATTTGAATCATAATCCAGTGCAACACTTTCAGTTTTCGATCATTGAAAAACTACATGTTTTTCTCTTCATAGGTGAAATTTACCCCCTGTTCAGGACCCCTGCTGTGTAAGTGTTCGTCTAAGTGGCTGATGGCGTAACTGGTTAGATATTGACGAAACTCCGAAAAGTTCTTTGCTTTGGTTTAACAAACTGGAACATGCAAAAATACCAAAATGCAATTTATTTTTAAATGACTGTTACGTTACATATTCTCGTTGACAACCCTGGAGTGGTCGCATCTGTTCATTTTCAGGTATGTTTCTTTTACCAACACCGCGGCAATCAAGAGCGTCACCGAATCGGACTAGCGCTTTGTTGACATGGCAAAAGGTTTCTGGAGCCGCCAGTTACGTGTGAGTGTTGTTTCTTCACTTTTCTAGTAACAGTACAGTCACTATGACTTGTTTGGGGACACGCCCTGTTGCTTCGTGGCAAGGCCTGTTTCAAATGACGCTGGTCGTTAGAAACGTTGCGAATGTATGTTGGTTGGTGGGTGGGAGGTGGGCGTCACCGGCAACGACTTCGCTTGAAAAAAAATCTTGTCATAGCCATGAGTTAAAACGAGGCTGCAAGTCGAGAGCTCAGCATGCACTTGTGAAACTTAGAATCGGCGACTGCCGTTAATGTTGGAACTTACTTGCCATTCACTAGTTCTGCAGCGTCGTTGTGCGAAATGTTTTTAATAAAACCAACCATGCTCTGCGATGGAACGCGCAGAGCAACAGCAACATTTCTAAAAGATCTCAGCGTGCCGTCTCAAACCTGCTCGTTTCTATTTGTTTTTTTTTCCACCAAGGTTTCGCGCACGCAGTTCAAACACGAAAATCTTCAATTGCGTGTTTTGCAGACTGGAGGTCAAGGACCCCTCGGCGAGTTTCTACATCCTC
>JGI24159J19872_10004315_pt1 | contig 18065 bp, 9 predicted proteins | sample Ectturendosymbi4_FD_19872 | JGI IMG/M metagenome (IMG submission 19872) | reverse complement strand
TTTCGCGTGGTCTGGCATATTTCACCACCAAGTGAACTAGCTTATCGTTACTCTCACAGCATTCAGCCACGCCTCGTGTTATTCTAGTTAAACGCCTCGTATTATTCTAGTTAAACGCCTTGTATTATTCTAGTTACTGAGTTCTGCTTTCAATACTATCGATCTTACGCATTGTACAAGCGTTCTGTGCGTCATTGCGACGACGTTGTTGGCTGTTGCATTGCTCGACTTTCAGAGTCAGATACTTTCANTATTGGAATGGCAGCAATTATCAGGGATAAACATATTTTCAGGTTTNCTANTGCATTTGTCGAAACTTGTGTTCTAACTTAAAATTGAGTTTTTTGCTTTCTCTGGTTTAGCTTTAACCTTTCAGCGTTTCACCTGTAAGCGTTGCTTGCAGATTGTAGGACTGACGATGCGTAGAGTTACGTGAAATCGATTTCCTATTGCAAATTTTCTGATTGATTCAAACCCTTCACCTGTGTGCTGGAGTCTAGTAACTCGAATAGCGATATGTGCAATTTTGGATCATCGCAAAAAGATGAAAGCAGCGCCCAGTCGGCTGATTCCTCGAAAACTTACAGCAAACTTAAAGTTCTTCATAAACTTGCGTGTCTTGTTTTTCAAGACATTAGAAAGCAGTCACACTGTAAAGCATCTGGCAAGGCATATTTCGTTCATGAGGTTAAATGCTTATCAAAACTCCAACAGCATAGCTCTCCTGCATTTTTTGTAATTCCAAGTCACGAAGTTTTTCAAACTGATTATAATTATTTCAGTTTCTCTTACAAAAACAACAAGTCAGTCTTAATCTCTAACTTTTTAAGATATCAGCACAAAAAATAAAATATGGACAAACAGGTTTTTTCTAAAGATACGGACTCTCCAAATACACAAGTTCCGCAAACAGCATGGTTGGTTTTTATACATTCTTAATCTTAACGTTTACTACTCAAATTTTTAGCAACTTTAAGGAAAAATAATGTTGACAAACAAAATTGCGATCTGCGGGCCAGCACAAGCAAATTTTGATGCCAGTCTCTGCTTTTACTCTTTTCCTGTTGCAGAACTCAAGTGGCTCAGAAGAGGCAAAGTTCGTTGCAAGTGTGGGTAACAGACATCCAGGTTCAGCTGGTTTGAAACAATTATCTCAGTGGTAAAAATCATTCATCTTCGTAATGTCTCATTTCGTTGCATCAAAGTCGTAGTGGACGTTTCGCATACTTGAAATTAAATAAATATTAACGAACTGACGTAAACGCTAATCTAAGCCATGGCTGAGCAAGTTATTTATATGGAAAAATCAGAAAAAATGCCATAGGCTACAGATTTTTTGTGATGCTATGGAATCGTTCCTGTCAATCCAAATAACCAAAGTTTGATCTTTTCAGGGAATGCTGTGTTTATTGATTGTAAAAGTTTGAAACCTTATTATACTGTAGTTGTACTTATTGATTCAAACAGCAGTTTTCAAAACAAGACGTTTGACTCGTGTTCCTGAGCTTAGATGTACAACCTTTCGCATATATTCTGCATAATAGTGCATTTATCGCTTAAGTAAGGAGTGATGCAAACATTGCAAAAGCTGAGAAGCGACAAAGACATCGTCAACGACCTGGGACTGGCAAAAGGAGCTTCTATGTAGTTTTTTTCAACTTGCTTCTTGTTACATTAAATCTCGTGTGCGAACTTCAGTATTGTATGTGGTTACGATGACTTTGACTGCTTGCTTCCTTCTGACAATATTGAAAATCTAATATATGCGTAACTTCCATTGCAATGTTCAAACATGCCGTTATGTTTCCAACACTAACAATAGTAAGAGAAAACAAATGGATTTTTTGTATCTGTTGCTGACTTGAGAACCTGTTGATTGTGTTGAAATAAGAGAACAGCACCTTTCGTTTGCTCCCTCAAACTTGTTTGCATTCAGATTGTTGTATATATATATTCAATGGAATCAGAACCGTCGCCAGAAAGTTTCAATGCAAGGGCTTTGCGTTTGTGCAGGAGGACTTGACATTCAAAAAATTGACAAAATGTCCACTGATTTATAGTGTTTCATATTTCAATTTGGGGGGTTGCAGCTTTGTTTGGGGTATTAAACCCACCAAAGCCTTCCTCCCGTTGCGACGGGCTGAATGGATTGCAAAGTTCCACTCGATGTATCCACAACTCAACATGTAAATATTATCGGACAAGCTGTGTGTGTCTTGGCGCTCACTGGGCAAGAGTGTTCCCCTTAGCTGTTCCCCCCAGTGACGTTGTGCACAGCTGACATTCAGATCTGCCAGCAATGACGTCACCCAAACGTACCGAAAAAGAGGTTTACCTTGTATAACGCTTTGGAAGAATTGAGTTACACTGTGCAAAAAAATCAACAGCTTTTCGTGGCAGGAACAAATAAAAGTGAAGGTTTTTGCATATAGCAAAGCTACATGCTTAATGTGAAAGAGAGCATTACAAAATGTACAATTCATGCATCAGATACAGAAACGAATCCGATCGATCTCTTCACTCTTTCTCTCCGAACTTTGATGTAGGCAATGGAGACGCCTATTACAGACAACACACGGAGGAGAAGCAGGATGCCGAAGAACCTTGTGCGAAGCACACGGTTGTCGTAGATCTGCAAAGAGAAAATTAAACGCCTTTTCGCAACTAAAAATAAGACATTGCAAATATAAGCAAATAAAAATTTATCTTAACTTTTCGCAAAATTAGTTATGGTCAACAAAGGTGGGATGCACAACATGATAGACGCTCTTCAGCTTGCTTTACTGACCTGGATCATATTCTGCATGTACTGCATCTATCAATTCTCCTTATTGATTTCATGCGCAATTGCTTTGTTTTGTTGCGGTTACCAGTTTCCTTATGAAGAAACAGGGTTGCCAGGTTGGTCCTTTTGGGGCCAAATTTCAGAAAGTTGGTCCTAAACAACACTTGCTGGCCCCAGAATTTCCGTTTGTCCTGTTGGCTGTTTTTTGGCCCTTTTCCAGGTTAGATTTGGCCCCTTGCAAGAATTAGATCTGACCACCCTGGTTCCTGTTTGAGAAACCATATCTTTTCACTTTTTTGACTAACTGATTGCAGATTTTCACCAAATTCCTATATTTTGAAAGTTTTCGATTACACAATTTTGTTAGGATCCTTAGAGTTTCTGAGTTAATGTGAAAGTAAGTTCATCAGAATACCTGTTAGGTTACTTGTTGCAGTTGTAGAGGTAGCAGTGAGAACTCTTACCTTACCTAATTTACTGTTATTTAGGTGGAACACGTGTTTATTGGTTTTGTTCAGACTGTTGTTTATCGCTTTAGAACGTATCGAGGATAATTTGTCTCAGGTTATGGCTACACTTGGAAATTAAATTGTTTTATTACAATCTTTCATCATGTACTTGTTTTGCTGTTGAGCTTTAATTGTGATTGAAGAACATTGCCATTCAATAAATTGCTAAGTACGGGTTCATACGACTTTGTAACTGCTGATAAATGGCCCTTTTTTGGTCCCTTATCTTATAATTTGGCTCTTTTCTGGACTAGATTTGGCCCCTTGGCGAAAAGTAGATCTGGCCACCCTGTTAAGAAACAGCAGCGCTTGCTCTGATAATAATTTAACACCATTCTGGCTGTTTTATAATAATTGCCAGTTTGTCTTCTCACCTGACAAAACCCTTTATCACACTGTCCTGCGCTCCAGTGCAAACAGGATGAATCAAACACAGCAGCAAAAAGAATTTGGGAAGGAATAACGCCAAGACCTCGAGTCAGCAAAGAAGTTACTCCGAGTGCCAGTGGTTTGTCATCGGGAAGAACAGACCTGTGAAGCGCAATCACATGAAGTAGGTTAAAAGTTCGTTTGTGTAGAAATCACGTACGATCCAAATGTTTTGTATTGGTGTGAAACACGGTGAGCAGCTATCAGGACTGTCTTTACTTAATGTCATTCCTTGCCTTCGTCCGTTAGCAACATCCGCCTACTTCGAAAACTTTATTACAAAAATCCTACCACGGAGAACGTCCACCTTTTTATTGCTCAGCAGTGACAACAACGCCGCAAGTTCGACGGTAATTGCACTGAACAGCTTTAATCAATACAACCCTTTCCAATATATGGAACTGTTTTGAATGACGACCTTTTTATTAAAATCCTTCGCAACAATCATAACCAAACATATCGTTTGCCCTTGCATTAGATTTTTGGACTAGGGTTCATCGCGTCTAATGTAACAAAGTGAGAATAACATCTTTTCTAAGCTTTGCTTGTTGAAACGAGTATTTTTATGACTGCAAATATTAAGTGTACCGCCAAGCAAACAAGTAAAACCTTTTGCGAAACCAACATTCCTTATCGGCTGGCTCTGATTTACTCTGCTTGCAGTTTAAGCTTAAAATTTGAGCCCTAAATTATCCACGCAAATATATCAACTGCACTACCTTGTTTCAAGAACTTGATTCTCTGATACCATTACGTCATACAGAAAAATATCAGTTCTATAGAAACTGAGCAACTTTACTTCTGCAGAGTTCTTCACTTCACCTGCCACAAATTGATGTTGATAAGCTCACCTTACAACTAGACTATAGCTCAATGTTTTTCAAACCTTTTCTCTGCAGAGGAACGTTCCGCAAAAATTTGCATTGTCAATGGAACCCTGTGCAATGACCCGAGTGTCTATATTGCTACAACCGCATAGAACTGCGGTTGCGAATTTCGTCCCAGGCAAATTCGGTCCGTTTCGGTGGAACCCCTGAACCCCTGGCAGCCACTCGCGGAACCCCAGTTGAAAAACATTGTAGCTTGTGGGACTTATTTATTGAAAATATCCTTGTGAACAATAGCATGAGACGTGCTAAGAAACGTTTGTGCCAGTGCTGATATGTGTCAAACAATGACTTAACCAGAGGTGTCAGCCAGGAGGAAAAATAGCTGAAGGGACGCAGTGGCCAACACTCAGAAAAAAAACTTGAGAAATGATGTTGAATCCGGATGTGGATTTCTATGCTAGAAAACCCTAAATTATGGGAAAAACTCCGAAAACGTTTCGAAAAACAAAGAAAACAACAACCTACTGAAAACCAAAAGAATATCAAATACCGAACTATAAATGGAGGCCCGAATTTTACATTTAGCTTGCAATAGGTGGTGGTTCGAACCTTACCCTCGTCACTTGGGCCACTGGTGTCAGGTGATGCAACGATGTGTCGCTAGAGCGGGGCTAAGAACCGAATTATAAAAGAAACTATTAATATAGATATTATATTCCTTGGTGTCATGCAGGATTTTGAATGCGGGTGCAATTTTAACTTTGAAACGACCGGACAAGTGATGTAGGCTAGCCTGCGGTCGAATGTCGTCTCTGTCCTTTGCTCAAAGGATTTTCGACTGGGGTGGGGGAATGGACTTGGTTGGAGAGGAAGACGCAGGGGCTGGGGAAATTATCCCCAAGCAAGCATTGTATGTTAAAAAAACCTGATTGCAAGACACACACGGGGATAATGTAGCACACTGGATTTGTTCCAACTTTTTGAGTGAACATTTTATCAGTTTCTTTTACCAGATTTCCAAGTTTTGAGATCACGAGTAGGGTTTTCAAGCAGAAAAAGTTTAAAAGTGTATTGTTCATGAAAATTAATTTTAATCAACAAAATACCGTCCCCTAAAAATTGTCGGCCGGGGTCATCAGGACCCTCCTTGCTACGCCACTGCATCTAAATCTTCAACTGACCTGGTTATTGTTTTCTTCCGCAAATAACAGCGGTTAGATCTTTCTTTATGCCAGACGTGTGTTTAATGCAGTGATGCTCGAAATGCTGACAAAAATTGATTGGTTATCAAATTCAGAGATAGCAAGATTTAAAACCATATTCAGGCAAACTGTTGAAAAAGATTTACGGAGTAAATAGTCTTTCAAATAATATTTCAAGCCAGATTTCTAAACGTGCCTCATCTGAAGCCCGAACCCGGCCCGGGTCCGACATTCATTTTTGAAACCCAATTTAGGCCAGTCCTTGCCTGGTGCTAAATCTAGCGAAGTCGTTTTTAAAACAAGTAAATAATCGCGTAAGTGATTGACCATTTGCACACAGCTATAAAAATGACGTTTCATGCAGGTCCCCCAGCACCCCAAACAATTTCACAAACCTAAGTTTGAACCTGAATTACAATTCTGATTCACACAACTGCAATCGAAACATCAGACATAGCAAACAAATAGTCAATTAAAAACAAAACTAGCTCATATTTTGTGTTGAATACGAAAGTTTGCAATGGATTTTTGCAGGTAAACGTTGCTTATAAGCACCAATGACGCTAGGTCAACATGGGAAGTACTACGCAATTGACAATTTGCAGTCCGTTTCACACATTTTACAAATCCTCTTGCAATTAAGATGAAATTAGACTTACTTCACAGAACAACGAAGATCGTTTAAAAATGTTTTTAAAATACAGCAATGCACGTTGATTGTCGTAATTAGCAAATATTAAGAAATTAAAAAACATATCTTGTTATCTTTTCATTTATCAGGGCAATGGCACTTATAAAAACATCTCTTCACCTACAGGCGTCAAGGTTCTTCTACAAACGTCAAACAGGACGTGATTTGAGCGCGAAAGTCGTTCGGAATGTATTTCAAATATATGCCGTGTAGTGAAGCAATAACGCATTGGATCGGCCTGAAAGGGGCAAAGGTATATTTAAAAAAAGAAATAAAGCGACAGGCGATCTTAAATAATTCCGCCGGTCTACCTCAAAATAATTACTGTGGCAGCGGGGTAGATAAGTGACGAACTGAAGATGGTAGTCCCCAAGATAGCAGCTGTCACAATGAACAAGTGTGGGCAATCTGACAATGAACATTTTCCTCCGGAAGCTTTACCGTTGTAACTGGAATTTGTGCAGGAGCAATTGCTGTATTCCTGGAACGTAAGATCAGGTTATCGATCGCAAGTTTGGCACTTGCCAAATACAACAAGCAAACTTCCGAACTAAGTTTAACTTGTCAATTTGGCAGAGAACAGAATGCTTTGTAAAATCATTGGGGGACACCTTCTTTGAGCGTTTCAACAATAAGTGATAGTTCAGGATATTCAAAAGGTCGAAGCTCAGTTATCAAATCACAAATTCAGTTTACAAACCAAACAAAAGTTACTGCAGTGATTTCAACGATAACATCGCTGCACATGTTACAATGAAGTTTTTCTAAATTTTCCAGAATGTACAGCACAAAAATGTTTCAGTCATGTTTCATTTAAATCAAATTCATCAGGCGATGCGTTTCCGTAAAGTGACTGAAAAATGTAAAGTATGATGTCCTCTATTCCCACGGAGTTCTGCTGCACGCATGGTTTCACAAGCAAGTCGTTTGCATTTACGAAGCAGACATCTACATTAAAACGAATCGAACCGCTTTATAAAACCTGGTTAAATATTTCAATATTGCAATTGTTTTACTTTACAAAGTGCTGTTTGTTTGGAATTGACTGACTGTGGAACATTACGCACGTTTCAAGTCATAGAGTTCAATTAGAAAGATTTAAACGGGCTTGTGATGTCGAGAAAAATTAGGAATACTTGACAGACACACGCGTGATGTACATGTCTGAATCCTGGGGCTGCTGGATTTGTTTGAAATGAAACCTCAACTGCGTTCGTGCATCCAGCAACGCAGGGCGAGAGGTACGTCACGTCGTCCTCCCCACAAACAGGTGAGAACATTCCGGAACTGCAAAGGCAATCTGCGTTGCATGACGTAGAACTGCAAGTAATAAGCAATACGTTCTGAGCTTATTAGATAAACCTGATACCAATTTTAATAGTTTGAAAAGGCGGCAAGCGGAATAATCAGTAAGAACTGCGTCAGGGTGAAATGCAGCACCCTCCAACCGCGATATTGTCGATTTATTACAGCAATAAAAATTAACTATTCAGGGAGGAATAACCTTGAATCTTGTGAATAGTAAATGAAACTTAAACCATTTGCCCATGGTTCACGCAGCTATCACTTAGCTCCCCTCAAACTCTCTTCAATTTCATTATTCTCAAACTGCTCATTTCTGATAAAAATCAGAAATCGTTGCTTTTCAGAACAATTTTAGAAAGCTTCTTGTCCAAAAAGTTGTTTCTTAGCAACGCTATACCGAGTGCTATTAAGAAAAGGACTCTAGAGTTTTTCTAATGTTACAGACAAAAACGTTTGTGTGCAAATTTTGTCGCCTTTAGTTATGAACTCATGTGGGAGGCCTTAGGCCAACTTGAAAATACCGATACGGGGGTGACACGTGGTAGAGTTATTCAACTCGTCTGACTGACTTTGTCTCGTCTCCGGATTGTAAACCCCTGTTCGTAGCAAATGCGACTCTGGCTTCAGAGTAAAAACACACAAAGGGATAGCGGTTAAATACCGCGGAAAATGACCGATTACAAAAATCAAAATGCCCCTCGGTCACCCTGTAACTAGGGTGTCTTTCCAAAAATCTAGAATAAGCAAAATGGCCCCAGTGGACGTCCAGGGGTAAACTCGGTCCCCTCAACTTGACCTCCTCAGCGTTCATACGTTAGCAACAACGATTGAACTAGCCTTGCAAATTAGTGAGAAAAGACTAGTTTTTATTAACTTTCACTCTGGATTAACAAGGTCTGTTTAATGAAATATCAGCAGGACTTTTATGCACTTACGTCAATAAAGTGCGCGAGAAACAATTACTGCGGAACACAAAAACTAACTTTCTCGAATTAAAACGATTTCCAAGACAATTGCGATTTAAAGCACAATAGATTCTGACACTATTTAACACTAGCACACAAGCCGCAAAGTTTCACAATTGCACACTTAAAGTTTAACTCAACAATCAGCAAAAACGACACAGGCGAACGCAAATGAAACAATCAAACAGATACACTTTTAACAACGAAACAGAATCACAGTCAGGCAGACCCAGATGCGTTACTCCAATTTAGAATTTAGCTGAATTTAATTATGTAGCTATGTTTGGGGAAAACTCACCGACAGTTTAACGTCGCTGGCTCGTTTCGCAACTTAGCCCCCAAATCTAACTCACGAATCGACTTTTCAGCAATTGCAAAAGTTGAGTAAAGCTTTTAGATCCCAGATTCAAATCAGATAAACCGTTCACGTGTCAGAATGCCAGAATCAGAATGCCGCTTTGGCCATGTCATGGCAGCTAAAATACGGTAAAAGTTGCTTTTTTCTCATCCTGAGCTGCCATTTTACAAGGTTACGTTCTTGGCAAAGTCATTCCCTGCCATAAAGCTGTCCGACTTCATGCAGAGTTTGCCATTGCCTTTTTCTCATGCTTCAGGCGTAAGGTCTGTGTGTGACGTCACGTCACTTGACAAGGATTGACCTTCGGCTGGGCGTGTTTACTTGTGACAGCTCTAAGGAATTTGATTTACACAGATGTTTGCCCGATGCGTAAGGCAACATTCGTTGTTTTGAAACACCGAGTTTTCTCGAGTTCAATTTTAACCGTAAGCGTTTGGAATTCGTCCCGTGCGCACGAACCAGCTCTTATATCATTATTCCTTTCAGCTGAAAACATTTTGCTAAGCTGTTTGCTAAACCCCGTCCGTGTTTAAACCTTCGCAAAAGCCGTAATTTANACCCACGTCTGCCTGCAGTTTTCCACTCGCTCCGTATGTGGGCAAGAAATGCACGCACGTTTCCTGACAAATGCACAGCGCTGGGTTCACAGTACAGTACAAGGCAAATCTGCGTTGCTTTGTTACTTGCAAACAATTTCTACCGATTAAACATTAGAGTTTACAGAAACGTTAAACATTACGGAAATATTGCAGAGTGCGATTTAAACACCACGAAACTAAATAAACAATGCCAAAACTACACAAAAAGCGTTTACACTTTTTCCCGTTAAAATAACTTTTTCACAAAGCGATTTATACTCAAATGTAGCAGCTTGATATTGCTTTTTTCAATCTGCTATGACAAACAGTTTATGTCACGCCCAAAACAGAACCGTGTGCAATTCTTTCCTTGATGCTGAAAAAGTAACGTTTGTTAAAAGTTTAGTTGCAACCTAATCATTGCTTATTCGGGCAAAGTTTGAATTTCTATAACAGCACGGCAAAAGCATTGTTACCTTGCAACACAAACGCCCTTGTGATTTTATTGCTATTTTAACGGAAATTTGAATGTCTTACTGTCGTATTTGTTTGTAAAGCATTGAACATCTATGTTTATTGTGTTCGTCAATTGCGTTTCACATTCACGCCTTGCTTTTTATTGCGTTTTACCGCTGGCATTCCTAGATTTCATCTGTTTTTATTTACATATTTTAACTGACTCCTTTTTCTTGTTGCACCAGAACTGTTGGTGACTCCGTCTTTACCCGGTGCTCGCCTGACGTGGCTCCACCGTTCAGTTTGGCNGAAACGTGGCGTCGCTTCTAAATTACAGCGGTTGATAAAATGTTTATTTTGATTTTTACCGTTTCTGCTGACTGTTTCTGCAATCATGTTCATCTTTGCGTTTCCAAATGTATTTTTCTGTTAAAAATTTTCTTTGCAAACTAAGTTTGAAAAGAGTAAAATTAAGGCGCTTTTTGGAAAGATATCAAACGTAGATATGCAATTGCAGTGACTTGGACGTAAAATCTGCATCAGTGCGTAAAAACTGCGTATGTTGACTGAAATGCACCTTGCAAAGATAACAATTTTGATCAACGACTAGTTACTCAGCCGCTAATTGAATTGGTGCATAATTAAACCACGACTGCTGCACCAATTGCAGAAAACATGTGGATTAAATGCAGTTTTCCAACGCCGGATTGAGATGGTGGGCGACCTGGAACCCAGGCATGGTGGGAGGCCCCATGTGCGGACACAGAAGGGGGTGTTCGATGAAATCACTAGTGTTTTCGCGGATCATTAATATTTATGACGGAAATTTGTGACGTCACAATTAATAATTCAACTGTGAAAAAAATTTTTATGCATCGTGATATTTGGCAATGATTAGTGATTTGTGAAACTGTTGCAAAACCGGTCACCAGAATCATCGTACCTCCTTTTTTTGAAATTTCTCTTGAAAAAGATTTGTTTCTGGGCGATCGAACGTGTTTATTATCTCCTCTAAACGCCAGTCCTCGCTCAGCAATAAATTTTACGACAGAAACCAAATGTTGCAGGCAGAAGCGATTTCCGATATTGCTCGCATTGATTGACCTGACTGGCTAGCTCCGTATCATATGTTCATAGTGATATAAGTTGCAAAATATTTTAACAATCTTTCATGTTCCATCATTTTACAATAAATTGCATTTTTGATGCTCTTTTCGTACGAATTCAAACAAGTTTTGGCATTGGTAAAACATTTTAGCTTCTTCAGTAGAAACATTTCTCCCAAGTATATGCTACTCACACTGTTCAACATTTTCCCATTCAGTTGTTTGCAACAGAGGAATTTAGTCAGAGCGTTTAGATTCAGCAAGAAAAGTGGTCCATTTAGCCAGANGTGCAACACTAGATTTGTACNATACAGATAGATCTGACATGAATAAATCACAGTNACGATCTTGGCCTTCTCTTAATTTTCTTAGTGCTTATTTAACTTGGCTTAAAAGCATCACTTTTTGAGGTTGTATCATGTTTCACCATTGTGAAGGCAAAGATTCAAGAGTCAGATGTACATATTGACTTCTCAATATTATGAACTTGCTCAATAAAAAAGACAACAAATGGTTGCAATGTCTAGAGTTCGCTAAGAGGACAACAGCTGTCTTGTCAATAGACATGATGTTAAATGTGAAGCTGGGTACATTTGAAACATTCTTGGCAATCTAGGTTAAATTGATAATCACCTGATTACGTTGTGCAAAATAAGTTTTTGTTTGTCCACAAAGTCACGATAGCCTTTTCATTCTTTTTTGCGAACTGTGCAAATACAACCACATGTAATGCACTTAGCTTCAAAATCATTTAGTCCTTTTCTGAGAAAGAGATAATTTTGACGTATTTCTTCATCAAACTGCGATTTTCGTTTTAGCCTTACTGATTAGCTACAAGTACTAGAAACTACTGCACTAGTAAGCTGTGTAAAATACCCTGCTTTACCGTATCACGGTTCATCAGCAAAGATAGTACAACATAATGGAATCAACAATCCGCGTTCTAATGCCAAAGTCAGTGAAATACTGAAGAAAGATTTATCACTGTTATGTACCGATTAATGTGAAAACATTCCTGCATTTCCAGCCGAAAATTAACTGAACCAAAACAGATTAATTTGACAACATTCAGGTCCTCCCATGAACTATGCTATACGCCGATAGCTGGCATCTTGCTGGAGTTGAGTAGGGACAGCTTACTGTATGTAAACACAGTATATCACAGCCAGTGGCATAAATGATGGGGTGCAGAGGGTCGAGTTGCCCCTCCGGCAAGCTAAAAGTAAAAACCGGGCTCTCATGCTACTTATGCTTCGGTTTTAGTATTATTTTGGTTTTCGATAGGTTGTTGTTTTTGTGTTTTTTCGGATCATTTTCCTGTGATTTAGGCTTTTAGTATAGCCATTCACATCCGGATTGGTTAACTTGTGGGCTCCTACAGTGGCCAGTGGGTCCCTTCAGCTAAGTGTTCCCCGGGCTTAAACCTCTAGTTACGCCACTAATTGTGGCTATGTGAAACACGAAATGCAAAAAGGAGGAGATTTTGACATTTCTAAATGTCTTCGAAGAATATTTCATTTCTATGAAAAAAGTGGACATGTTCTCCAAAAAGAGGACGTATGGTAGCCCTACTTAATATGCGACCTGTACAAATCTGAGTAAGGCAGACGCAACATCCACCAATAACGAGTAGAGACATAAGTTAATGCGTCCTACGTGGCTTGGCCTTGCATTCACTTGACTAGTTTCAGATACCAGAACTGACATAATTTCAGGGAACCAATACGTGTAATTATCAAATAAAGTGAAATACTGCCGTCTGCCCGATCGGTAATAGCGTCTACAAACAAATTTTCCTCGCTAATAATGACTAAGTGGCACGCACATGTCACACATATGGCTAAACACATAAACATTTTGGGAAGCCCGCTTTGGTGGGGGGCCCTGTGCCCGGGTCTCTTGAGACCCCCCAAATTCCGGCGCTGCAGTTTGTAGCAGCCAAACCTCCACAAGACAAAACGTTTCATTGACGTGATAAAAACACGTTACATAGGAACATGAAACATGGCTAATTAAACACTCGCCTCTGTGATTCATTTGCATACGGCGCCGTGGCCCCTCTGATGGCGATAGTATCGCAGCCAGTGTTGAACAAGACAATCAGAAACAAAAGCGAAGCACCAACTCCAAACAAGCAAATTCGCAACGCTCCTCTGCGCTCCAATTGCCAGCGATTCATGACAAATCCACTGAGGAAGGCCGCAGTGAGAGTGCACGGCAGAACAGCAGCACCTGTCGGTAATCAAGGTAAGCAAGGTCCGGTGCGTTTACTTCATGCCAAAACAAATACTTCAACGAAAACGTGTTTTTTGAAAGCATTCGGCACAGGGCTTCTTCGAGAAAATATACATTTTGTCAAACGGACCATCAAAGCAAAACGGGCTAAGCATAACAATGCATTCCGAAAAATATCAAAACAATATATTGTTTTTCAAAATGAGTAATCTTAAAATAACTCTTAAAATAGAACTCATAAGCGTGTGTTTGACGCTATTTTCCAAGTTGTTTAAGGATCCCGTTTTAATGTTCTATCTTGTTTACTTTGTTCTCATAACAAGGCTTTACGAATGTCTGTAAATATCCGAAAGATTACACCAGAGTGTGTGCTTACCAGTGCCGGATCCAGGCCTGCAGTTCAACGATGTGCAAAGTATTGTTTAGGGCAGTGGTTCTCAACCTTTTCACTACTATGACCTGCTATCACGCCAGATGATGACATCGTGACCCGCAAGCATTTACTAATAAAACGATACCAATAGCCGTGTTAGTCGACAGTACAGTATACATATACAACTTAAATGAAACTTTATCGCACCTTGGTGGCTAATAATTTTTTATTATTAAAAAAGTATGTGTAGTAGTATATTGTGCCTTGTTGCAACCTTTCCGGTGGTGTTGCGTTGATTGTGTGATTCACCACGAACGGGATGTGCGCGAAGAACAAAAATATATATGCGTGGCGCGAGAAAGCAATAATAAGAGTGATTGCGACGCATGATCTCTATTGTTGCTCGCTGCCGCGCCGCGGTGCGAAGCTTTGCGCACATGCCGCTCGGTATTTCCGATCGCAACAGCCTGAAGGTTATATCAGTATTGCGCTACACCTAATCGCCTTTCTGCAAGGCCTCCTAAATAGACTCTATTTAAATAGACTCTCTTAACCCTGGAGGCCTTGCTGTCTGTGACCCAACAAAAGTGTTTCCGTGGCCCACTTAATGGGACATGGTTAATAAATTATAAATCACTGGTTTAGAGAGTGCCTTTTAATCTGCGTTGATGCTTCTACTGGATAAGCACCACAAAGGTGTGCATTTATATCAAAGGACACCACAGACTTTTGGGGGAAGCAGCTGCCCCCAAATTCCCCTTGGATCCGCCACTGGTGTTTGCTTTGATTGTTTTTTCGTACTCGTAATGAACGTTTCAGGGTTTTATATTTCGTGCTAAGAGTTAAGCTTCTTGCTAATAATAAAAGACAATCTAAACTAGCGCATAGTGGCAGGAAACTCAACACCTCGTGCAAAGCTGTTCTTACCAAATGTGTAGTTGGCTTTTGCCGCGCTCACGCCGAAAGTGACCTCCAAGTACTTGGAACTAAATAAAAGCAATGATACTTGAGTGGAAACCCCAAAGATAGCAGCAAATATCATACAGACATAAACAGGCGACAGAGCGAGTCGCTTGCATGTCATCAGTGCTTCTGCAAAAAAACGATAAAAAACTGAGAAAACGTATTACTTCGCAATAAGGGAGGTGCCACTTTAAGCAATCAGTATCTACAGGAATGAATTTGCACATTGTTTGATGAGAATCAAAGAGATAAACAGTGTGTTTTCAGTTTCATGCATTTATTTGTTTGTCTTTTTGACCAATAATCTGTCATCGAATACACTTTGTTAATTAATAACATTTTTCTTATCACTGTGCTGCTAGAGTAAACGTGATTTTTCATTGTCACACCCCCCCACAGCCCCCGACACCCGAGACGCAACTTCAGACGTCAGCTCGCTGTCTATTGTCAGTCAAAGTATGAGCATGACAAACGTGATGTCATCTAACTTTTAGAATTTCTTCGTTGTGCAATAGGTTTTGAAAAAACACAGCTGTAACATACATTGTATGTAGCGCCTGTGTGGCAAAAGAGGTTCTACCGAACAACAGATAGCTTTTTTGTCAATGAGTTTTCCAAGGAATTGATCCCGAAACGCAGGTCGTTAAAAATATATCTCACAAGTTTGTTGACTCTGCCAGTTGGATTACTCATACCTTCTTTTTTTAGGATATGCTCCTTACTTTGGTCCACGAAAAACGGAAGTGTTAAACAAAGTGCCTAATAAGAAGTAAAGGCCAAAGCAATCGAATGAAAAAATGTTAAACGCGAAGGGACCATCCGATTTGACGGTTACATGACCAATGGTTATGTGCAACAGGCTGTGTCAAGTCAGGTCGCTGAATTTAATGTGCATCTTTCTCCAGAGTCAAACGTTTGGTTCCTTAATGCAGTCTTGAACCATTGCTGTATTTGTTAGCAAATTGAAAATAGCGTCTTCCGGATTTGGACGATTCGTTACGTTTCTCACTTTAACACAGTTGGAGATGGTGACAACTTCACGATTTGTTTTTTTGTTTCTTCTCCTCGCGCTAAACGCGCTAGAAATTTTATGTTCTTTCTCTTACTCGTTAGTAAAGTTTTAGACTTACAAGTGTACAGCTCAAATACTACCATTCGAAGCAGGGAATTTTCTGATAAAACATAAAGAGCGAAGGTCAGAGCTGTACATAACTATCCCCACTACGCTTTGTTGTTGATCTGTTGCAGGCTGAATGCACACGCTGCATTTAGTGTTTATGTTAAACCAATTTGGAATTTCCATTGAAGCAGTTTGCAGTTTCCTCTTGGATGTGTGTTTGGCTTGCTGAAAATAATTGCAGTTGAGGGCTTAGATAAAAATCATTAACTGCACGCTTGGCTTTGCTGCTAGCAAAGTTTGTTCAGTTTAGCTAGGCTGATAGAAGTTTTAGTTTGTTTCTTTTGTGTTTCAGAAACCGTACTGGATGACCCACTATTGCTAAAGTTTGCTTAAACTGTGACACGTGTTTGACCATCTTCTCTTTCTGTAAACAATTTCTGTGGTAAATACGAGGCTGCAATTCTATTAATGCGCGTGATTTGTGAAATGTCAAATTAGGTGAAAAGTTGTTAGAATGCGTTGAAAAGTCGTCAGTGCTCGCTCCCATAGCGTGTAAAAAATAAGCCTGGCATCACAAAAGTTTCAAACATTCAGAAATAATTGCTGCCAATTTCAAATCATGTGAAGAAATGGTTGAATTCAGGCAATTTGTTAATTAAGATTCTGCGAACTGCAGATCTGCTTTGATGATTTTTTCTTGGAGCATTTGTGGATTGGCAGTTAATAACTTTGGTTGATCGGTAAACGTTACTCCGATAATTATTTCGTGTTAATTTGTGAATTTTCGCGCGAATATGCGTGCGGGCGCCGCAAACCGTCGATTGAGCTGTGGCTGCCACGTGTAGAGCGCAGCAAAGATTTTTGGATATAAGCGAGTAGCCCAGCTGAGGAAGATTGCGTGTGAACTACGTAGCAAAGCATTGCTTCTATCGAGCTCTGTGTCCATTGTGCAGGGGTCCAGAAAACCTTTTGTGAACTTCAAGCTATCGCTCAGCTGAAGAACCCTGCGCACTGCGCCTTTGAATAAGCGTCGAATCCTCGACAAGGTCGGACATTCTTTGCTTGCGATTGAGCTAGAATTACCCTCTGGAGTGTGCTCCGCGCTATCCAACACTGCTACCTCCGTCAGTGCGTTGTAATATGAACAGCAGGTGCAGGTTTTGTAGCCAGTTTCTGATCTCGTCCGTTGGCAAATGGTTAGTAGCAAGAATCACTAACAAGCTCGTTTTCAAACATCCGTTTTAAAAAACATGTTCTTTGATTTTCTGTAATACACGTTTTTTTGCAAGAATACTCACAACTAAGATTCGCCATTTAACATTTACCGCGTGACCTCTTTTATTTATGCACCACACTTCGTGGTTTGAGTTGCTTTTTATTTTTAAAAATCAGCAGACATTATACCTAATACCAGCACATCCTCACCTCTGCAATTGCTTACTTGAGTTTTGCTAGCTATAGCTTCTGTTTCACCAGATTCCAAATCTTCGTTCGGTTCGACCTGCAAAGACGCTTCAATCGCTAGACTTTGAATATTGGAGAATCTCCAAACTGTCAGAAATTCCCTATAACTATTGTCCGTTTTTCTCGGGGTACAGGTGAGGGCAAAGACAAAAGCTTAAATTTAAGCAAATTAAGACCATGATCTTCTAAGTTTGTACCCTACCAACAGGGGCGGATCCAAGAGAAGGCGATTGGAACCCCCCTCAAACCTACGAAGGTAGCTTTATTTACCACGATTTTATACAATTCGCAAAACAACATTCGCGATATAAGGCCATTTTGTCGTCCATTGTTTTTTCACAGCAGTGTTGTGAAGTATCTATCTTCTTACAGTAGTGAACCCGTAATGAAATTTGACTACCAAATATTGCTGAAGTCGCCCCCCATAACCTTACTGGTTGGATCTGCCCCTGCCAAACGTTAATGTCACTGGACGCAACCGATTTTCGTGTTTTATGCAGTCACACTCAATTGAATGCCTTCTTAGACGCGCGTGCTAAACTTCTATGAGCAGTAAGCGTTCTTGCAAAGATAACTTTTAAAACCTTAACAACAGCAATTCAGGCTCTAGCTTTGCAGCCGGCTGTATGAGGAATCTCCTGCCTGGTTCTGCTCCCATCTCCTTGCAATGATTCAGCTTGTACTTATCATTCAGCA
>JGI24159J19872_10004311_pt1 | contig 18068 bp, 7 predicted proteins | sample Ectturendosymbi4_FD_19872 | JGI IMG/M metagenome (IMG submission 19872) | reverse complement strand
ATTTGTTAAGAGCACTTCCCACATTTTTGTTTGGAAAATTGCTTTTGTTCTTCATCATATAAAAAATTTTCCAAAATCAACACGTTGTTTTTTTCTGCTCGGATGAGCTTGAAAAGACTTGCTAAGTTGTACAAAAACCGCGCGCGCGTCCAAACCTCTCAGTTAGTCCAGTATAAGTGAATAAACAAAAAAATCTGCCCATTTTGGGCAAGGACAACAATGGTGTTTGTATTTAGAGGTTACCTGAGCAGGTTTAATCCCTATTTCCANGGGGGCGAATGCCCGTTTTGCCCCGCCCCCTGCGGACACCCATGGCTATCAGATGTAGGTTGAGTTGTTAAGTAGGCTACTTGCCTTGCCAGCTAATCTGTCAAAACAAACGTTTCGCACTCAGGCCCACAACCAGCTTGAGACACCTGGGGTGGCGAAGAGTTTTCTGAGAGGGGCCCAAATTTTTCAAACTATGTCCAATNATTTTCAATTATGCCCAACAGATTTTTCCAGAGGGGGCGAAAAATTTTTNAGGGGGAGCTTTTCCTCCCCTGGTTACGGGCCTATTCGCACTACGCCATAAATTGTAAAAGAGNGAAATCATTGTTCACAACGACGCACTCAATGTGTTTTTGTCACCTTTTATTGAATAAGTGTTAACATCGGTGGTGTCGGCACAGAATACAATCGGATCAAGATTATTCTTATTTGGTTTTGTTTAAAAGTGCTGCTAGTCCTAGTGAACAGTTTTCCGTGTTGGTGTCATTTTCTGCATTTCGTAAACATTTGTCGGCCGTCGGGCAGTCCAAGGTATTCATTCAATCCGAACAATGGCTGACGTTAATGGCGCAAATTGAAGCTTTATTAAAGAATTTGATGAAGGTCGATTTTTCATGAGCAATTCATGTCATGACTTGCACGTTATCAAAGACTGCTATTGATTGCACGTAACCACCAATACCGCCCTTACTAAAATTCCTGTCATGGCTTCTATAGCTTTTAATATTGTTGCTTAAGTGTCGCCAAACAATAAAAAAAGCGATTGATCATGACCATGCTCATTCGCTGCTTTTTGGAGATGTAGTTTCACTAATTACATTTGCATTATTCCACTACAAACTATTTTCCAGATTTTACGATTTAGCACGTTTTTTGTGTAAGTTTTTCCCAACTTTCACTTGACTAACTTTTCACGGGGGCAAGGATACGACGGAGCCAGCAACACAGGGGTTATTTACAGAGTTGTGGAGGCAAGAGTGCGCATGGAGCATCCCTTGGCAATATGTGCGCACTGCTGTAGCCACGTAGCTTAATTTCTGGTCTCTGTCGCATCGAATCTACCTTCGGCTTGAACTGCTACCACTATTGCTGCAAGCATTTGTCTTTATTTCGCGGTCTGTAATTATTCATCGCAAATTCGTTCACACTGAAACACCAACACCTAGGCGAAAGAGTAAACTTATACCTTTATGCTGAATAGAAAAATACGTTTCTCTTATGTTTCGCTTTTTTATGCACCCCTAGTCCCTCTACGTATAAACGCAGATTGTGCCATGGCCTTTGCAAGACTATGAAACGCAGTTGATTCATCAGGGTGCGGGGCAATTTCACAATTCACTTGCAATTTCGACTGTGTGCACCGACGCTGGCTCTGCAGTGCTATTGCGAAGATTTGATGCAACAGCGTGGGTAAAAAATCTCATTATGCGATTGCATCCAAGCGTTGTCTTCGTAACCAGCTTTTATTCGATAGATCTAACTAAAATTCAAGGATAACTGTTTCATACAGCAAAATCTTGATAGCTTTTGACATGACACGGTACCAGGCCCGTAGCCTCGGGAGGGCACTGCCTCCCAAATTTTGTTGCGCCCAAACAATATGTTTAAACATACAATGAAAACAAAAAAATTGCCCCTAACAAAAAAAAAGTTTACCCCTCCAAACCTTAAAACCTCGCTACGGGCCTCACGGTACGCAATTTATAACGTTAGTGATTTAGTAAAAATCTCAAGCTTTTCTACTATTTTCATTTTTTGTTGCTGTTCTCACTCCACTAGACTTTAGTGATGTTCGACTTGATAAGGTCAACCTTCCATCTACACGGTTTAAAACGTACTGCGAAGCATACCACACTCAGCAATGAAAGCATTGCCGGTTTCGGTCGCGTGCTGCTTCCAGCAATATCGATCAAGCAAGCGCTGAAAACAACGCACTCCAACATATCGAGGATCGTTTTATTTCAAACCAGCTGTGCAGCGATGTCGCCCCAAGTGCTTAACAATATTTCAAACCGGTAATTGCAAACTGTACGCCAGAGTCCACAAGTAAAGGTTCATCACCTAGAGAACAAATATTCAAAATTTCGGTTTTCTGGATGTTGCTTCCTTTACATGTTGCAAAAGTTTAAGAAAGTTTAACTCCGTAAGCAAAATTAATTTTTGGTTTGCTTTAAAATGACGAAATGGGTTGAAGTTATCACACACTTTTCCTAGCTTCCGGGTCCAGCATGGGTTCGTTTGACAGGGTGGGCCATGCAAAACTTGTTCAGCGGAATGTAGAAATGCTGGTGAGTCATTCTCCGAGTTGTTTTTTTTAAACAAGTTCTGAGGAAGTTTAATCGGTCAAGTATGGGAAGAACATATTGTTACTGCATTGCAAATACAATTAATGAACACGGCGCAAAACAAATATTGTGGACGCAATCACTGGAGCACGGCACTTTCTGTGTTGATGACGAAAGAATAGTGATTACCACATTCATGGTTACCGAACTGGAAACAAAACACAACAGTATTTAATAAAAGCGGCTTCAATATCAAGCCTGTAGAAGAATTGCTACGTTGTATTTTTGAAATCTCTAGGTGAATTCCTCACATAAGTATGAAACCGTATTCAAAACTAAAGTTCCCATCGACTCGATCTATGTGCTCATGACCCTGAATGTTAAGTTAACTCTCGGATTTTTCGCAAGTTTTCGCTTTGGCAACGAATGATACCAGCATTTGTTTGTGGGAGGATGCATTACGAGCAAACTCCCGTGCTGCAGAGCAATCGTCACATGAGACAAGTCGCTTCGGAATCGACGACCTCCGCGGTTGTCCTTATGTTTCAGCACGAAATCTCTCGTTTCTCCGAAGGACACAGACGCGATTGGCGCATTTAAGTCCAGGTCTTTTTCGTCATCCCTGTGCTCGCCCATGTAATCGTTCCCGTCCTTGTACCTATTTATCAAAACGAAATTGAAGCGCCACTTGTTGTCCAACGTTTCTTCCACTCGTGCCTTTATATCTGTTAAAGTCGGCAATTCGTTCCACGGTCTCGCTGGTATGGTGTTGCCGGAAAACTTGTAGCTGAGCCCTTCATCGCCGTAGGCAGCTTGCCGTCTGGGAATGTCGATCCATTTTCCAAATATCTGTAACGCACATTGAAGTTTACTTCAATTTTTATGTGGTTCGCACACATATCAAGCATTGTGGAAGTGCAAAGCAAAGTTTGCATGATATAAAAAGATTAATGATATCTGATCAACCCATGTGCCATTGCCAGAGACCAGAATCCGCTTGTATTGTACAGGCAGTGTCCGACTACAAACCGAGTATTATTGCCACAGTATTAATCGAGTATGATCTTTTCAACAGAGCGTAACCGTAGCGGACAAAAATTCCCGTTCATCAGAATCTGGAAATGATTCAAAAGATATACCGTATTTTTCGGACCATGAGGCGCACTTAGAATCCTTTAATGTTCTCACAAATCGAAAGTGCGCCTTATAATGCGGTGCGCCTAATGTATGAATCTGGTTGTGCTTGCTCATCTTGAAACAACTTTATGTGGTAAACGGTGCTATTTATTTAATCGTTAGTTATGTCTTTTTTTGTAAACACACCACCGTGTTTAGTAATAAACCAACAATTGCAATGAGCAGCATCCGAGAGCAGCTAGCACATACCACAGATCGTATTACTCTGCGGGGTTCCCGACTACATTGGCGCACACCGAATCAAACATGCGCAAACTTTTATTTTATTCTATTCGTGTCTTGAGGATTAGGCATATGTGACGGATTAAATTCCCAGTGGCGACTCAGGCACTCGGGATTTATTGGGAAAGAGTTGAATACAGTTTGACTTATCTCAGTTTTGCTTCATTTAATGCGCCTTATGTATGAAAAAGAACAGCTAGCATTCAATTTTTGATATTGCGCCTTATAATCCCGAAAATACGGTAAACGATTAAATTCGTTATATCAGCTGTTTTAGTTCTAGCGCCCCGTTTATTTGAGAACGTTCAGCGCACAAGAAAACATTTTTTATCTGGCAGCACCGTGCATGAACAGTTCCCTTGCACCCACCGACAATCACTTTCGTAACTTGTAAGAAATAAGGCTTGCATCTTCACAAAAACGTCATTTTTCCCATATTGGAAACATCCTCTGGACAGCCGTTTAATGCACATTGGTTCCTAACTTTGGTTTGAAATTCCTGAATATCTGAAATCTCTCATCCTGTTAATTTGGAAAACAATACAAATATGCCCTGTTCTCGTGTCAACATGCCAGTTGATTATTCATTCATATGTTCGTTCCAGTTTTTGGAATTTGTAAAGGGTGCCACTTCTTTCTGTAGTACCCTTCCGAAAACTCACCCAATTCCCTCTGCTCATACTTTTCACCCTATGTTCTTTGTTTCTTTTTGATATTGTGCTTTGTTACCAACTTCTTCCTTATGTTCAAATTATTGCAATATGTCACTTCATTTTACCGCTTCCTTTGTGGGAAGTGTCTTTTCAATTTTGTATTGATTTATATCAACAATAGGGCTGGCTGAGTGGTTAACCCATGAGGTCCTTCGTTCAACCTTTGCATCAAATATGTTGTTCACACCAGTTTCTAGAGTAACTAGGAAACGTCGGCAAAATATAAAACAATCGCGAGAAGATCAGTTTATCTGCTTAACTAGGTTCTCGTTTGTTTTCCCATTTCATTAGCATTCAACTGATTTCTACCTTTTGGCGCTTTCTTCTTTTTATTGCATTTCTGCTATTTCGTGGTTTGGGTCACAAAAATGCATTAATAAACCTTACCTCACCTAAACACAGCTGAATTCTGGTTTAAGAATCATGGCGCTTTAAGCTTCAGTTTCACAAGCAATACGGTTGCGATTTGGAAATGGGAAATTTTCTTTAAAATAAAAGAGAAATAAATTATCCACCTTAACTCGGGAAAGAGTTCCGGAGTAGTATTTCACTCCTGTTTCAAGTTTTTTCAGGAAATAGTCCGCTTCTGTTTGTTCAAACAAGTTGGTGTAGGAAACGTCAAGACCTTCCTTGATATAACGTATGGGACAGACTGTCTCTCGTTTTTGCTTTTTTATATCCTGCTTTGCGTTGGGTACCTCGTTACTGCAGAATAAAGCCGACATCAATAAGGTACAGTGTCTCTGTATTTTTCCAGTCCACAGTCAGCACCACTGATTTTCTTCATGTCACCAAGTCGAAGCAGGTTTTTAAAGACACTGGTTATAAATCTCCTTATAAGCGATTATACTGATCAGCACCTTGCTATCTCTCGGCTACTTAATTTGCAAAACTTCGTGTTTCATCAAGAGTGTGTGCAATGCATCACATATACGCCAACTTAACGATTCATCAAGTAAGTACTTCAGATTTTACGTGGATGTAAACTATAAGTAACTTTATCTTAAGACTTTTATCTCGCCAAACTTCCTTACCAGATAGAATGCTTCCCAAGACTTGAAGTTTGCCGTTTCATTCTGCAACCCTGTGAATCACATATTGTGCAGGATATGTCTGCAGACAGCACGAAAATCAGTTTGGAATTTTCGCATCTAATTTGCGTTGTTTTCTGATGCAATGCACCTTACATCACCACCTTCACGGAAATTCAGTCAGGTGTCCATTACAATCATTACAGGGTAGTGCACAACTTTCTATTTATGTATTTCTATCACAAGCAGGTGATTTATAATTGGAAATTAAAATAGTTATAGCGATACACCAAAATCAATCACTCTTATCAAAGTGTGCTTTCGTCGTTGAACTGATTTCGATCAGGAACGTCAACACTGAGGGGTGAATTTTACAACCTCACTATTTCCCAGGGGCGTTATGATGCACGCATTCATATTCCCTGGTAACGAAAATGGCGACTGCACAGCACGCTTAGAGAGCTTAAAACATACGCGTTTAAGTTTGTTTTGAACCTTGCGACACAACTGCATTTGCAAATCGGTGTATACTGCGTGCAAACCTTGAACTGTCAAAAACGAAATGAAATTTACGTCCACAATTGTGATACATCACGGTGGTAAGTGGATGCAAAATCTAAGGAGGTAACAGCACTTTGCTACAAATCATTGCTAGAATCTCCACACAATAAGTTTCCCCAGTCGGAATTATTCACGCAGGTGTTTTCGTTCTCGTGATGCGAATGCAATTTTTAATCAAGTCAAGCTCGTTTGTAGTCACACACAAACACCGACGCTTGGTCCGATACACAACAGCTTTGCTTTCCTTTGTCGTTTATCGCGGACACAGCACAATGATCAGTATATACGAGCCACATCAACTAAAAAGCGGGGGCGGGCGAACCATGGCTCATGAGCTACTTGCGTTTCTGAAACCTTGTGCTTCTGATTGAGTAACTTAACCTCTTGGATTGTTCCTTTGCATGTGAAAGCCGAATAACAATGCCCGTAAAATGAGGGATAGATTTGATAGCTTCCCATACTGTCGCACTGCTTTCTGTTGAATTTGCTCAAAGTAAGTTGGGCCACTCCTTAAAAAGTATTGTCTTACAAAGTATTTAAACAGTAAGTTCCAAAAATTATTTTGTTTTCCCTTTGTCAAATCAAAGGCGGGCAATTGCCATTAGAACCAAATATGAAGGTTAGGGAGATGCTGGATCTTTGACCAGGTGGGCTTAATGACCATAGGCTATTTTTTGCCACCTAGTGAACGTGTGCTCCTTTGGTTTTGGTTGTGTATATGAGATTGCTTTGTTGCCAGCATGTGTTTCATGGGAGCTATAGCTGTTAAATCAGTCTTTGTGGGCTAATTTTAATTTTGAAGGAAGAAAGTAAAATTTTGGTACCAACTTTTTTGCAAATGACAGACAGCTTTTTTCTATAGATTTTTTGCAAATGTGATATGTCCTTCGGCAGGATTTTTCTCAGATGCTTAATGCAAAGGGCTGATAAACTGATAAAAGGTTTACAACATTTTTATCAACTTTTGAGTTTTTTTTTCCCGAGGATAGGACTATCACCTGCTCCACTAAGTGGAAATTCACGGTGTCTCAAATCGAAACACCCATTTGTGCCGAGAACTGGTCACACTCAGCTCACAGTTGCTATCATTGATAAAACTTTAATTGCTTTCATAACTTGTGTTGTCACACAAGTCTGTCTTCTTTAATAATAAGTGAAACCGATTAGAATACCAATTAGATGTGTCATACAAATCACACAAAGTTTCAAAACTGCCTATGATTTTTTACTTGCTTTTTTTGATTTTATCACTGATTTAAATGAAATGATTTAAATCAATCAATCCTGACTAGAAATAGATGAACTTTCATTCAAACATTTTTGCGTTTATGCAATATCCCTTCATGCAAAGTTCATAACACTATTACCAGTGTATGAAATGTAATATTGGTTGAAATGCCAATATTGAAACTACTGGTTTAGTAATTTCATTGACACTTATGGCATACATGCATAAAATGTTAAAAATCTGATAATGCTATACCTGTTTCAGGAATCAAAAATATGTTCTATAACTATGCTTACATTCAACAGCCTTCATATTTGATGTAATTTAAATGCAACTTTGACTTTATGCTAGTTTACACTTTTAAACTTGTGGCATTCTAACAGTTATGACTTCTGAATCCACATGTCATTTTTGCAGTTAAAAGACAGAACCTGTGACTTCAGTTGTTATGATTGATAAAACATCAAGTGGTTTGAACTTGTGTGGTCATAGGAAATCTTTGCCTTTTGCACTAATACTGTATTGACTACATACAGGGTGTCCCAGAAGTCGTGCACCACGCAGATTTTTATGAAAATACATATAAATAACAAAAACCAATTTAGTCTTTCTTGTACTGCTAGTTTTTCACCCATATCTAATTTAATCTGCAACATAAAAAAACAAATTATTTGATGGTGCGCAACTTGAAATATAAAAAACAAATTATTATATGGTGCGTGACTTCTGGGACACCCTGTATATGTGGAAACCTATTAAAATGCTACTTAAATGTGTCATAGACATCACACAAACCTTTGAAACGATATGATTTGTTGGATTTTTATTGCTTGATTTAAATCACTGATTATTAATCAACCCTACTTCACACTAATTATAACAGCAAGTACACTCATCATAAACCAATGTAACATGCTCAAAGAGAAGAATGCCAACTTACCTTGGGAATTAATAAGCATCAACCCATCTGTAATTTATACCTTTTTCTACCTGGTCCAACCTTCCATGTGACTCAAATACTCATGAATACAATCTTGTGCACCTTTTCAACAGAAGAACCTGTCACATCAACAGCTTACAAACACAACTGATAAAATTTTCTTATTTTGGCCAAAAACAAAAAAGTTCAGTGAGCACAAAACTATAACATATAAACAGGATGAAACTAATAAAATAATTTAAGAACTGGTCACACTTAGCTCAAACAATTTGATTAAAGAGTAAACCTAACAGTAAAACTTGTCTTGGAATATCTAACATAACTGACACAAAACAGGCTACAAAAATTATCATTGACAAAACCAATGAAATTGATGAGAATCAAAATTTTGTACTAGAGCAACTTTGCAACCCATACACAGTAACCAACCAGCTACTTTGTTGCGAAGTTGCACATGACAGTATGTAAGAAGAATGTAGTCAGGATATGGAAATGAGATGGGTAACCCTACATCACCAAATGTACAGAACTGCTCCAATTGATGTTGTTTTCTTACAGTGTAAGAATCATACACTAACTTCCAATAAACAAGTGCATGGGTTAGGTTATGATTACTTAACTGGTGCTTGCTATCTTGTTACCAACACATGTGCTTTTAACAAGGCAACTTAAAACAAGTTTATCATCAGACATTAGCAAAGCAACAAAAAAATCAGTAATTAATTAATTCTCTTAGAGATTAAGTAATTACCTTGTTGCTTTTAGGTCATAAATTCTGATTCAAAAACGCTAGAAAACCAATCAGTCTTAAGACTCTGTTATTTCCAAAACAAACTTGAGTCAAAGATTCCGTCTAGCGGTTGGGTCCCAGAGCCAGGTAACCTGACCCAAAATGGCCTAAAACCTATCCCACTTATGACGTCACCCACAAAAAAATCAAAATCCAAAACTTTCCAATTCTTTTAGTGCAATCTGGAAGACTTGTCACATCTTTTGAGCATTTGAAGAGCTCTCTAGCACAATCAGCAGGTGAGTTATGGTGTTTCAAAGTGATGGTTTTTAAGTGGCTCACATGGGTTTTAAAGGTAAAACAGCCTGGAGTCAAAGGTGTTAATTGTATTTTGCATGGCAGGAAGATGCAATTCCAGCAGGATGCCCAATGCCCATTTTATACATATGCTTTAGATGTGCTTTTGCAACACAAAGCAATTTTTTTATCACCAGCTTCACTGCAAGATTTTTTCACTTAAAAAGATATTGATCCCAAGCAATTTTCACATGTTTTCAAACCACCTAATGAAACAAATTAGAATTATTCAATTCAAACAGATTGCAGAAAGCATTTATTAGTTTTATTGAACAGACCTTTTGCATTGTTTTGGGTATTTTTCGAACTACTTGCATATTCAGTGCAAGCAATTTTGGGATTTTGGCATATTTTATGTTACAACAAAACAAAGTGAAATGCAATTTAAAAACTGATTGCAGAAAACGTAATAGTATATTTTTCTTCAACACACCATTTTTTACTAATTGAAAGATTTGCTGAATACTACAAAATCAAAATTCCTAAAAATGCAATTTACTAAAAAGCCATGAAGCAGTCCTAAGACTTCTTAGGCAATTTGCATACATCATATATGGAGGATATATATACATATATATATATATATGATATGACTGCCACATCAGAAATGTACTCTACAGGAATAGCATTGGAAAAGCTGTGAATACCACTAAAACTAGTTTTATCGGAAACTCACTGGAAGTTTAAAATGCTGACATAATCAGTGGCAAAATGACCTGACACCAAGTATAGTATTTGCAAGGGCATGATTTATCTGACGCAAAGCAAAAAGAACAGCAAGAGTGGTTTCTAACACACATTGCAATGGGATGAAGAGTGCACTGTTCCCAGTTCCAGTGATATCTCTGGTCTTCTTTTTGAACAACATAAGAGCAGTTTTTGGAAAAGTCAGAATAGAATTAAGGCAGTGTCACGCAGGGGATTAGCTTCTTTATCTTTCAGGTATTGACCTCAACTGCTGACAGTCAATGAATGTGACATTAAAGCATCTGCTTTTGAAGCAACAACACACATTTAAACTGTTACTTTTTAACACTTTCGTTACTGGCTGACATATATATACATTATACGTTGTTCAAATTTGTTAACCTGCCACTGGCTGACATATATATATATATATGAAACAAAAATTGTGTTTGAAGGGACTGGTTGTGATGTTTTTTGCGTAGAGGTGGTCTAAAAATGTTGTCCTAGACTGACTTAAAATACTTTTAGACCTCGGGCCTGAGAATCCAAACTCAGTGGTCCAGAGGCTGCTTGAAAGTATGTTTTTTGAGAATTTGTCCGCCTAGTTGGGACCACATACACTGGACTTGGACTGCAATTTTGTGTGATGGAAGTGCTTTGACATGCTGCCAAACACTAAAAAATGTTTTGCAAACATTTATGCAAGTATATCAGGTATGTTGATATAAAGTTTTGTTGCTTGAAACCAGCGTTAGCTGCTTTTATTGTTTCAAAAAATACATCAAATAAAGTGAAACTTTTGCAAAAAATATGACTCCGGTAGTCCCAGGCTTGTTGTAGTGGCATGCAGTCTAAAGTGTTTTGGAAATGATTTGGTAAGTTGGTTAGTGTAAAAGCAACAAAAGATTTGCCAGGTTTACCATTTTAGGCTAAAGCTGGAAACGCCTAGCAGTATCTGCCTTCTGCAGCAGCAGACAGCATTCGAATTTCCTGCCAAAACCACCAGGTAACAGTGGATATTGCCGCAGGGAAACCACCTGGTAGCAAAAATGTTAAATCTTAGTGGTTACGTTTTCTCGTAAATTTTTATTATTGAATGCCTCACAACACTTTGGCAGCCAAAGTAGCAATAAGCCTCTTTTGATCATGTTTCTTTAAAAAAAGAAAATTATTTAAATGCTAGGTTGATTTTGATTACTAAAATATAATGAACACACTTTATTGTGGAGGTTCACTCTTTCCAACACACCAAAAACTTCCACAAGTTCTAACTTTAATTTTCTTTGCTGACATTTATTCAGTACAAAAATGTAGTAAGTTTTGAAGCATGATAGATATTTACATACAATCAGGGTTTTTTAAGGTGTTTTACAGAGAAAATTATCAAGGGAAATATCTATGAACTTTGGTTGGAAATTTTTCAGGTCCATGGCACTGGGTACCTAACATTTTCCTTATAAAAAATCCTCAATACAATATATCAAAACTTGCAAGCAAACATTATTAATGACAATGCAGACTACATACACAGAATTTTATCAGAACAAAGCACAGTCTCATTTCAGCTTAATGCACCACCAGAGGTTCCGAGTCCTTTTGTGACACCACAATTTGTACATTTTTGCAATTCAAATTAGACTGTAGCTTATCTTTAAAAATGGGCAAATACCCTCTTTCAGTGTTGCTATGCTCACATAAAACTACAGTAGTTCCACAAGATACGGCATCGAGGACTTGATGATGAGACATTTCCCCAGTAATATACACATCAGCAGCAACACCTTGCAATACAGAAGAACCAGAACCAGCACATAACGCAATTGTTTGCACAGGTGATTGGAGACAACAGCCTTTTCCAAATGCCACTCGCACATTAGAAATACTCAAGTGAGTTTTGATTTTCTTAACAAGGTTTTCCAAAGGTGTTGAAAATAACAGCTTACAAATACGTCCAGGCCCAATGCTTTTGCTTTCAGATTGTTTGCTTTCATCTAATAGGTCTGCAGCACTTTCTGTAGAATACTGATCATTTATAACAGGTTTTGAAAATAACACTTCACCAAGGCCAGACACAAGCCAGTCATTTACACCACCAGGAACAGCATCCCAAGCAGTATGTGGTGAATATATTGCGATTCGGTTTTCAATAGCTTTAACTAATATTCTCTGTTTCCACACTGCCCCTATCAAAGTTTTGATAGGGGTAAAGATTGGTGGATGGTATGAAATCAGTAGATCTACTTTTTTGTTGATACACTCTTCCATTACAACTTCAGTCAGATCATTAGTTAACATTATTATATTTACTTGATGTGGCCTAGATGGCTCCACCAGCAAACCAACATTGTCCCAGTTTTCAGCATGTTTGACTGGTGCTAGCATTTCCAAAATATCAACAACTTGCTTTAAATCCATGTTACAAGAATGAACTTTTCTCACAGTGCTGGCAATTATATTTGCAACTGCTGTATTGACAGGTTTACAAAAGATTTTAATTGAGTGCATGACCTATGCTACAAATGACAAAATAAGCTCACAAGCACAGTGAAGCTTGAAAATCAACATAACCATAGCACATATGTAGTCAGAACAAACTGTCTGATATTCTCACTAATGAATAGCACATTAGCAAAGGTATGGTACTGTAATGATAATTTATAGACAAAAATAAACCAACAAATACAAGAATATATACAAAACAATTATTCAGTAAGACAACAGTGTCAAATATATTAGCTTCTTTGTTTGGAACATTAAATTGTTTTCTGGTTACAACACTTTTTTATATGATCTTCTCTTGTGAGATAGCAACAGGGTTAGATTTAAATTTTACAGTGCTTTCACCATTACAGTTAGTTTGTGTATGTGGCATATGATAAAAGCCAATGCCCAGGCACTCAACTACACCACACCCACTTTTTCATAGCTTGTATGACCTGCCATCTCAAAACATCAAAATGCACTAATGAATGTTCTAAAGTTCAGTGAGTGCAAAGTGAATGATTGTGAGAAGTAAAAACCAGGTGCGCAGAAGGTAACAGGATTGTTAACTGTTCTGAACACTACATTATAGGATGTAAAAAGTAAAGACGAGTTCATCATAAATATTCCCTTGCAAAGTTATTTGACCATGAATATTGCATGAACCCATGAACTGTGTTCTTATTCAGATTTGTCATAATTGTGTTCATGGTAATATCAATACAATACCTTTTATTTGAGTATCGCAAATACATATTGCAGTCAACCAACTCAACTGACAGTACCAGGCCAAAATCAAAGAATAACACTTATTTCACACAAGCACAAATGAAAAGAGCACAGCGTTTTATAATCCAACAAAACAAGGAAATTGTTGAAGCTATAACATAAAGTTTAGGTTTTAAACCATGCCTGGATACAAAAGCAGCTGTCTTTTTCATCTAATTCGCAATTTTTGTACAAAAAACATTGGCTGAAAACTAAGCATGCCCCATGCACCAATATTTTTCCTGAACTTTGTATATAAGTTCTAGAAAAATATTGGTGCAGGGGCATGGTTAGTTTTCAACCAATATTTTTTTGTACAAAAACTTTGGGTAACATCATATATTTAAGCAACAATATAGGCAAGAATTAACCCACAATCTGAAAAATATGAAGCAAATACTTTGAAAAATATTGAAAGAATTACTTCAATATTGAGCTGACACCTAAAATCAGTGGCAACTATGTCATTTGGGTATTAGTGAAAAAAGGCAAAACTGCCTTAAGAGAAATCAAGTTGTACATGAGGTGTATAAACATTGCATGCACAGGCAGTGGCATAACAAAACTAATAGGATTAGGTTCTGTAAAATATTGTCCAAACACAAAGCATCAAGAATGTAATTGAACAAGCATTGTTTTAACATATTATCCAATTAAAAACGCAACTGTATCTGCACTCCTTAAACAAAACTAAATATCACATGTATATAAATTTTGTTTCCATAGCCAACTAACTTAGATGAAAAATAATACTCATCTTGCACGCCAGTGACTTCAAGTGACTATGTATGTATTAAATTCGATAAGAATTCAACCTGCATTAGCACCAAATAAGAAATGACTGCGGCATGCAATGCCAACTCCTGGTGACTTGTGCTTGACAAGTGTCCTTTGTTTTCTTTTCAGAATTCATGAGTTGTCCAACATATATTAAAACAACAGTTACAAAACAAAAAAACACAACAGCATCTACAAATCAATGTTGTTACATGACTTTCTCAATTAGAAATAAAACAATTTTAAAAAATACAATCACAAATCAAATGATAGCCAAAACTGACTCAACCAACTATCTTCATTTTGAAGCAGGTATGTGATGGCTCAAAACAAACTTGATGCTAAACATAGAACCATCCAAAATGTAAACATCATTTTAATGTGCCTTTTGGTATAGTTCTTCATAATAGCATATCTTTGAAAGATTTGCTGATGAGCACCTGAACTGAAAACTTTGAAGATCAACCAGCACAGTACAGTAGTCTTAATACAAAATTAATTGCTTGACAATAATGAAACAAAACCTGTAACACCAACAGCCCCATGGCAGATTTTTTTATTCACTGCATACTATGCTGCACCAAACTCTTTCATCCACTTTTCATATTTCTCTAAATCTGTAGATGAAACAGACTTGGAAACTTTGCTGGTAGCTTCAACAAAGTCTTGACCAGTTGTAGGAAGGTGAAGTTCTTCTTTGGACAGATTTCGAATCTCATCTGGTTTCAAGCCAGCAATTCGTCTTCTCATGGACATCAAAGAAGCATCACGACACACATTAGTTATGTCAGCACCAGAGTAGCCATCAAGTTTTTCTGCAATGAGTTTCAAATTCACATCATCTGCAAGTTCCACTTCTTTCAAATTAATTTTAAGAAGTGCTTCTCGCCCCTCTGCATCAGGAAGAGGAATGTATATTCTTTTCTCCAAACGTCGTTTAAGGGCCTCATCAATGTCCCATGGAAAATTGGTTGCAGCAAGAACCATGACCATCTTTGAGGCATCATCTCCACCAGTAGCACCTTCTACCCCATCCATTTGGACAAGAAGTTCAGCTTTCACTCTTCTGCTGGTTTCATGTTCATCTCCTGTACCTCTCTTGCTCCCAATAGAATCAATCTCATCAATGAAAATTGTACTAGGGGAATAAAAACGTGCCATATCAAACAGTAGTCTAACCAACTTTTCTGATTCCCCTCTATATTTAGAACTTAATGTTGATGAAGACACATTAAAAAATGTAGTTTTGCACTCAGTAGCTACTGCTTTTGCCAACAAAGTTTTACCAGTGCCAGGAGGTCCAACCATCAAAACACCTTTCCATGGCCTACGAATTCCCTTGAAGAAATCTGGCATTAGCAAAGGAAGAATAACTGCCTCTTCAAGCAGTTTCTTGGCTTCCGATAATCCAGCAATGTCACTCCAATGCACACTTGGATTACGTTGAACAATATCACGTTCAATTGCCTCAACTAAATCTTTGTCATATCCTGTGGGGTCAAACTTCTTTTCTTCCTTGTTTGGGTCGTTGCCACCTTGCCTCCGTGGAGAAGAAGCCCGACCTCTTTCCACTTTCTTGACCCTATCTGGTTGTCGTTTCACCACTCTTTCATCTGGCCTGGGGTTGGCTTGAGCAGAGTTGCCAACTCGACCACGACGATCAGAAACACGTGGAGGATTTCGACGACCATAATTTGGTGAAGGTCTGTGTTGAACTTGATCAACTGGTGTGGGAGGAGGCCAAACATCAGGATCACGTGTTGGCTCTTCAAACACAGCTCTATTTCCACGCTGGGAAGGTGCAGAATAGCTTCCCTCTAATTTAAAGCTTGCCAGCGTTGAAGTAATATCTTTAACATGTTCATATTCTTGAGCCAGTTCCTGTCGTACACTTTGCCATGAACTTCTAAGTTCTTGGTCATTCAGTGCATTCAAATGCTTTTGAATTTGCTGAAGAACACCCTGGTAATAAACCATGGCAGTGTCATAATTTCCTAACAACACATACTGGCGACCGATTTTAACATTTTCACAAATTTCATCTAAGTTGCAGTTACTCATGCTGAGAGTAAGTGCATTAGTACAACCTGTTAAAAATATCACAAATTCCCATCACAACATTTCGAAGAAAGCTTCAATGGTAAACAATCTAAAAAGCAATGATGGGCAAAGTTTACTATATTTACAATTTTCGTTCATGGTCCACACATAAGGTGGTGCATCTAATCACAATTAAACAACTAGGCAGTGTCCATTTTCACTCATGAGGCAAAAGCACTGCTGGTACTATTTTGCTTTAGCCCAACACAATTCACTCTCACACCAAGGCTGTTCCATTCTGGGTAATATCATCAGGTGGAACAAAAACTATGCTTCAACAGTTGACAAAATAGGAAATTTTGAAACACTGCAACTCAATAGATATTGCGTGTTTAGGGGAAGGTTATACTGACAAAATATTTTCTACTGTATTTTTATCTTAGTTCAGCCAGCCATTGTGTGTCACTTAGAAATCTATCATTGGCTTGAGCATTGTCGCAAGGGTGAATTTTTGCGTATCAGTAGATTAGATGTTTATCCAATATTGAAGTATGAGGTGAATGGTGGATAGATATGCACTGCAATTCATAATATTTGAAGTCATGGTACAATGGTAGGCAAACTATGGTTCGCGAGCCACATGTGCCTTGTTGACATGTTTTGTGTGGCTCTTCTAGCTGAGTAACATTATCTCAAATCGATAGCAGGTTGTCGCCTCAGGGTTTTTTAAATGAAAATGTTAGGTACCTGGTATGGACTTGATTTTCTCTGATTCTAGAGACCCGATGAGAATTTTTTCTGATTCTAGCCACCTGATTTTCAATTCTAGGGATCCGAATTGCGTCCCTAAAACACCTCAAAAAACCTGCACCTCATATTTAACGTTTGTTTCATTTATCAATGTGTGAATTGCGTCCCTAAAACACCTCAAAAAACCTGCACCTCATATTTAACGTTTGTTTCATTTATCAATGTGTTTACACGAATTCATAAGATTATATGCCAAGGAGTCAACACGATTTGATGCAGGTCATTTTACTTAAGGCAGTGGCTATAGATTAGATACACCTGTGGATCTTGAAATTTGAAAACATATTCATACGCCACCTGTGACATAACAGTAACACATGACCAGAGTGCAGTAGGCTTGGTAGAAGCGAACTAAACATAAAAGATATACCCTAAACCTAACCTTAACCCTAACCATAGCCCTAACCTAACACTAACCCCTAAACGTAACACCTGACCTAAGCCTGAAAAAAAGTAAAGAAAAAAACAAAAGGAAAGCCGGCAAGGTGAGAGTCGAACTGAAAACCATTGTAATACTAATAGCAGCCATAACGTGTAACCATTAGATCACGAGATCCACGCAGTTTGAATGACAAACTGACCTTTTTTAGAATTGCGTCAGGACAGGCGTATCCGCAGTCACTTCCTTTTTTTATTTAAAACTTGCATTTTTTACGGAACTGTATTTGTATTAACACTACAAACTTATTTTGCAGCTCGCTGGTATTTTTGATTTTCTGCAAATGTCTCTTCTATTGAACAAGCTTTCCCACCCCTGTCACAGTATTTCAGATTTATTTCTTGAAGTAAACTGTTAGCATTGAGGTGCCCAGTGTCAATGACAGAAGTGAAATTACACCAACTATGAAGAATCACTTTTATGATAGTCTACTTGAAGTACCAAAGTTACGTGAGCCGGCAGTCGTCTAGCCGGCAGTAAATAAAACGGATCCGGCAAAATACCGCTAAAAATGCAGGCTGGATGTGACGGC
>JGI24159J19872_10004304_pt1 | contig 18074 bp, 7 predicted proteins | sample Ectturendosymbi4_FD_19872 | JGI IMG/M metagenome (IMG submission 19872) | reverse complement strand
TGAATTTGCAGTTTATTGTTATATGTAATTTATTGTTATTTGGTATATCAAATATTCTTTTTTTCTTTGTTTTCAACATTTGTTTATAGATAATAGCCACATACTACTGGTTATAGTATTTTACACAATTTTTAGGGACACCTTGACAAGATAACCTTCGGGTTTTTCGGTGTCCCTGCCCCACGTATATTCTTTTGTTGATGTACCTGTGTATGTATAATGTTTTATACTGGCGGCTAAAGCTCAATACAATACAATACAATGTAACAGTGGCAGATCCTGCAGGATGCAGTTATAGGTCTAAATCTCATTCTGAATGCATACTAGCTTATATATACAGATCTGCTAATAAACTAAAACAACTATGAGAGTTTCATTTAGTCATGTTTCACATGCAGTCCACATATTTGCTTAAGTTGACAGTTCGTGTGACTCTACATTTTGTTTCTGTTTCCCCTTTGAACGTATGCTTAGGCCAGACCTGTAGCCTAGATCCAAAGGTTTGGGGGTGAACAAAATATTTTTAGGGGATCAACATTTCTGTTTTATTATATTTTTAATAAAAAATTTTCTTGGCAAAAAAATTTTGGAGCACAAAAAAATTTACGGGAGATTGCCCCCAAATGCCCCCCGCGGCTACAGGTCTGATTCCAATTTTCCAGATACCTCACTAAACCAACAGTATTTGACGAAACAAAGTAGTTCTGATAAACGAGGTCTGACTGTAGTCAGTGTATTTTCAGGACTATGAAGCACAGTATCAAAAATTGAAAGCTAGCTGTTCTTTTTCCATACATAAAACGCACCGGATTGTAAGGAACATTAAATGAAGCAAAACTTAGATAAGTCAAACTGTATTCAACTCTTTCCCAATAACTCCCGAGAGCCTGGGTGGCCCAGGTGCCTGAGTCACTACTGGGAGTTTAATATGCCATTACATACGAAGGGTTTAATCTGTCACACATGCCTAATCCACTAGACACGGATATAATAAACTAAAAGTACGTGTGTTTGATTTGGCATGCGCCAATGTAGTCAGGAGCCTCGCCGAGTTATACTACTAAAAACCAAAAGAAGACAACCTATTGAAAACCAAAAGAATACTAAAACTGAAATATAAGCTAAGTGGAGGCCTGTTTTTTTACATTTAGCTGGCCAGGGGAGCCATATCGTTCCTCATCCCTCTCTTCAGTTACTCAACTGCAACAAACACTTTGAATATTCAATTTAACAAAAATGATCAATATTTAAAATCTTCGTTACAGTTGATAAACATCAAGGCTTCAAATCTTTACAGTCAAATGACATCTATCAGGCTTGAACATTCGTCCAGCAACGCTGAAAATTCGTTTGTTAATAATCTCAAAATTACTGACTGTTTCTTCTAACAGCGGGTTACGATCATCTGCAAGCCAGCATAGCACTGTGCAGCTTTTAATTTGAAATGAAATGAATGGGGATGCCAATATAGCTATGCATCTGTCTATTGGACCAAACGTCAATGGTCATCAAAACCTCATTGGTTTCGTTTGGTTTTTATTAGCAGCATCTGGTGGATCACAGATGACAGGCTGGTTATCTGCATTGTGGAAAAGTACTTTCAACTTGGATTAAATTATTCCTCTGAAAATAATCAATTTACTGCATATATATTACTGTACTAATGATATACATAGCCTATTCCAGCACTTACATTAATAAGTTCATTCTGAATATATATAAATAAAACCAACACCTCTCCTCGTAATGCCCCGCTATTCTGTTGCCGAAGTTCCAACCTTTTTTAAGTAAAGCTCTTCTTTTTATTGCTACATCTCACTAGGCGGCCAACAGGAAGGGTAGCTGCAACAAAGCGAGAATTCGCTGCAAACGCTGTGGTTGCCACCGGACTATCTGGATTTAATACTCACAGATGGGAAAATTGCCTCCCTTGAAACATAACCATAAAAAGTGATGATAAACGAGGAAACCCAGCCACCACAACCGTGGTTGAGCACACAGTGGGTGAAGATATCCAAGTTTAATCGCGAATGTAATCGTCGATTACGATAAAATTGGCAATGTAATCGATTACAACTATTCAAAAAACTGTAATCGATTGTAGTTGCTCACGATTGGCGATTACTCCATTAATTCCTGTATTAAAAACCTGCTTTAGAGACCCAAAACCCTACTTAATAAGGCTAAATTTTGAACACATTTGCTTAAAATTTGGTGAAAATGCATCGCAACTCACATTCTATACCTTGCTTTCAACGGTTTCACACTTTGTTATGTTACTGACATAGTTCTTAATTCAACTGTTTCATCACAAATCTTTCAGTTGTGCCATGATCGATAGGCAAGACAACTGGCACTCTGTAGAATTTATTTTCAAAACGGTGACACCATCTATGTCAGACAGTTTTTACACCACCAACAACCAATGAGGCAACTTAGTCTTGATGTTTTTGCACGGAAATGAATATTGTTTTGCAATGATAAACTAAGAAAATTGCTCGTTACCTTGTTACCTTAACTGTTGTGTACAGTGTTAATATATTTAGTAGCTTTTAGCTATGGTACAGTCGGCCATATGCATTTATGCACACAGGAGTGGTGAAAATTTGACCCCAGTTAATAATAAGCCCACATCGTGCTGCCCCGAGGTGGGGACTACTGTAGTACCTTATGCCAAAACTGCAATATGCATTCTGAGGTCTTTACTTCTCTTACTTGCTATGGCTGTTGTACCAAAATCATTCTTGCCAGCTGTAAAGATCTTGACACTTGTGAAAAAGCTGATTTATCAAATAAGAACAAAAACTGCACACACACCTTCACCTTCCCTTTAAAAACTCCACAGAAAATTACCTTGACAAAATACAAGGATTTGATACATCCACACCAAATGTCCACTTCAGAATGTATGGAGGGCAGCCTTGATCACTGTCAGATGTTTCTAATGAACAGAACAATGAAGCCGAATGAGTCCATGTGCCAAACTCACAGGAACTAAGCCTTTCTGAGATATTACTTAAAATTCCAAATTTGCATCCAATGGAACATGATTTCCCAAGTGGCTGAAAAAATATGTATTTTAAAAATATGCATTTGTTCAATGTCACAATAAAGAACTGAGCATGGTGGATTTGACACTGCAAAACATTTAAATCATTTACACAAATCTTTGATATTTTAAACCATATCACATTGTTTTCTGAATTTTCAAAACAAAGCAACATTTTTGGAATAAAGCCACTTTTTTTGCATTTTTTGCAAAAAATGCAAAAATGCCTAAACCTACCCCACTTATGACAAACCTACCCCCCCACAGAGACAAACGAAAATCCAAAACTTTCCACATTTTTTAGTGTTTGAGCAGCTCTCGCTCAATCGGCTGGCGAGTTATGGTGGTGCAAAGTGATGCAAGAAACAAGGTACACGATTCATAGAGGTGGTTGCAAAAACAAAGGCAGCCATCATCCACATAATATTCACTAGAAGTTCTATGCATGTTGATCAACTTCATAACAACAGAGTTCATGCGTAGTGTCAAATAATACAACATATTCAATTTGCAAATCAATGCTTCTCTGTTATGTTTAAATGAAATTTTGCATATTTAGACAGCCAACTAACAAACCAGGCGTTTTCCACAAAGAAGCAGGTCACAAACCTGTGGGCCAGACAAGCACAAGCTTGGCACAGTCATGTCACCATGTACTGGAAAAGGCTGGCACTTTCCATTGTTTTTTATTCCATAGAAACTATAAGCAATTCCACTTATAATACTCACAAATCTGCATTATGTACAACAAATTTGCCTATTACCTCTTTTCATCATCTGCAACAACCATACCAATTCAAAAATATGATGATAAAAGAATGAAAGTGGGAATCAAAAGTGTATTAACTTAGATATTGTGGGTAAGTTGAATTATTTTCCCCTGCCACATTTTAGTTAAAAAATATTGAAGCCAAGGTTGCATGCATTCAAGTATTCAACAGTAAGGAATAGCAAATGTGCTGTATGTCAAATCAACCACTTACCTCCAATCAGCACTTGGATCTAGATAATGAACTGCAGGCAAAAGGGCAAGATGACGTGAAACATGCAATTGAGACACTAAATACATGCCGTTCTTATTGGTGAGATGCCACTGTTGCTGTGAAAAAAATTGCTGGTGCTCATCAGCTACGTTGCACCTGTCCACCTTTAAAAAAGTACTTGAGTCTTAAGTTACTAAAAGCACATCAACCAAGAAACTTCAACAATCAAAAACATAACATGCAAAGATAAAAAGCAGGTTGACTCTTTTTCAATTCTTTTTCTGGCAGCAAAACTCACAAACACCGAAGCAATACCATGATTAACTGTTTGGCTATTGGCAGTAAGTGTAGTTTTTCCTCCAAAAAGATATAAACAGTGTGTGTGCCAGCCAAATGCTTGTTTTATGTCTTATTTGCAACATCACTTCTATCTTGCTTCCTATTTTACTTTAATTTTGCTTTATACCTAATGTCATTCATGCCTTATTTCCCTTTTAATTGGGTGACATTCCCACGGCATATTTGGTGGTTGCTTTTTTCTTCAGTGTGGCATTGTGAGCAAGTGGGGTCAAAAATGGCCTTTTTGTGTTTTGATACTAGCCATGACAGTCAGAAATCTAACTGATCTTAACTATCAGAAATGTAACTGATCTAATTATCTAACTTTCCTGAACTACCTGTTGAGTTACCATTTTGCGGTCTGCATGATTTGCACTCATTGCTTAAATTGTGCATGAAGAACGCAAGTTTAGAATCATAGCATTTTATGTCAATAGCAAACTATGTGTGTTTAAACAGGTGGATAGTATTTCTTAATCACCAGGATAAGAAGTGGTTAGAAGAGTTGTGGTTTGGATGCAACGGTGTGCATGTCTGCTTGATCTTCTGTCTGCCTGAACAGCGTTAAGTCAGTGGTTCCCAACCAGAATTGCTCACTCCACCTGGAGGTGCAAGAAACATCCATCTTGACAACAGTATGTCAATGACAGGACTGTGTCTGTCACAATATTAATTATATTCACATAAACATTAACTGCCATCTATTTTTATTTATGAGTGTGTAGTAGTTTCTACTCAAATGAACCAGATATTACTATTCTCCTTTTATGATGTAATAATTAATTTTTTGGAAAATTCTAGGATAGTCTGAGCATAGTAGATATTCAAATGGATTCCACAATTCATCACTCTTAGTGAATAGTTCTGAGGTGAATCGATGGTAAAGTGCAGGAAACAAGCAGTATGCACTGCTTTTCATACTGCAGTGAATTTTGCTTTTTGTGGAAGTGTTTAGTTAATTTGGAGAGATATAAAGATCTGCACTACGTAATTACAAGTGGACATAACAGAAGCTTTTCTGATTATCTTTATAACCCTTTGTCAGTTCACGGCAAACACATTAACATGTTGAAGTGCTTTGCAATACTGAATGTGTTTTGTAAAACTGCACTAGCTGTGCTCATTCTATTTGTAACAACATACCTGTTCGAGTCAGGATTAATTACTCCTATCAAGAGGCAGTGTCTATTTTGTCACCAGCAGCAGACTCTCTGCTGGGATTATTTTGCCGATTGAAACACATCCAGCTGACCAGCTTAGTCCACATATAATGTTGAGTTCATGACACTAGCAGTGCATTAAACCTGACAGAGTGGGAAGTATCCTGCTGCAAAAGAGATAATAGTCAAATTGCTTTGGCTTTGCCATGAAGACAACACTTTTGATGGGAGCGGTTTTTATTTACTTCTTTAAAAGATTCATGTTTAGCTATAGGGTTTTCGCCAGGGGTGGGCAACGGCAACTTTATTAATAGCGGTGCTCCCGCTCCTGTCAATGAACAAAAATAGTAGCATGCTATTGTTACCACTCCTTTTGCTGCACATTGAAACTCTTTTTTGGTGTTGTTTTACTGTCGTAGGGTCTATTTTAAAAACCTCTCCTTGAAATGTTTTATTTTTTTAATTAGAACAATTAATTATGTGAGATGCTCTGTTAAAAAACATCGGTGATGTAGTCAAGACCGTAACCATCAAGACCAAGACATGGTTAAAACTTTAAGGCTGAGACTTCATCAAAAACTCTGAGAAATTTGAGACTGAGACTTCAAAATTTGTGCATTTTGCCAAAATTATTTTTCAATATGTCATCATCACTTTTGACTTAAATTTTTTTCAAATTTCTGTAATTTTTACGACATATTTTGGTTGTTCATTACCTGCAAATACAACAACCAAAAAAATCATTGAATTATAGAAATTTTACTAAACCATTTCTTTGCAATATTGAAAGTCTCAAAACCTGTAGCTTTCAAGACCAAGACAAGACCTGAAACCTTCAAGATCGAGACTCGCAAAATGGGTCTCGAGACAAATCTCGAGTCTGAGACCACGTCTTGACACTCCATCACTGAAAAACATTACCTGAAAATAATGGTAATTGAACAGTTATGATATAGGAAAAGTTATTTTACAGGGTATACACATATAAATGACACAGACTGCAGACATGCCCATAAAGTGCATACAGCTTCTTTGTGAGTCGATTGCTATTGGCTGACAATCGCCTTCATCAATGCAGGTTTCGCGCTGGAGTCTAATATAAATAAAACTAGCAGAGGAAGGTCAAGCAACAAAACATCAAAACTTCTATAAAGTTTAAAGCACGTGTAAATTGAAGTAAGCCCGCAACCAGGGTGGGGGCAAACCGGGCAATCAAAACCTCCCACAAAAGTTTCATGCATCATTTTAGATTTTAAAAAAATGTTATGTTGATCCATTTTTCATGTGAAAAGCCCCTGAACAAATTATTGACTACTTGTATTGTAAGGTGAGGTATATGTTTCTGCATGGTTCAATTTCTTTTCAATAGTGGTTTTGTGTAGAATGTAGTTTATATGGCCTACGTGCAAAGAATGGTTATTTAGATATTAGAGAACAAATTGGCCAACCACCATTTCACCTACCAGATTTTTAAAGTGCTGCCCAAGTGTTGAATGCTTTGGCTTCAAAGGCGTGCAATGTGCTTTATGCTGCCAGCACAAGCTATAGAAAATAGCCTTCCTGACACCAACAATTGAAAGCTCTCAGGTTACTGTAAAAGCTTCTAAATAAAAAAATTTGCTGCAGCCTACTGTTCTTATTGTTTCGTAACATTATGACTTTCAACGTGCTGTTAGCAGGTTTATGTCACACATCAACCGATCAGTGTAAGGTGAAAAAAAAAATCTCAATAAATTTAGTTGCTGTCTTTTGTTGTTTTAGAAGAAGTGGTATGTATTAACAATACAGGATGCCCAAGCAGTACGAGATCCTAAAAAGGTTGGGAACCCCTGATCATAACCCTGAAGTGACTGGGAATGGTGATTTGGCAACATCCACAGATTATGTGAACTTTTTCAGCAGATGTCACTGATATTGAAAACTAAAAAATTATTGTGAAACAATAAACATAGTGGTTGTACGCACGTGAGTTTTACTGAAGAATAATCATTTGCTATTTGGCAACGTATTTGATTTTGTTCATCAGAAAAATTCTGAACAAGTAACAGAAATAATGTGCTTGCAGTGTCTTGTTTAGTGAAATTTTAAAAATCTTTAACAAAAATAGTTTCACACAGCAGACAGATTTTTTTAGTGAATGCAGAAACTTACTGATTCACGACTGGAGTACTAGGGAATGTCACAAATTACATCTGATGTCAGGCAGCATAACTTTTACAACCCTAAGTAATTCAGAATGCTTTGAATTGTTACATGTGAAAAAGTGGGGAGCAAACAAAAGACATTGGTAAGTGATTTCAGGGAATTTTTTGCAAGATAAACATAGAAAGTACAAATTTATCAGCGAAGACTGCAAAGCAAAGTGCTCAAAAACTTGAAAGTTGGTGCAAAACTTGTTTTTTTGCAAAAAAGAATGGTGCTCCTGCTACCGCCACTGGAAAATTAGCTCGCTGCAGTAGCTTGCTATTTCAGTAGCTCGCTACTGCCCAGCTCTGGTTTTAGCTAAAGGTTTGGGTTTAGTTTGAGGGTTTTCATTTATAATTTAGTTTTAGGGTTTACTTTTAGGGTTCAGATTAATGTTTAGGTTTTACGTTCAGGGTTAAGATTTGGTGTTTGTGTTTAGGGTTTAACTTTACAGTTTAAGTTGAGGGTTTAAGTTTCTGGTTTAGGTTTATGTTTATAGTCGAGCTTTATGGTTAAGGTTCATTGTTAATGTTTATGGTTAAGGACCTAAACCACANGTTTAATGGAGTCTTGGCATGCTCAATGCATGCATGATTTCAAAATACGATATATTTGTACATCGGTGCCAAAGNTGTTAAGCAACCAAGTTGCCTACAGCATCGCTTATCATATTTTTCCTTACATCCCAAGGAATGTTACTGTTCACCCACATCGCATTACCTACTTTATCAGGACATTTGATGCCTTGATAAGATACAGTTTATAAGCTCTTGTTCACTAATGTGCATCTTCAAACTTTTATATCTGCTCATGTCCATTGTCTGATGTCTTGAGAAAATCTTTGTTTTTCTCTCATTTCATAACATTTCCTTTATGAGACTGACCGGATGCTGCACATATTGCTGCATTGTTCCAGTGTTCCTCTTCAATATTGTATTTGTGGATCAAGTATCATCTACCTTGTGATGTATTGTTTCTAAGCATTTTTGTCTAAGCAAACAAGCAAACAAATGGATAAATGAAACTAAAGTAACATGTTGTCGATACTTGTGAATGTGTATATGCCAGAGTTCAGGTTCTCATTTAAAAATTAATATCCATATCCATCTATTAGTGACAAAGCAACATAAACAGTTGATGGTATTTTTGACTACCTCTCTGTGGGAAAAAAGCTTCTCAGCACTGTTTCATAAAAAAACAACAGAAAAATGGAATGGGCTTCAGTACAGTACTTGATCTCTCTGAAACTAAGCTACAGCTGAAAGTATCTTCCATATTGTCAATGAAACATCAGCATATTTTCCACTGATTTTGAATTCAATTCAAATTATGCTTTTAAGCATGCCATATCTTCCTGAATTTTACTACCAACCTGTATTTACGTTTGTTATCATACATGGCATTGTACAATCACAGGTCTGTAGATTGGTGTGTAAGCACCTCTAATGCTAAACACATTTCTTGACACTTGCTCTGACAGGTTACTGGAACCATTTCGCAAATGCAGAACATATTTCTAACTTAACTTGTCCACAAACATTCTCAACAAGGTTACACTGTCCTAAAGTTTACAGTGTAGACAATACAACACTTGGTGCTAAGAATAGGTGCAGAAACAACTAATAAGTCCAAGATTGAATGTGCACTTGCTTTGGAATAAATATGGGTGTTAATTCTAGTTTTTCTTGCGACTGCCTTCAGAATGTGTTAGTTCGTGAAGGTGTGCGATTGTGTGCAAGTTGTTTTGTGTGAGGCGGCAACAAACAAAAAAATGGAATATGCACAAGGCTGGCATGCATGACATGATAAAATAACCACACATATTATNAACTAGTTCTATTAAATGATACCTTCACAGAAACAGAATTCTGTNAAGCTACAGACAAACAAAGACCAGTTCCAGAATGAACAATATTATCCTGTAGTTGTCTCCAACGAGATGTCATCCTTTGAAAACATGAGTTGTTTACATTGGACATCAGAAACACTTTCAGTCCAGAATCTACAGCCAGGCAAGTTCCAGGACCAGATGGTTGGTATAAAACATACTCATTTTTGCCTGCAACAAAACAAACATTTTACTTCTAATAATGAGTACTCCGTATAAATATGTACAAATCCTTTTTCTTTAACACTTTGGCGTCTGGCTGGTTTCGGGGATTTTCGGGAAAAAAAAACGCCCAAACACACATGGCTTTGCGCGGGAATTTCTCCAGTCTGGTATGCTCTACAGATCTGGTAAAAGTCTCAAAAGACGTGGCAAGTCTTCTAGTCTGCACTCGAAAAAAAATTTTTTGCTTGGGGGGTGCGAATTTTTTGTGAGTGACGTCATAAGTGGAGGACTTTAAGGCCACAAACGAATGGGTGTCTCGATGTGAGCAAACAAATGGGTGTCTCGATGTGAGCAAACAAATGGGTGTCTCGATGTGAGGCGCCATACATTTGCACGCAGTGGACAGGTGTCCAAGCTCCATGGCATGGTGTGCTGGAGACAGCGTGGCTTCTTTGCAACAAAACTTAGCAGGTTGGATGCCTGCAAGGATAGGTAGGTTGTCCCTTGGTGTAGAATGCAAGCATTCAATCACAATTCACAAAGTGTCATTGATAGCAGGATGAGTGAATCAGGTGTGAGCACTGCAGCACCAGACAGNAGCACAGTACTCTGCAGTAGAATGGACCAGGGCAAGGGTGACTGTTCACAATGTTGTTGCTCCAGCACCTCAGCCAGAGCCAGCAATCTGCTTGAAGAGTGCGATGCATGATGTCAAATTTTTACGAAGTGACTCAAGGTGTTGGAGATATGTGAGCGACCTGTCCAATGTTACTCCAAGGCACTTGGGCTCAGAGAAGCACAAGGTTTTTGGTGTGGTTGACCTTGAGCTCATGTATATCTCCCTTGTTGCTGAGGTGGAGCCCTGCCAACACTGTTTTTGCAGTGCTGTGTTCAAGATGAGGGATGGCTGAGAATGCCTACTGCTAAAATTAGATCGATTTTGAAAGTTTAGTTCTGTCCGTTTGTAGTGTCCATGGTAGGAAACCGTCATTGTTTCTAAGTATCCTTTTATGAATGTCAATTAAGTGGGAGTGTTTGTGTAAAAAATGACATGCACATTTGTTGTGATTTAAGAGTTTTTCAAAGTGCCACGCACTTTTCACTGCAGGATGCACATTGATTGCTTTGCTCATTACTTGTGTTCCTTGTTTCACCTCTCTCAAGTCAGTTCCAAGTTAGTTTGTGTGTCTTGAATTGATGCGTCTTTTTGCTGCATCAGTTCCCAGTTAGCCTGTTGCTTGCTGAGTTGACTAATGAGAAGGTGGACAATGTCATTTTGAACAATAGGAGATTTTCTTCGAAACACAGTTGAAGTATTCAAATGCTCATTGAGAAGTGGATCATGCTCTCTGAGCAAATTAATCAATTATTGCTCAATATCAGTTATCGCTCAAATCATTAACATTGCATAATTTATTCTTTTCAAAATTTTTCTATTTTTCTTTACTTGCTCATTGTGTCTGTTCAGTTCCCACTTTTGTTGACTGTCAATTAGCATACCAATTCTCTGGTGGCCAAACATTCTGTAATCTAAAAAAGCTTTAGCATGAGCCTTAGATCTTTCATGCTTTTGTAATGCTGATGCCAAATGGCTGAGACTAGCATAACCTTGCTTATTCCACAAACTGTTTTCTCCAAAAAGGGGAGACAAGGCCAACAGAAAAGTCTAGAGGAACAGTTCCCAACTGGTGCGTCACGTAGGAGTTTTTGTGGAGTCGTGAACAGCAGCCTCAATGGTTTGCTGAAGTCTCAAAGTTTTAGAACTTCGCATATCAACATTTGGCTACATCAGCAAAACTGAAACACAGACAGATCTTTGTGAAGTTCACATTACCTCCGTTATAATTCCTATCTGATTTCTCCTATACAGTTTAAATTGACCTGCTTGTAGAATAGAATCCTGCACGGGACGAGACGGCAAGTTGCAAGTACACACATTTGTGGGGCGGGTGCAGGAACCCATAGTGCTATGGATGTGGGGGTAGGCACGGGATGAGAAATTCTCTGTGCAGGTAACTGAATGTTGAGCCAAAAGCACATGAACTTAATCAGCTCAAAAATCACAAAACACGTGGCTGTAATGAAGTTGTTTGCCAGCACTGCACTTAGGTCAGTAAGCCTACAGCAATTATTGTATTACAATGTAACAACCCATTGTTGCAAAATATTAGCTCACACTCTTGCCATGTAGTAGACAAGTGACCATTTCCAGTGTTGCCACTTTTGATGTTTTAACATAGCGCTTCGCTCTGTTTGGGGATCAACGTGGGTTATAGCGCTTTATTTACTATTGGTAATAGTATGTAGCTTTTATAAAACTGTAATGTAAAAATCTGATGTTATCTGATGTTGAAACAGGCAACAATCTGATGTTGATGAGAATGACCCCAGTGGCAACACTGGACCATTTCCATTTTCTACTGTAATGTTACTGTCACACTTTGTGACGAATAATTCAGTCTAGCAGCCCTTCGAAATGGACAAGACAGCGTTTAACGCACATCTGGTCACACAACTTGACTGAAATGTGGCTTTTATCAACTCAAATCTGCAGTGGATCAGATGTGTGGAAAAGTTTTGGTTGCCAATGAAAGGAATGATCAGTTTGATTTTGCTGTTGGTTGGACATGTGTTCAGGGGTTACAAGTTTTTAGTAGTTTTCAGACAGGTGTGGGTTTGGCACAGAAAAATTGCTGAGGGTTGGTTGGGATGGTCTGCGGGGCAGGTGTGGCTTAGAAATGTGCAGGGTGGGAGCGCATAAGATTTTTCTAACTCCAGCGGGGCGGGGCAGGTTTAAATTTTGTGGAAACAGAGAAGGAGCAGACAAAAAGTTTCAACCTGTGCAGGACTCTATTGCAGAAACACTACAGCACCAGAAAAATTAAGCACTGGCCAGTGGTGCTGGAATTACATCAGCCTAAACATTTGTCCTGTTGTGAATGCTTTCCAGCTGAAATTTCAACTAAGCTCAACCGATATTTTTATCATTATAGTTCCATAGCCTATTACATTCATTATTTTGTATTAGTTATGGTTCAAGGTCATGATTCCAGCACAAAACAGCCATATAGTTGACAGATGGTGGGATCTTACCAGCAGTCCTAACAAGTGATAGTGATGTCGATGAAAGTTCAAGGTAACTTTCTAACATAGTGCAATTTGCTGTTCAAACAGATGGTTGTATCCTTAAGAGAATGATGCTCTTGCATTTCCTGCAGTGGAAACTCGACGCAACAATCTTGTTTAAATGAAATGCTTATGTTATTCATGATTGAGCTTATGTGCAACTGCAGAATGATTACTAACCACATGATTTGTTCTCTGAAAAATCCCAGACGCACACATGGTGTGGCATGCAGCAACCATACCCAAACCAACTATGCTCCCTTTTTGTTGTCTGCTTCCATTTGTTTCCACCTATCTCTTTGAGCAAAGGGGTGGGCACAAGAGGCGAATGAAAAACAGTCACCCTGGGTCCACCTTTTCTCAAAGATTCCGCAGGTACCCTTTGAGAGTTTTGCACTTGTTTTTTTGCCTGGCTTTATACCAGTCATCAACTGCATTCAGTTTGAAATGACCAAACAAATTAAGTCAATTCGATCATAATGTCCAAAAAGGTAAGGTAGTGAATACTGTTTCAAGAAGTCTTGTACCTATTGCAAGAAAAACAACCAAAAAGTCTCAGCAAGAAAAAACAGGTGTTTGCACTCTTCTGTTAAATAACTTATAAACCACTCCTAAAGCCACATTTCAATCAGATCTGAACCAAGTCATATGCTTTTCAAAATAAAGCAACAATTTTTTGCATGTGCCGAAGGTGGCTCCTCAACAACTATTTTGGAAACTTTTATTAAGAGTTTGCCTCAGGCTCGTAAATTCTAATATCAACCCCTCTCTGTGAGGCTGAATTTTCAACCCCTCTCCGTATTATTTATATTTTTATTTATTAACAGACAGCTAATGATGGCACGACAATGTTGGCACAAAACAGTGAGAAGAGCAGTTGCTATGTGCGCTGACAGAAGAGCCCTTGCCAACTTTTTTCTTGGCCACCATTCATGCCAAAGTAGTGAATAGCAGTAGCGGTGAAATGGTTAATAGCTCGCTACCGCATTCGTTATTTTCTTCAAAAAATAGCGGTGCTCTCACTATCACTACTTGAAAATTAGCTCACTACAATAGCTCCCTATTTTGAGTAGCTTGCTACTGCCCACCTCTACCTATATGTGTGCCAATCTGCACTGAACGGGTTAATCAAAGACGGAGACAAAACACCATTACAGTATGATGATGCATCATTCCAGCTCTACCTGTGACATCCATTGATGAAGAATTCATTCAATTATGCAGGCTAGTCAAGATGAGAGCTTGGTTTAAAGTGTGAGGGACAAACATTATGCACACTAATGCTGATTTTTAAAAAAGCTTAAGATGAAATGCAACAAAACTGGCACAAAACTTCTTATTCAAATGTTCTCAATAAAACAACCGGGGAACTTACTGGCACACACAGGATATGTTGAATCATTCCAGTATCCATTGTACAGGCAGGTTCTGTACACTGATCCAACAGCATCATATTCTGATGAGCAAGTCAGCATGCACACACTTCCAACCAACAAGACTCCAGTACAGTTATGTGATCCACCTTTTGTTATAGGGCCAAATTCACTGCAAAATGCTTTTAGGCAAAATATTTTTAGAGAGAGTATTCAACAAATTCATTTTGTAAAAGAAAACTGTGAGAACTTTGATTTCTTTCTAGATATCAGTATCATAACACATCAGGCACATGTTTCATGGGTTTCCAGCCACTATAATACAGCAAACACCAGCATTGCTCTGAGATGTTTGTTTTAATGATAATTGCTATTCTTTCCCAACCTGTTCATGAGCCACATTCAAGCTTTTGCGTTGATCTGACCATGCTTGATGTATTTGCAAATACAAATAAATATCTATCTTTTAGCAGTGACAAATTTTTCAAAGTTCCTTAATAAAAACCCGTGTGTAAAACTTTGTGTCTTCAGCAGATCTACTTGGATTACAATTCATAAAAAGCAGACCTCATTCTAGAACAAAAATATTGCACACATGCCAAAATTGGGACGCACTGACATTTGCATGAACAAGCATACTGCAAAAGCCCAGAATGCACCCATGAGAGGTCATTGCTGCTGTTATTTTTTATATTATTTGTAATTTAAGAAGCAGCAAACCTTTTAAAAGAATAAGGATGAAAAAGTACAAGCATCTCATTTATGCAAAAGTTTCTGCTGACCATACAAGATTTGCTGAACTATGATGTAACAAAGCAGTTTNTCTAGATTTTAAGACATACCACCCACCACTCTATCCATAACAGTAGACCAGGGGCCTCAAAACTATGGCCTGCATAGCATTTNATCCAACCCACAAAGTCATTTTGTGAATAATGAAAAAATGAGATATTTACAAAAAATTGTTGACTTGGTGAAATGCAGCACATCTCCAAGCAATCATATTAAATAAAAGTTTCGGCCCTCAAACTGTTGTGTCATAGCTCATTCAGACATAAGAAAGTTTGGAGCACCCTAACTCACGCTCATATCACCCTGCACTGTTTCATTCCCAAGCCCATATATACCTGTCACTGTGTGCAAAAAAACACTCAAAACACACATGCAATGCATTTCGTTGCTAGTGGCAATTTATTCATTGATTTATTTAAAAAGCATCAGAAGCTCTTAAAAAAAACACTGCAAACTTGCATTGTAAAAGTTTTTAGTTAACGTTGAGCACATATTTCTTAGCTTCAAGAAAACTGAATACATGCCATTCACTGACAAACTCTTTAAATGTTCTCTTCTGGTATTCACAACATGCCCAAGCATACTAAATTCTTATTCATTAGCACTGCTAGTTATCACACTAACAAACTCTTTAAATTTTCTCTTCTAGTATTCACAACATGCCCAAGCATACTAAATACTTATTCATTAGCACTGCTAGTTATCATCACACAGAACATTATTTCTTGCAAGACCATTGAGAGATGGAAATTCCAACCTGTGGTCTTGCAGCCAATGGAGAATGTCACTGCACCCTTCTGCCGCAAGTTCCCTGTAGCATTAACTGTCACTTTCACATGCATTGCATAAGGTCAACACGCACAAATAATTTTTTACACAAACCTGCTTCCCACTAAGTTTAACCTGTGCCTGCCCTGACCAACCCGTGAATGCCAGTACTTGCAAAAATTCACAGGTTAACCTGAGCCGCACAGGACTTGACTGTCTTACCTCAACACCAATGATTGCAAAATCCCAAAAACCACACAAGGTTTGATGAAAAACTGGCCAAAAGCAGCATATAGGGTGTTACTGTGGGAGTGCAATGTGGCACTTTGCTATCAGATTTCTGTGGTTTTTGTCTGTGTCTGCCTCTGTCTGTCTATCTGTGTGTCAGATTTTTGTGGACTGGGTGCACTCCTTTTGAATTCTGTCTTATTCCTGGATTCTGCATGGAACTTTCATTCTTTGGTTCATATATTCTTTTGAAGTTATGTTTGCATAACAAATTTTTGTGCACTGTTTTGCCATGCATTTATGTGTCATTACCTCTGCTTTAGTCTGAATCTAATACCTTATATTATTTCTGCATTGTAATGCAGTTCTTTGTCAATAATCCTGCCTCGGTGTAGCTCAAGAATTCTTTTAAAATTCCACTGTTTTCTTAACACTGTTGGCGCCAGGTAGATTTACCTGCAAATCCTATATTTTTGCATCACTTTCCAACTCCATAACTCACCAGTCGATTGTGCTAGAGAACAATCTGCAAAGAAGATTTTTTTAAGTTTTGGGTTCCAAATCTTTTGTGGGTGACGTTGTAATTGGGGCAGGTTTAGGCCATTTTGCCTAAGATTATCAGGCCCCAACTGTAAGAGGGAAGTGTTTCTCTCAAGTTTTCAGTGGAAACGAGGCTAAAATTAAAGTCTTTTGAGCCTTTGATTGGATTCTAGGTTTTGGTTCAAAAGTTATGGCCAAAACAACTAAATTAGGCAAAAATTACCCAAAAAGTTTCTTTTACCCAAGCTTTCATTATTTCACCCTAACTTTCGAACAAGAAACCCTAGAAAGCCAATAGACTGCTCAAAAGAATCAGATTTTAGCCTAGTTTCCAATAAAAACTTGAGCTAAATACTTACCTCTTGCTGTTGGGGCTCAGGGATCAAAAACCTCAGCCAAAACCTACCCCCACTTATGACGTTTTTTTTCAGTGCAGGCTCAAAGACTTATCAAGTCTTTTGAGAGATTGAACAGCTTTCTAGCACAATCGACTGGTGAAGTGGCATGAAAACAGCATGTCAATGGATGATTTCAAAGTCCAAGTATCTCATACACTGGCAGCGAATGTGACTCAGACTCGAGTCTAGTTTCCAATGAAAATTTTAGCGAAACACTTTGGCCTAGCGGTCGGGCCCTAGGCCAGGCAACATGAGCCAAAATGACCATAAAAATACTTCACTTATGACGTCAGTCACAAAAAATCCACATCCCCAACCAAAATTTTTTTTTCGAGTGCAATCTACTAGACTGGACGATCCATTTGAACCCTTGAACAGCTCTCTAGCGCAATCGGCAGAGGAGCTAGGGCGTTGGTAAGGCAACCGAAAACTGCTGTTTTTCAGGCCGAAATCGAAATACAACCATATCGTACGCCGGTTCTCAAAGTGTTAACACGTATAGAACCGACCTACGGTATTTTTGTACTTTGATTTCGGCCTGAAAAACAGCAATTTTCGGTTGCCTTACCAACGTCCTAGCTCCTCCGCCGATTGCGCTAGAGAGCTGTTCAACGGCTCAAACGGATCGGCCAGTCTAGTAGATTGCATTTAAAAAAAATTTTTTTGCCTGGGGGGTGCAGGTTTTCCGTGAGTGACGTCATAAATAGAGGACTTTTAGGCCACCTTGGCCCACTTTGCATGGCACTGGGCACCAACCGTTAGGTGGTAGTATTTCGCTGAAGTTTTTACTGGAAACTAGGCTACAATCTGAGTCTTTTGATACTTTGGATGACCTGCTAGGGTTTCGGGTTCAAAAGTTGTGATGTAAGTTAGTAAAAATATTTGACTAATTTGCTAATTAGTTAATTAAATAATTTGTTTATTTTAGATCATAACTTTTGAACCAAAAACGCTAGAAAGTCGATCAAAGGCTCAAAAGACTCTGACTTGAGTCTAGTTTCCAATGAAAACTTCAGCGAAACACTTTGGCCTAGTGGTTGGGCCCTAGGCCAGGCAACATGAGCCAAAATGACCCTAAAAC
>JGI24159J19872_10004302_pt1 | contig 18076 bp, 12 predicted proteins | sample Ectturendosymbi4_FD_19872 | JGI IMG/M metagenome (IMG submission 19872) | reverse complement strand
GTTTATGAACTGCCTCCCTTCTGCTGTGGGTTTAACGAAGTCTTTAGTGACAAAGCCGAAATCATCGTCAGCAGTTATGCAATGATTAACATCTAGGCATTCAACTTCACCCTTTTGATCGGCTGTGCAAGCTTGGCGAAACGTTAGTTCCAAACCACTGTTGGCAAATGCTGAAGTTAGTGCTTGTCGGATGTTTTCATTTGACAATTTTGATGTAGCTATCCGCGGAAAAGTGCTGCTTCACGTAGCACCCCAGCAATTGGCTGTAGGATGTAATGTACAGCAATGTTTGCCAATGAGACCGATTGGTTGTCACCGGTTAAAATACCGTTTTTTTGGTATACAACTGGTCTCCATATTGGGTGACAACATTGTTTTGGCAAATTTCGTTCAGTTTGACAATGATTTTTTGCGCATTGGTGTTGAAGTTGGAATGCTACACCAATGCACGTTTCAAATGCTTTTGTTACCGTGTCTCTGCACAAGCTTTGGTGAAGTGCATTTACATCTGCCGCCACAATGTAAAACACTTGCTTTCGTTTTCCAGTTTCTTCAGTTTTGGTTAGTCTCTCCTTCCAATTGAGCAGGTCTCCAATGTATTGGCGGTGTCTTGGCAAAATTCATCTGGGCAGATCCTGCAAATGTCTGTACTTATAGGTTTAAGTATTAATTATAGAAAAGCAGTAATGCGTGAGGTGCTTATGTTCCCAGCAGATTGCAACAAGCGCACAGGTATGTCTTTCATATCCACGTTCAGTAAATTCTACAGGTTTGACTTTTGTGTTTTGAAAAGCGGGTAGGCGGGTTTATTGCAACAAAAAAACTTTGCCGATGCACCGTTCACTTTGCGATTCGAGTTGCTCTTGCATTTCATTCCAGTTACGTGCAGAAGCAGTTCATCATTTACTGCAGCCAAATTGTGTAGTTTGACCCAACTAAAAATTGACATGCGCAAACCATGGCATTTATGTAGCGACTTGTGTTATTTGCCACGAACAATATGTCGGGCAAACCAAGCACAAATTTTCCACGAGGTAGTAATTGGAACAGACCCAATTGTGAATTTGATGAAAATAACAAAGATAAAGCGGCCTTCTTGCGGCACTTTTCAGAGTCCCACGGCGGCGTAAGCAAACCGCCGATACATGAGGCTTACACCGTTACTTTTGTTGAAGAACCTAACTCCCCTTCTTTAGATTTCTGTGAAGATAAGTGGTATCGCAGGCTTAACGCACAAATTAATATTCAAAACATGATCCTCCCACGCATAAGATAATCATTTTGTTTCCCTGCTGCTGACCGCTGATGAACTTCATTTTAACAGACCGTTTTGTTTCGCTTTTCGCGGCCAGTGTGCAGGTGTTCTCGTTCGTGTCAGTTTTGCATCGTTCCCGCAGAGACTCGGTTGCCACAACGACCAAAATGCACGTTGACTGATTCATAACGATTTTTGTTTCAAGCCGACTTCGAAAGTCTCGCTCTGCGAAGAGTTACTTTTATCAGAAAGCGACTTTTGCTTTGGTGTTAATCGTTAGCTGGCGTTGAGTTTTGGTAAGTTTTTGTCATTTATGCAGTAAGTTTTGAGTTTTCAGCCTTTGCATGTAGTTTAGCAAGACGTCATGGTTTTGTTTTATTTGTCGCGGTTGGGTCTGCGCAGCTTATTGCAGTCTTGAGGTTATTTACTCTCTCTGAACTTGTGTTGGCCTTTCTACATTTCACACCTGTTACCGTTGCTTGCAGATGATAGGACTGACGATGCGTAGTGTTACGTGAAATCGATTTCCTGTTAAAAATTTGTGATTGATTCCTTTCTTCTTTGTTACTTGACGTAGTTACTTAACCTAGCGAACAAAACAGACAAGCAAAATTGAACACAGGTAATTGCACGTCACAGCTGCTTTTTTGGAAGTTACTGCGCACCAGGACCTTAATATTGTGAATGTGCTTGGCGCCTAAAGTGCTGTCGACTCTAATTTGGTTTGCCTAAATAATGCGAAAATCATAAATTGTGTTTAGCATTTGGAGTTTCAAGCTTAAACGTTATCTGGCAGTTTGCAAATTGTTTAAAGAGAAGTACTGGGTGCTATATGCAAGCTGGTTTGTTGAGTACCGGTGTTTGATACCCTGTCTAGTCATAGTGATTTGTTGGGTATACAAGGTGTTTCAAAACTGTAGACGAAGGTAACATACGGCAAAAATGTTGAAGACCACTGTAATATTTTATATAAAGAAGCATAGTGTTAGACAAAAATAATAATAAAAATAAACTTATTAGCGATGCCAAAGCAATCTGTGGGTTGATTGAATTATCAAGGAATGTTCAGTAAATGGAAGCGTTTTTGTTTTTTAATTTTCAATACACAAAATAGTCCGGCCCGCCGACGCCGATAAGGTCGCGAATCTCACCCAACATGAAACGCCATTGCTGACCACTGTTATAAACGATACCGAACCCTTCGTTAAAGTTCACAACCACAGATTTGAGATGCTTGGCATTCCAAATGTTTAACACTCTTGCCGTACATTTTCTTCAGTAGCACTGGAAAAGTATTTTTTTCATGCAGCCCAGGCAACATGGAAATTTTACTTTGCAAACAAAAAGAGCGCGAGTTTCAACGAGTCGAGGAAGTGGTGCAAGTCAAGAGGAGGCGATCTTGCAAAGATAGAAAGCATGTTGGAAAGAAAGATGGTCATGTGCATTTTAAACAAAAAGATGATCGACGATGTGTGGATTGGTGCGTTTAGAGGTTCTGTTCAAATCAATGCTAACTTTCATTGTTTTGTGTTTCTGTGAGACTGGTGATGTTACACAGTGGTTGACTTAGGTTGTCAGTGGTTGACTCAGGGGCTGAGACAATCTTGAAAAATGGCCCTCTAATGACGCCATCATACTCAGCCAACCCGTTGATCAAGCGGAGGACGAGGCTATAGGGGCCATGGTGCTATGCACTTCTCTACGCCGTATTAAGGGTTATGGTTAGGGGAAGGGTTATAGCAGTGTGTTCCAACTACATCTGTCCTACGGGCCATCTTAAAGAAATGCGACAATTCGCCGGCCACTTCTAATAAAATGATATACAAACAACTGATTNACAAGATTTAAGATAAAACAAGGAAAATAGGTAAGTGAAGTCAGTGTGTCATTGAAAATATTATACAATAGCAATAAAAATCGTTANAAATCTCAATCAGTGCAATGCCTGTGGTTGAAGCTTCCCTGACACTATTGTTCCTATGTCAATACCAGTGTGTTAGTGGTTGCAAGTCNGAGACTGTTGACCAGTGCTTCGTCTGCCATTCNATTTATGTTTTTAGATTTGACTTGCGGCATAGTAGAAAATGTAGCCTACTCTCACACATGTAAGTGCTTCTAAACGCCGAGTGCATTTTTATTGCGAAATCTTTCTGTTTGGGAAAACCGTCTATGCTGACTAATTTCTAGAAGCTCTCTAACGTCTAGTCCAGGAGTCTCCCATCTTTTTTGTCAGAGAACCACATAAGCTATTACCAGGGGTGTAGTGGTGTGGGAACAGCGTTCCCACTACTTTTTGCACTATAGTAACGCTACTTGAAGATTAAAATTTTTCATTTAAATTTCTACGTCCAGCTGATTGCGAGAACTAAAAAGGAGCTTTTTTTGTGAGGGCATCTGAGAAACATTTGGTGTTAGAATTCGGCTTTAACCTAAATCAGGGGTGTAGTGGGGTGGGAACACATGGGAACGGCGTTCCCACACTTCTTTTTTTAGCACTGCACCCCTGGGTATTACACAACAGTTCCAGGGCCGGACAAATTACGTAATGAGATTGTTTCGAGATATGTTACGTTTGACCTAATCAATAATTATTTTGTAAATATATTATTTTTTCAATATTGACAAAATGTCTTGGTGAGCAGGATGAAATGTCTTCGCGGTCCGATTTGGCCTGCTTGCGGTAGTTTGGAGGCCCTTGTCTGGTCTAACGCCGGTAATATATGGTACACTAACATTATTATTAAAAGTTGTTAAGCTTGTTTTGATTAAAATTACCTACTGTTACATCCACACAACAATCAATATTGAGAAATCTCGCGGGCCATAGAAATTCTGTCCGCGGGCCACATATGTATGGCCTGCTGTCCTGAAATTGGACCACGATGGGTTAGACCTTGAGCGGTTAGATTTAGTGTTAGTTTACCCAGCAAATTTGGCGGGAAATCTTGGCGAGCTCTGTGTAGTGTCTGTGAAAACTTGTCAGTGTAGATTGACTAAAAAGTGCCGTATTGAACAAGTAAGGTGAGACTGCAATTTACAAAAGACTTGATCAAAAAGTAAACTGAGTTTGATACAGATTAATGGAGCACAAAACAAATCTATGTTTGAACTTTGAACACAGAAAAACTCTTGTTATTTCATGTGCTCTTGAAGCAGGGGCCCCTTTTTCACAGTCGTCCAAACTATATTATGAGAAACTTCATTCTCTGACAGTGAAAAATGTTATCATTTGGTATAAATTTTTGCTCTTATTTGACAGAATCTTGTCAGAANTTTTAGAACAAAATTTAACCTACAGTCTTGTCAAAGTATTGAAGTTGTCTTGATACTTTTCNCTATTTTCACATGAGAGATCATGGCAGGTGCCCGGTTAAAGNAAAGTACTNACGCATCGCATTGGCGGATGGGGGCCTCTTCAACAACAAAGTACTCACGCTCTGCAGTGACTGTTGGGAGTCCTTTTGAAAACAGAGTCTGCGAATTACAATTGCTGTTGGGCAAGTTGATGTATGGATGAATTAGCTCAAATGGATCAATATTTCCACCAGCCATTGAAAAAGAAATTGATGAGTTTCTTGGTGGCCCTGTTGTTCAATTGTTCTTTTAATTCAATGCAATCATTCATAAATTGTCATTTCAGCGTAAACAATCACGTCCAAAATTTGTTACCAAGCCGTCAGCGAATCGAAGCGTGTTTACCAGTAAAAGCTTGCGCTTAGCTTTTTTGTGGCATGTAACATTTACTAGTTTCAGTCTGCCTGCATCTGCTGACAACCGTACTAATTGCCTCCAGTATAAGTCATTGGAAATCGCAACCTTCGCATGCAGACGTGTCGGATGATAGATATAGAAGTACGCATTTCGGTGATCGAGACATAACAGACAGCAGGCGAGCTTTCAGAAATTTGAGCTAAATGATAATTTTAAAAATATAATTTCGAAGGATTAACTTAGTAAGTCCTGCTAATTTTGAAACGAGGGAAGAAACTGAATTACCCTCAGATATATTGTATAACATCTTCCCTCCCACACACAATGCTCTAGACCAGTAGTTCTTAACCGGAGGGGGGCGTCAAAAAATTTTCAAGGGTGCGCGAACTCTTACATGCTCTACAACATAGAAAATTTTTAACCGGAATGTGTCCCTTTTAAACGTTACGCCAGTGCTAATTTTACGCCGCTATGTGTTATTTGGTTTAGTTCCGGCAGAGGTGGAAGTCGGGGTTAAGTATTTTGAAATTTTGCAGGCCGAATTCGAGTCTGCATGCAAACATTCAGGGGCGCAACTAGGGGGACTGTCTAATCGGCATGCCAAGTCCCTTTAACAATGACGTCTGTGCCATTGTCGCTATTGACAGAGCTCCACGCAGCTTGTGATGCCACTTTGGCTTTGTATAATTCGACGAGCTTTCTGCAACGTGGCCGTACACCTGCATGGTACTAAATTCTACAGTACTCACGCTATATTCTTCTGTGATGTGACAATGTATATTCATGAAGATTCAACTGCACTTGAGCCACACTATTGTTGAATGTGAGAATAAGTTTTTAATGCGGCTTGGCAGCGACAGACCACCATACGACGTCGATTCTCCGCCAAAGAAAGATTAACTTTGCTTTCTGGCCATGCCAGTGGCGATACTCAGCTGCTTAATCTCGGAACCGTGTCTTTTACTCACGTTAAAGCGGCACGGAATAAATGTTTAAATCTAAAAATTAAAATAACATTTCTATTGAAATATCCGGTTTGTGCGATTAACCGTGCTATTTTTCCACGTTTGAATGGTTTAACCCTGTGTTTGCCTAAGTGGTGTAAATTAACCCTGGGGGTACTATGCGATTTTTTGGGGGTACTGCGGAAACAAAATGTTGTTCTGTATTATGAGCGATCACTGCGAAATATTAAATGTAATATGACATAATCGCTACCTTGATTAGGGTAACGGCTCGAAAGTGTTTGGGAACCACTGGTTTCACCGATTTGCAATTTGTCAGAGTAATCTGTATTCACTCTGCGAAGTAGTGTGCGGTTGCAAAGCTATGCAGAGTGAATAAAAGAACAAAGAATTTGTAAATGTTCGCACAAGTCAAGAACAAGCAACCGCAATACATTAAGCATGCGAGCTAGAGGGGGAACATGCATATCTGTGACTACCGGTATATCTTGTGCAATGTCGCTTTAAAGAAAGCGTTTTTCATCTAATGCTGCAAAATAATGTTTCACCAAATATTGACCAAAATTGTCAAACAATCAGTGGCCTATATTTTTGCGTGCAGGGCCCTATACAACCTTCAGCGGCGAGTGAGTGTTAGTAGCCATCAGGTTCAATGCAACATTCCTGTCTTGAGGCCTTACTGTGAACAAATATATACCATTTTCTTTAACGATACAGAAATTCTATCAACGTGTGGTTTCCTGCTTTGATGCATTCAGATTGTTTATATTCGTCCATATTGTTTGAACACTGCAACTGCATTTTACTTTGTGACTGAGTGCTCGGACGTTGCAGTGTTTTTTCGTTTCAGGGTGTGTGCATGCCACACTTTACCTGGCTTGACCAGGGTAGGACTCAGTGTCCTACTCTGGATGTAGTGTTGTACCAAGTGTTACGGGGTAGTTAACATTAGTGTTGGGAAAGTGTCTGTAACTCTGATGTTGTTCTACCTCCAAACTCGCTATGAATTGTTCTGCTGTGTCTGTTTTCACCAATCTGCATTGTGCAGACTGTGTGTGTCTGTACTCAACGCACTTAGCAGGGCTTTTGCTAGGGAAAATGTTAGTTACCCGGTATGGACCTGTGGGTTCCCCATTTCTCTGATTCTAGGGACCCGATTTTCAATTCTAGGGGCCGAAATCGGGTCCCTGAAACGCCTTAACAAAGNCCTGGACTTAGTGTTTNTTACAAAACCTCAAAATTAAACAAATTCACCAAGAGATACATTTGTTTTGCAACTTATTTAAAGTAAGGGGGGCGTTAGCCAAACAAAAATTACTTTAGCTGGTGCGTGATGCAGAAAAGGTAAAAACCACTGCATCGCAGTAACACGGAACAGACAAGTACATGAAAGAACACGAGGATACAGACGTGACGGGGGTAGAAAAAATATACGCTTAATGGCGTATATTTTCAACAATTTACATAGGATTTTAATGAGCTGGATATGCTGAAAATGTTTGCTGCAAACCACAAATAAACATGCCACGAAAATGCACGTATTAAAATTTTCAAGAGCATTGCATTTCTGATGCTGTTCTAAATGCTGGCAAAATGTCGGTGTNGTTATTCTGAAATTAAGAAGTTCCTTAAATCTTAACCTATGCGAAAGTTTCCGCAGTCGCTCCCACAAATTCANCAAGGTTCATATGCAGCCCAGACGCCATCGAATGCTTTTAAATTCATCATTTCGGATCAAGCGTAACGAAAAGAAAAAGTGAAAATATGAGACAATGTTCAAATAGACTTCAAATGCACAGTTCTATTTGAATAAGGACAGAAGATGCGTTTGAAAACGCGGAACTAGTTTCCTTGTGAGATAAACTGTGATCGATATACTGGCGCTATTCTTGTGGCTCACAACTATGGAAAAATTGATACGTGCAAGTTTTAATCATCGCAGAATTATGAAAGCAGAAACATGCAGCAAGACTCCTCACAAGCTTGCCGCCAGGCTGAAGTTTCTTTTGTTGTAAGAAACAATAGTGTCTATGATGACCAAGTTCACATCGAGTTTCTAAGCTCAACTCGATGTGACATTGGCTTCTGCACCATATTTTCTACATGATGCTTTAAACCGCAATGCTTGAAAACATTACACGGAATGATTTGCATTTTTAGCTCGAGCACAGTTCTAATTTAATCCTTTGCGTGCAAGCATACGTGTACTCAAACCGAAAACGTTAGTGACGATACTAACAACTAATTACTAGGGCCATTTTTTATGTCTTGTAAAACTTCACAATATGATTTTTTGGAAAATATAACTTTGTGTGACCAAACGAAATCATGACTGAGTTAGAACATGCAACTACTGTACAAATAAGCATTGCCAGCGAAAATAAGCATAATAAATGGCAGCCCCATGGTTTATTGAAGCCCCACTAAAATAAATGGCCCTAAAGATGAGCAAAGCATATAGTTTGGTTTGAAGCAAATTTAAAATATGCATGGACATTGGTTTGATTCTTCAGGGCAGCAAGAACATGTATTTTTAGGAAGTACATTGCATTTCATCCAATTAACTTGGTCAACCTACGTCTTTGCCAACATTCGCAGGGAGTCCCGTTGTGTTCAGTTTGCAGGATGCAGCTTAGATCTAGTGATACATTAGTTTCACCTGATACTTTGAAATTGTTTCGAATGCTTTCCTCATTGAATTAGGTTGAAAATACGCAAAATATGACTTTGTGACCTAACATGGAAAACATGACTTTATATGACTTTATAACTTCTGTTATAGACTTCGTAGGGGTGCGATTTTTGTGGTAAAATGCGTTTCATAGCTTCCTGAAGCACAGAAAAAATATGACTTTAAATGTTCCTACTTATTAATCTGTTCAAAGATCGATGGTACTGGCCAGTATCTGGTAACTTTGTGATGCAAAATAAGATAATACCTATCTTATCTATGTTAAACAAGATAATACCTGTTTGCTATGGAAACTATTGGTTATTTCCATATATTCTATATAAATAAGATATTTTATTTGATAGTTTTCGGCGAATTCGATTTTTACTTCTATTATATAATAAAATAGTATGTTTCTAGCGTGTATCCTCTGGAAGGCCTTACAATAATTATTCGCTGGATGAATAATGTAGCATTTTAAACAATTACGTTGACTAATGAATTTTTTTTTGTCATACAATGCAGTAAGGTTATTTCTTAGGGGCATATCTTCCAAACTTGGCTGGACCGGACAACAGTTCATCCTTCATTTGGCTAGACGGTAGTCCGGTAATGTTCCAAAGCTGGTGGTCACCAGGAGATGCACACAACGACGGTGCATGTGTCAAAGCAACTAATGAAAAGTCCGACCATATATGGACAAGCAGCAACTGTTCGCTCTCCTTACCTTCCATCTGTTATGTCAACGGTAACTCTTCTCAAAACACAGTGTGTTGTTGGTTGAGAAGCTGCACATTTGTGTCACGTCTAGAGATGATGCTTTCGAACACTTCGTAAGGTGGTGTGTTGCTGTTAATTTTATTTACTTCACGTTTTCAAAATATTGTTAACGCAATAATATTCTCATACTGCATAAAAGCAACACAGTTTCATATTAAACTGAGTTGGACAAAAGACTTGATTTTTTGCAACTTGCTCAAGCTCGCAACCGCAAAAATGTCATTTTCCGTCAATCATATCTGACTAGAGAATTCTTTATTTCAAACTGAAAAAAAACTAGTTTTCCACATGAGATTAAACGTACTTTTATTTGAAAACTGTGGCAGATTTCCAAAAGAAGATTTGGAAATAACGCAATGAATGTTTGCCATCGATCAAAGTAACTCGCTGGTGCGTTTATGGGTATCTCGAAGTGAATTGTTAAATTACTGAGAAACGATAATTTTATTTAAACGACAAAGCAAAGGTTGAACAAATTGTCGCCCGTATTAAAGAGTACTTCAATGAATACAAACCAGTAGTTCAAAGCATGTATCTTTTCAGTAAGGTCTTCAACAAAAAACAAGACGACTTCTGCTCCGAAAGTCCCGAAGTTCTGTGGTAAGTGACCACTGCACAACAGAGTTGTTTCACATAAAGGTTTCATTATGATGAACATTTGTACAACTTTGAAACCAACCCTGGTTAATTTTGCGTTTACTCAATCTGCGCTAATGTGCTTTGATTTTGATAAAAATATTATCATTCTTCAACCACTTTGCAAATCAAAATATAGCATGGCTATATAATGGAAAGAGATATGAACCGTAAGCCATCAGCTATAAACGCAGCAACGTTTATGTAATTAGAAAACTATCACATACCTGACAAGAGTAGAAAATTATGAAAAATGTGTTAAGTAACTTTAAAACTCGTGCATGATTCAAGCGCAGCACATGAAAATTTTAAAATAATTTTAAATTAATGTTTGGAAACGTAGTTACTTAGAACACAACGACAGCAACAAATGAAACATTTTCAACAGCTTTTCACAATTTATGAAATCAACATATATCCTTGAGAAAAGTTTCACGGCAGTTTTGAAAAGTGATGAACCCTTGTGTCAAACGATTTGATTGNTCGTTATATCTCCAGTGTTGGCTCCTTTCAAGTTTGTGTCAGATCAAAAGGTTTACTTGGCNGTCATTGGAAGCAAACNTGATTCAACAGTTTTTCCTCTGGCCAATTTTGTAAACCTATTTCTTACGTAATATTAAACGAAGCAGTCTTTCATTATGTTATGGTTGTAAAATGCATATGGTAAAAATATTCTACTTAGGAAACTGTTGCAAGCTACATAAATGTTGTAAGCTGTAACCTTTATGAATAAATAAAAAAGACAAATTTGCATTTCAGATAGCATCAGCTTCGACCAGTGCAAAACTTTTGCAAATTGTTTTCTTGAGAAACGCAATCAAAGCACATATGACGACTTGTTCAATACCAGCACAGCGCTGCCAGCAACAGGCTCAAGCAAGTTTTCTTTAGACGTTGGTACAGTAAACGATATTATGCATGGAACTCAACACGGATTTCAATGTAAATAAGAAATGCCAGACATGTGAATTGTTTTTGAGATCTAGGTATCGTTATTTCCCAAAATGGAGTCAGGTAACTGTGGTGAAACGAGCGGAGATATTTTAGGAACACTTTTTTGTTCTTCAATCTGTAAACGATTCTCTTGCGAAGAATTTAGTGCTAGTTCTATTCAATCTGTCAGAGATTCAAGCTGCCAAAGTGTGTTGAAGAGATACCTTACTTTTACAAAATCTTGCTGCGTCACTAATATTATCGTAAAGTGTTTGTATACATTGTTGGAATGGAACAAAAATAAACGCCTTTTGCTACCGGACATGATAGCATCAATTTTGTACTGGAATGAATGTCTTGATTTTGAAGGTTTGCAAGATCATAATCATTGTATTTTATTTATGCTGTTTTTATTTCTAAGGAAATTGGATGACATCAGACGAATGTTTAAACTCTGTTCCATTTCTTCGGAAGTTTGGAAACGGTAATTTGTGTTTCTAATTGCAATCCTTTCAAAGCAACTTCGCAATATCTCTATATTTGTACGATTCATTCGAAGAGTATCCAATGGTCGTTTTGAAATTTACAGCTTTAGATGAAATTAAAATGCGAACGCGGCAGCAATTCAAAAATAGCAGTTTACTCTGTTGAGAAAATGCTAAATCCTGTCGAACTTAAAATGTGTGAGCTTCGAGCGGTTCTGTCAAGGTTTGTAAAAATTAGTCAAAAAATCAATGTTCAAAGCAACCTTGGTTGTGTTTTGATGGATAACGCTTTCCATTTCAAAGATCGGTATGCGATGTTTATAGCGTAAATGGGTTCATTTAGAAAGCTGAAGCGCATAGTTGTTGTGAGTGTTACTAAGTGCAAAGGTCAACGCATAAAGACTTACACATGTTGTAAAGGCTATCTCGTCTTATCTGAAAAAGGCTAGCTCCGAAAATTTATTTTAACTCCTAAATGTTTTAGCGAAAGAGTTTGACAATGCTGTTTCATTTAAATAAGTTTATTATTCATGACCCCCTTTATGGCACTCCTTGCTTTGGATTTGTTTTTCTGCCAAACTGACCACATTCAGAAACAACGTGCAAGAGAAAGAGATAAATGTACCAAGAGAGACCGTGTAGCTGAAACACTGATTGCACTTTGTTTTGTTTTTTTTGTGTTAAATCCTAAAGTGTGTCATTGGCCTCGAAAAAGAAACTAAAGTTCCTGGTATGTCAGTTACAAATTTATCCTTCTTGTTGAAAACAGACCACCATATTAATAAGCAGTAGGTTGTTTTTGGTCATAACCTAAAGCAACGTGTGACCTAAAAGCTGTGTATAGAGTTTGTTTGTCACTAAATTTTTACCAGAACTTCGGTCTTATACCACCTATGCATTGACAGCCACAGTGAAACTTTACGTTGTTCACAACGATGAGCAGAATTTCATCAATGCAGCTACGAGTTGCTCAAGCAGAGGTGGTCAACTTGCAAAGATTGAAACAAATTTAGAAAAGGATACTTTGCAGTGTGTCCGCAATATTTCGACAAAAGTCAAGAAGATGTGGATTGGTATGTTTAAAAATGTGAATGTGCTTTTTGGAAGCAGACAACTTAACGCGTGCTGAATAAGATAGTAGTGAATCATTTGTTAAACTCTGGTTGAAATATCTAGTGCAGGAGTGGCCAACCTATGGCGCAAGCACGAAATTTGCGCAATGGATGATTTGAAGTGGCGTATTTCATCCTTTTGGTCGTAATAAAGCAAGATCGAAAACCTCTCCAACATTATCATAGAACTTTTGTTTCGTTCAAATCCCTTGCTACAAGCTGTCAGTTATCATCTTGAAACAAGCTGTTCATGATGTTCCGTAATAGCTACCTGAGGAAAGACCTCTTTCATGTGATAACAACTGGCTATTTGATCTGGCAATTTTAGTTGATATTACTATATAACCACCTCGGTCCGCTGAAAATGAAAGTGCAGGGCAAGACATAAACTGTTCCTTGACTAAATGAATAATATCATTGCAGTCAAGATGAAGTTAAACATGTTCATTTTGCAATTAAAAAATGCGGATATGAACCTGTTTCCGTGTTAAAAAGAGCAGATGGAATGTGCTGCTGATAATGGCAATTTGAGAAAATTCACTGAAAAGATCAAGCTGTTGCAAAACTCATTTGAATGTTGCTTTTGTGACTATGCTAAAGAAGACTGCATAGTCGTATTTGCAGTATATATCCTATTCTAATTTAGTAAACAAAAGATAACGAAAATGCTCAGTTAATAAGGAATGGAATTCATTTACTTGAAAACAAATTAAATATTAAAAACGAAATTTGATGAGCTTTCTTCAGCCCTCGTGCCTCTGAAGTCTTTGTTTCTGGCGATCCTTATCCTGCGAAAATTTGCCAGTACTACGAAAATTTGCTCACGAGTTACGTGTCGCTTTGGAACGACGCGCATATGCGAACAAGCATTTTCATTCATGAAATTGATTAAAAGCAAAGTGAGGTCGCACCTGAATGATTCCAATTTTAAGAACTCTCTGCTGTTCTCAGTTACAAATTAACACCAAACATTGAAGGACTGGTAAAATAAAAACAAACTCAAAAGTCTCAATACAAGTAAGTAGCGTATTTTCCGCCTAACAAGCCGGATCGTCGAATAAGCCGAGGNCAATTTTTAGCCCTGAAAATAAGTTTATCTTTGTATTACCGCCCAATAAGCCGAGGTCATTTTTTAAAATCTCAGAAATTTATTAAAATCCACCAATTTAATCTTAGTACGATAATCATCTTCATCGTACATTATCAGCTAAAAACACCAGAAAATGACCCGTACGACGACCAGGTATCTGCCGAGGATTGGAATCTATTATTCGATGCTTCTGACGATGAAGATGATTAAATTGATGGATTTTAATAAATTTCTGAGATTGAAGCGTATATTTTTTCTGGTCCAAAGCTGATGATCCGCCTAATAAGCCGACACCCAAAAAACAGATCCAAAAGTTAGGTCCTGAAATTGGGCTTATTAGGCGGAAAACAGGGTAAATGTGAAATTTATTTGCCGCTTTACCAGATATTCCATTTGCATTTGACAATATTACCTGAGCGGTAAATCGCTTCATTATAAATCGCTGATGTTGTGAAATAACACCGTTACAAGAAATAGCAGACGGTATGGCGCATCGGTACTCGTGTCGTGAAAAAATTGGCGTGTGGCATGCAAAAGGTGGACCACCCCTGATCTAGTATACAAGTATTCGAAAAAATTAAATTAAAGAATGTATGGAAAAAACTTTTAACGGCAGTGAGTTTCCTGAATACAAAGTAAAATGTCTTAATGAAATGTATGAACATCGGGTATATCTTATCTGAACATTTACGAAACTAAGACAGAAATATCTACGTTTTACTGAAACTTTGCATTTCTGCAAGCGGTTTGTGTAAATAAATTTTTCTTTTTGCTGTACAATTCCAGGCATGGCAAGCAAGATCCAAAACTCACGTAGAAACAAATCTACGTATGAATGGATCGACGGAAGTAAAGTGATGCAAGCTTTCTGGGCGAACAGTCAACCCGATGGACTGAGTATGTGCGTTTTCTCTAATGCTAAAGAAGAATGGGAAGACGAAGATTGCCATATCGAAATGCCCTACGCTTGTTATTCAAAAGGTTAAATGTTCATAGCATTTTTTTGATTTTGCTTAAATATTTTGTTTTATAATGTTATTAAGCTCATACTCAATTGAAAAACACACATTGTGGCACTATGTACAGAACAATATCTTATGGCACTTACAGAACAATATCGTATGGCACTTAATTGATTGCTTTGAAATGCAAAAAAAGTATCGTGTAGAACCTTTACCATTGGAGTAGATCAAATTGAATGATTTCTGATCAAGTTTTGAGAAAAAATTTACTGTGCAATGCGAATCGCAGAAAAAAGTACATACTTTTAGTTTTTACTGCTTTGAAAATTGTAGCCACACATAAACCCTTACTATTGCCAGCATCGGATTTAGATGGTGGGGGCCTGGGGACCAGGCTTGGGGAGAGGCCCCAGGTGCGGATACAAAATGTTTAGATATGTGGCGATTGATGAAGTCACTAGTATTTCCACTGATCATTAATATTTATGACGTATTCTTGTGACATCTTTTTTGTTAACTCAATTGTAACAAAACTGTATGATGCAACATGGTATTTGACAATGGTTATGGGTTTGTGAAACTGTTGCAAAACCGGTCACCAGAAGTATCGCATCTTCTTTTTTTGAAATTTTGCTTGAAAAATAGTTTTGAAATTTTTTTTGGAAACGTTTCTGGGCAATCAAACGTTTCCAACATCTCTAAACGCCAGTCCTCGCTCAACAATAACTTTTATGACAGAAACCAAACGTTTCAAGCAGAAGCGATTTCCAATATTGTTCGTATTGATTGACGTGACTGACTAGCTCTGTATCAATTCTTCATCGTGATTAATTACATCTGCGCCTAAGCGTAATCGTGGCAGCTCTACGGTCTATTGATTGCCAGTGGCTCCTCAGGAGCACAAGAGCGTGCTTCTAGTCGAATATTTCTTTTTTAATAGGGAAATGCGCACATTTTGTCAAAACCGCGCACATCAGTCTAATAGAGAAACATTAAACACAAGTTTATGAAGGAGAAAAACAAATCCAGTTTCTATCAACGACTTTGCATTTGTGGTTCTGGCAACGAATAAGGTTTTTGGTGCATTTCCGTGACGAGTTTCTGCCTTTTCGGTCTTGTGGAACATCATGGTTTAAAAATGACTTTTCATCACAATCTGAAAGAGAACCTGTTTCATTTTTCAACCAATCTTCCCCCATTTTTTGTGGTTTATTGGTTTGACAGAGACCGATATTGTTGTCTCCAGTGATAGTGTCAGCCGTCTCATCCATCGTGTTTTCCGAAGATACTCTTGACGTTGTTCTGTTACTGCAGCGCTGGTTAAGCTAGGTCTATTTTCATTGTTACTTAGATCTGTCTGTCACAACATGTTCTTCGATTTTCTGTCCTCTTACAGGTTCCGCAGGAATGTCTCTGCTGGACTTCACTGTCACAGTAAAATAGTTACTTTAATGTTTCTTGACTTAGCTCAGAGGCCGATCCAAGGGGGGAGATTTCCCTCCCTAAAACCTAGGAAACTTACCTTATTCACCACAATTTTGTACAATTCGGAAAACAACATTCACGATATGAGGTCATTCGTCGTCGTTTATTGTTTTGTCACAACCGTTTTGTGAAGCCTACTTTTCCTCTTTTAGAGTAATGAGGCTGTCACGAAACTTGACTACCAAATACAGCTAAAACTGCCCCCCCTAAAGTTACTGGCTGGATCCGACCCTGACTTAGCTGCAACTTCTACCTCTCTTATTTTTTGCCTCATTTGCTTTTTTACGTTTTATAGTACCACTTGGATAAGCTCTACACTTGTTAAGATGGCAATCCCCTTTTCTTCTGCCCATGTTTATTTATCAATAAGCTGAATAAGGCTGCCTCATTTTCATCACAAAAAAGCAGGATAATTAACGACTGTCACTTACTTGAGTGTATCATCTACACTTAATAAGTCAAATAACAATTAGGTCCACTGATACATTTTAAAGCGTTGACGTAAGACTTTCAGTGTGGACGATGTTTCAGTCAAAACACACAAAATGAAGTCCGTATTTACTTGTCCTATTTAATCCATAAATATTTTGCAGTTTCCTAAAAATGTAGAATCGCCTTTTACAATATTGTGAAAGTGCTTACATGAAAGATGTTTGTCTTAAATTGCAGATCAGCTTTAATAGACTAAAAACTGGTTAAACTAGAGAGATTTCTCTTTCGTTTAGGTTTGTGGCTGCATCAGGGAAAGACATCGTTCCACATTAGCATAATGACCCATAACGCTGAAGTAAAACTTTGCAATCTTTTGTCCATCTTTGATGTTCCAACATTTGACAATAACTTGTATCTGGTTCATGCGATTTTCATACGAGCTCAAACACGTTTTGGCATTGGTCAAACAATTTGGTATCATCAATAGAAACGTTTCTCTCAGGCAGATACTACTCACATGGTTCAACATTTTCCCATTCAGCTGTTTGCAAACGGATGAATCTAGTCAAAGCATTTAAATTCAGCAAATAAAGTAGTCCATTTAGCCAGATGTGCAGCACAAGACTTGTAAATTACAGATCCATCTGACATAAATAATAAACCACGGTCACAATCCTTACCTTCTCTAGGTTTTCTTAGTGCTGATTTAACTTGACTTGATCTGTACATCTGATTGTCTCTCCTGAATCCTTGCCTTCACAGTGGCAAAACACGACACAACCTCAACAACTGATACTTTGACTTCTGAATATTCTGAACTTGCACATTAAAAGGAACCATGCCAAATGATTGCAAATGTCTTAAATAGAGTTTGCTCAGAGAATTTTCATAAAAACGTTTCAGAACAACAGTTGGCTTGGGATGGACATGACGTTTGAATGAGAAGCTGGATACAGTTGAAGCATCTTTGGCATGCTAGGATAAAGTGATAGCCACTTGGTATACGCTGTGAGAAATATGGTTTTGTTACCCAATATCTACAAAGTCAAAATAGTCTTTTTAATTTTTTTGCGAACTGTGCAAAAGTTACAACACGTAGTTCACTCAGCTTCAAATTCATTTAGTCTTTTTCGGAAAATGGAATACTTCTGACGTATTACTTCATTTTTTTAGCATTAGCCCTGTTGGTTAGCTATAATTACTAGAAACGACTGTACTACGCTAAGCTATGTACAATACACGGAGAATCGTATCACATTCATCAGTAATTTTAGTATAGTATTATCAGGACGGATCCAGCCAGTAATTTTAGGGAGGGTTGATTTCCGTAGTATTTGGTAGTCAAGTCTCACAAGGGCTTCGCTACAGTAAGAGAGATGAAGTATACCTCACAACAGTGCTGTGACAAAAAATCAACCCAGAAATGGCCTTTAATCGCGAATGTTTTTTCTGAAATGTGTAAAATCATGGTGAATAGTATGTACTTTCCACGATGGGTGTAAGCAAGGAATCGATCAGCAAATTTTTAATAGGAAATCGATTTCACGTAAAATTACGCA